>PDWI01008354.1_pt1 | contig 12222 bp, 3 predicted proteins | sample 1430891 | NCBI WGS metagenome assembly PDWI01 (sample SAMN01162508, study PRJNA174530) | Oral metagenome, whole genome shotgun sequencing project. | biome: Marine environment; feature: Marine mammal; material: Swab sample of the gingival sulcus; isolation source: swab sample of gingival sulcus...
GAAGTATACTTCATCTGGCTCTAATTTATAAATATCATATACATCCATTGTGAATATATCCTGTGGTAATACTACTAGGTCAGCTGACTTACCTGTCTCAAGTGAACCAGTCTCTTTTTCTATTCCAAGCTGAATAGCATTATTTATAGTATAACCTTGTATCATCTCTTCAATAGTAAGTCTATCTGATAATTGACCATGGATATAAGTGTCTTTTCCATCTACTGGCTCTTGACGAGTAATACCCATCTGAATACCCATGTAAGGATTAGAACGTGGCATACCTGGCATACTTACTGTATCACTAGAGAATGTCACAAGCGCTCCTGCATCCCATAGAGACTGTGCTGGCTGGTGATGTGAATATCTCTCTTCACCTAGGGCTACATCTGCGCCTTGGAATACTGTTCCACCAAACCAGTGTGGTGTGAAGTTAGCGATAACGCCTAGTTCTTTAAAACGCTTCATATCTTCTGGATTTACTACTTCTAAGTGGGACAATGTAAGCGTATTAGGTAGTGGTCCACCATATTCAGCTATAGCTTCTTCCATAGCATCAAGCGCCATCCTTGTAGAACGGTCCCCAACACTGTGCAAGTGAACACCAATACCATGTGGAGCACCTTCTAATAATAAGTTTTTAAGTTGCTCTTTATCAAATAATGTACCACCCTTGTTACCAGGCTCATTAGCAAAATCTTCTAATACGGCTGCTGTATTGATTTCCATTACACCGTCAAAGTGGATTTTGATAGTGTTGAATTTAAGCATATTTCCACCAAAATTCTTCCTGTATTCTAGTACAGTTTCAACAGCATTTTCTAACTGACTTGGCATAAATAAGTGATGTGTAGCCTCATATCTTATAGGAAGTTTTCCCTCTTTATCTAATTTACTAAGCACTTCATAAGCACCCTTCTCAGTAGTAAAGTTACCACAATCTAAGACTGCAGATACACCCTTTTTAGCTAGAAAATCTAAGTATAGAAGAGTACCTTTTGATAAGACTTCTTCATTAACTGGAGCATTTTGCATATAAGGCATCAAAGCAAACTCTTTTACCCAACCAGTCTTCCTACCATTTTCATCTTTTACGAAGAAAGATAGACCTTCTTTTAAGTCAGGCGTATTTTCATCAATACCAAAAGCTACCATGGCTGCAGTATTTAACCAGTAGCTATGTCCACTACTATCTAATAAAATAACTGCTGTCTTAGGGAATATATCATCGATAAATTTTCTATCTGGTCCTTCTACTCCATAAAGTTTATTTGACCACTGTCCTACAAATAAGAAAGGTAGGTCTGGATTTTCTTTAGCTATATTTCTAAGATATTCATACATATCTTCCTTTGAAGTCCTAGGAAGCTGGTATTTAGCTAATTCTTTATTTCCTGCTGAAGCACCGACCATAGCTGGATGAGTATGTGAATCCATAAGTGATGGTATTACAGTTTTACCATTTAGGTCTTTTATATTGATTGAGGGTACTTTCTTATCACTCTTGAATGAAACCATCACAAATACAGATAGTACCAATAACAAAGCTCTTATTTTCATTTCCATTTTTTTTAATTAACTAAAATACAATTACAACAAAATAATGTAATACAAGCCTACAAAGTTACACAAATGATTAATATTAACGAAATTTTAACCCAAAAGAACGCAACAACAAAAAAAAATCAAATAAAAATACTCTAATTCAGTTATTAACGTTATTGAGATTGTTCGCTTCTTTTATGTCATAAGATCGGCGTAGTGGGGGTGCTTATTATTAAAGTCATTATCATTAGATTATATCTAAAAACCATTGTTTTTGGATATGTGTTAGAAAGTGGTTGCTATTTTAACTAAATCTTGTAGTTGTAAGAGATTATTGGATTAATGAAAAAGATACGAATGAAGTTTATTAAATATGTTTTGGGTACTATTCTTATCGGCTTATTGTTTTTGACAATAGATTCTTTTGGTAGAAGTATCAATCCGGAGAATCCCTACGATTATGTGTCGGAGGATGTTGTGGAGAGAGATACAGTACCACCAAGGTATGATGATTTCATCAATGATTCTATCAAAAACCCTTTTGACCTCAACGATCCTGATATTGTTGATAAAAAGGTAGAGTATGATCCGGCGTCAGGATTGTACATTATCACTGAAAAAATAGGAGATGATTATTTCAGAGCACCTACTTACATGACTTTTAGCGAATATTTGAAATGGAAAGACAAACAACAAAGGATTAATTACTTCAATCAGTTATCTGGTTCGGGCTCTGGCAATAGGAGCAAAAGGGGGATTGTAGATCCTGCGTCTTATGTGGATGTAAAGAAAGATTTGATAGAAAGAATTTTTGGAGGAAAGGAGATAACCATCAAGCCTCAAGGAAGTATCCATTTGACACTGGGAGCATCGAGGCAAATAATGGACAATCCTCGTTTTGAACTTAGAGCGCAAAGAACGTGGAATCCTATTTTTGATGAAGGAATACAAGTGAATGTGGAGGGAGGTATTGGAGATAAGATGAAATTGAATTTCAATTACAATACCAAGACCAGTTTTGATTTTGACAATAAAATAAAATTGAAATACGATAGCAAAGACTTCAACGAGGATGCTATCTTGAAGAGTATTGAGGCGGGAAATGTAAGTTTACCTTTGCGTGGAAATCTGATACAAGGAGGACAAAACCTTTTTGGTATCAAGACAGAGTTGCAATTTGGTCATTTGAGGTTGACAGCGATTGCTTCTCAACAGAGGTCAGAACAAAAAAATATAAGTATTGATAAGGGCGCAGTAAAACAAGAATTTTCGATTACTCCCGACAAATATGATGAAAATAGACACTTTTTTGTGTCACATTACAACAGAAAATCATACGAGGGGGCTTTGGTTGACTTACCTAATGTAAGAACACCTTTTAGAATAACGAGAATAGAGGTTTGGGTTATTCCGGAAAGAAATCAGACACACGATTTGAGAGATATTTGTGCTATTGCTGATTTGGGAGAAGGTGTAGAATTGGCGAATAACAATCCTCTGTATCCGCCTAATACGTCTCCTTTTTATCAAGATTATAAAAAAGACCCCAACATAATGCTTCCTGATAATAATGTCAGTACATTTTACTCAGGATATCAAGGAAGTGATGGGTTGAAAGAAGATGATTATACTAGATTGAAAGTAAATATTTCTACTCAATTGGAGAACAAATACAAGATGAAATCAGGTAGGGACTTTGAGGTATTCAAAGGAAGAAAATTGTCAACCTCTGAATATTCTTACAATGATAAACTTGGATTTATCTCTTTGAATAGACCCCTTCAACCTGAAGATGTACTGGGTGTTTCTTACGAATATACATATACCTATGGAGATAAGGCTGATACATTGTTCCGCGTGGGAGAGTTTAATGAAGTCTCTGATACTACCGGAAAGTTGATGTATGTAAAATTGCTTAAAAGTAAGGCACAAAGTCCTAGTCTGCCGGAATGGGATTTGATGATGAAGAATGCTTATTACATAGGAGGGTCAAATATTGATAGAGAGAGTTTTAAGTTGGATATTTACTATGAAGATGTTGATGGTAGTTACAAAAGGTATATTCCTCATAGTAAATTGGAGGACAACATGTTGTTAAAGATATTCAACCTCGATGAGATAAACATACTGGGCGATAGACAGCCCGATGGTATATTTGATTACATACCCGGAGTTACAGTGATACCGGGTTCGGGAAGTATCATGTTTCCTGTATTGGAACCATTTGGTAAATCTTTGGAAGAGTATATCGGTGCAATTGACCCATCTTTGGTTGATTCATTTACATTCAATGAGCTTTACGACACATCTATTGTGGTTGCACAGAAAGACTTAGAAAAAAATAAATTCTTTTTGAAAGGAGAATACAAATCTTCTCAATCTTCAGAGATTTCGCTAGGCTCTTGGAATATACAGGGAAATCCTATTGTAACGTCAGGAGGAAAGACTTTGATAGAGGGGGTAGATTATGATTTGGATAGAGGAGCAGGAAAAATACGAATAATCAACCCTGCAATTCTGCAATCGGGTCGTCCTGTGAATGTGAGATTTGAAGATAACTCTCTCTTCAATTTGACTCAAAAGAATATGCTTGGTCTGAGGGCAGACTATGAGATCTCAAAAAACTTCAATGTTGGTGCTACATATATGCACCTGTTTGAGAGACCTTATACTCAAAAGGTAAGCTATGGAGATGATCCTATCAACAACAGAATGTTCGGTTTGGATATGGACTATAGCACAGATGCAGATTGGCTTACTAGGTTAATCGATAAATTGCCGCTAATAAGCACTAAGGCAAAATCAAAAGTTCATTTTACTACAGAGGTTGCAGCATTGAAGCCGGGACATTCTTCTGCCATTAATGGTTCTGACGAAGAAAGCAAAGGTGGTCAAATCATAATTGATGACTTCGAAGGAGCATCTGTAAAATTGTATTTGAATACAGAAAATGATTGGGTTTTGGCAAGTACCCCAAGATATCCTGAGCTAGGATTCCCTGAAAGCAAAGATACTTCTCTTGCTTATGGCGCCAATCGTGCTTTGTTGAGTTGGTACGTTGCAGAGGGAGGTTCTAGGAGAGGAGGAGATAAGAGCGATCCTTACTCCAGATTGGTGCTGAGAGAGGAGCTTTTTGAAACACAAATACCTGCTGGTACTTTACCTGACCTTAGGACTTTCGATATCAATTTCTATCCTAGTGAAAGAGGTCCTTACAACTTTGATATACCGGGGGGATATCCGGGCATATCTGCCGGAATAGAGTGGGATCAAGAGGATGAAAAAATAATACTTAAAGACCCCAAATCACGATGGGCAGGATTGATGAGATATATGAGATTTAGTGATTTTGAGAAGCTAAATATGGAGTACGTTGAGTTTTGGATGTTGAATCCATTTATGGAAACTAAAGAAAGAAAGCACGATATTAGTGAGACAGGAGAGATTGTAATAAACTTGGGTAATGTATCTGAAGATATACTGAAAGATGGATTGCAATTTTATGAAAATTCATTGCCACAAGATGGTAATTATGTGCCACAAACAAAAACTATTTGGGGTAGTGTACCAAATGATACACCATTGGATGATGCATTTCCTAATAATCAAAATCAGATTGATTCGATGGACTTGGGATTGGACGGATTGGATGACAATGCAGAAAGTATTCATTATTCTAAATGGGTACAAGAGTTGAAAGATGCTTTTGGACCACAGGTGTCTATAGGAAGTGATGTTGCCAATGACAACTGGGATTATTTTGGCTCAGATGATTTGAGTGATAAATCTTTGCTTGAAAAGTATAAAAAACACAATAATCCTCAAGGTAATTTCCCCAATAGAGATGATGGCGAAAGACGTGGACGACTAAGACCTGATAAAGAGGAAATGAACGATAACAAATCCTTGGATATAAATGAGTCTTTTTACGAGTACAAAATACAACTCCCTATCATGAATGGGATTGATGGTATGGAAATAGATACCAACAACAATCTTGTAAGGAGATACATCACAGATGTGAAATCTGTAAGACCAAATGCAGGTGGGAAAGAAGAACTTTGGTACAGATTTAGAATTCCGATAGATCCTGATAAGAAATTTGCAAAGAATGGAATTGATGGATTGCGTTCTATACAGTTTATGAGAATGTATTTTACGGGGTTTGAAAATCCAAAAACTTTTAGACTTGCAGAGTTTGGTTTAGTTAGAAATCAATGGCGCAAAAATGTATATTGCAAGGGAGAAAACGTTCCTCCAAGATTGAATGTTGATGTTGTAGGTTTTGAGGAGAATCAAAGTAAAACTCCTTTTGGATATAGAACCCCAATTGGTGTTAAGAGAGAGAGACTTTTGACAAATTATGAGAATATTGTTCAAGATGAGAAATCTCTGGCGTTAAAATTTGAAGGATTGAGAGATACCTGTGCTGTTGCAGTGTATAAGTTTACAAATTTTGATGCACGGCTATTCAAAAGGATTCAACTTTATGCTCATGCCGAAAGTCAAGATATATCAGATGATACAGATTTGAGGTTGTACTTCAAGGTGGGTAAGGATTTTGAAAATAATTATTATGAATATGAAATTCCTTTGAAATTTTCTACACTGGAAGGGGGAAATAGTGATGAGAACATATGGCCTGATTCCAATGATTTGGATATAGAATTGAGAGATTTCATAGATATAAAATTGGAAAGAAATAGGAATAATATACCGTTATCTTCTGTCTATGATAAGCCGGATACGGATAATCCTAAAAATCCCGGAGCTTTGATAAAAATCAAAGGAAATCCTAGTCTTGGTTATATAAAACAGATGGAGATAGGTGTCCGTAACTATGGTAATACGTCTATAGAAGGGGAAGTGTGGGTAAATGAATTGGTCTTGAGTGGCTTGGAAGAAAAAGGAGGTGTAGCAGCTACTGCCAATTTGGATGTAGGATTGGCAGATTTGGGAGCATTCAATGCTTCTTTCAATTATTTGAGTGTTGGGTTTGGTGCATTAGACCAAAAATTGGCAGAGAGAAGTTTGGAAGAAGTTATGGAGTATGACTTGTCAACTTCTCTTCAATTGGGAAAATTCTTTCCAAAGACTTGGGGGGTAAATCTTCCATTGTTTATGCAGTATGGTCAGACAATAAGAAAACCCAAATACGACCCTTATGATTTAGATTTAACAGTTGATGAGAAAATAGCCAATGCTGCAACCCCTGAGCAAAAACAAGATTTTAAGGATAGGGCACTAGATGTAGTTACCGTAAAATCATTGAATTTGGCTAATTTTGGAGTAAATGTAGGAGATACTAAATATCCTTGGTCGCCTTCAAATTTGAAATTGGGGTACTATTATACCAATAAGAATTTGAAAAATCCAATAGTCGAAAATGAAGATGAAACTGACCAAAAACTTACTTTAGATTATACATACTCTTTAGGCAACAAATACATAAAGCCATTTAAAAAAGTAAAATGGATAAAGGCTAAAGTCATAAAGGATATACATTTCAATCCTTTGCCAAATTCATTTTCTTTCAATACACAGCTTAGAAAATTCGATAACCAAAGGACGTTGAGAGAGTCACAAGGAGAACCTAGGTTTACTTTTGAAGACAAGAGGTTCAACTGGGATAGGAATTATTCTTTGATGTGGAATTTCACAAAAGATTTGAAACTGAATTTTACAGCGAGACAGAATTCGGTCGTGGATGAATACAAAAAATATGGTGCTACTTCCCTTTATGTGGATGAGTATTTTAACGGAGATCCCAACTTTTTAGTGAAAAAAACAGAGGAGGAAAGACGAGATTATATGTGGAAAAATCTTAAAGACTTTGGAAGACCTAAGTCTTATTTCCACGCAGTAGATTTATCTTATAAACTGCCTCTTAAAAATATTTCATTTTTGAAGTGGATAACTGCCAATGCCAATTATAAATCTACTTATGATTGGATGGGTGTCTCTCCTTCTATGGAGCAGACTTTGGGACATACCATTTCTAATACTCAAAGGACCTCTCTGGATTTGAGATTAGATTTTGAGAAGCTCTATAAAAGTGTCAAATACTTGAATAATATAGACAAAGGATTTTCTAGTAAGAAGAAGTCTAAAAAACGAAGAAATAAAAGAGATGATAAAAAGTCTAAAAAGAAAAAGAAAAATAGAGAGCCTTCTACTATAGAGAAGATTGTATTGAGACCTTTTTTGATTCTTAGGGATATCAAATTAAAATTTGATGTTGACCGAGGGACTACTGTACCCGGTTATAGGTTGAGACCTGAATTATTTGGAACAACCAATAGTTTTGTTGCTCCCGGCTTCAATTTTGTGGTGGGAGATCAACCTGATTTTGATGGAGGTTGGCTTGTAAATGGAGCAAATAATAATTGGTACGTAACAGACTCCTTATTCAATAGTCTGTATCTACAAGATAGTAGGAAGAATTTCAGTGCCAAAATAAAACTGGAGCCGATTAATCATTTGAAAATAGATGTTGAGTTCAAAAAAGGATTTACAATCAATAGGTCAAGGCAATTCAATGCTCTTGACAAGAAGATTTATCACAGAATGGATAGAGGTTCCTTTGAGGTTACATACATGGCATTTAATACTCTGTTTACAAGCAATTATGAAACCTTATTTAATAAATTCTCAAAATCGAGAGAGGAGATTTCTTACAAAGTAGCTGCCTTGAATGGAGCGAATACTTCAGAAAAACACGAAGATTATCCAAATTATGCTAAGGGTTATGGACCTCAAAGTCAACAAGTGTTGATACCGGCGTTTTTGTATGCTTACACAGGGGCAGACCTAAATGATAATAGCACTTACGACATGTATGGTACCATTAGGAGCAATACGTATATTCCAAGACCAAATTGGAGATTGGAATATGATATTAATAGATATTTGTTCTTTAAAGATATTTTTTCTTCGTTTAAAATATCTAATGGATACAAATCTACACTTAAAGTAAGCTCCTTTCAGACTGATTTGAACTGGGTAGAGGGAGAGTTTAGGATTGATGATAACGAACACAATTACTACTCAGAATACATTATTCCTTCTGTTATTTTAGAGGAGAGATTTGAGCCTTTGATTGGTATTGATATAAAAACAAAATCTGATTTGTCAATTCGATTTGACTACAAAAAATCAAGGAGTTTGTTGTTGAGTCAAAAGTCATTGGAGCAGAAGCGTTCTGAAGAGATGGCATTGAATGTGGGATATTTGGTCAAAAATGTTTACATACCATTCTTGACAAAGAAACCTAAGAAAAAGAGGAGGAGAGGAGATGACGACGATTTGCCGAAACCGAAGCGTAAGAGTGCATCTAACAATTTGAGAGATTTGCGTATATCTTTTGATATGTCTTTGAGAGATAATGAAGTAAAAGAATATTTGTTTGATAAAGGAAGAAATGGTAAGCCAACTCATGGCAATTATCGAATATCAATAGCTCCTTCTGTTGAATATAATGTTACTGACAATTTTTCATTGCAAATGGATTTTAGTTATGATAAGACGATACCTTATGTCAATAACTCTTATCCTTCTACAAATTATAGAGGTACGGTTACTGCTAAGTATTCGTTGAAGTAAGCTTATCGTTTGATTAGCAATAGTCGTTTGGGGTAGTTTTGAAATTATAAATAAATGAATCCTTGCCGGATGCGGTGTTTTAATGAAGTTTTTGCATTGGCATAAAAAAATCAATAAATAATGGAGAAAACCGCTTTAAAAGCACATATTGTAAGTATAGGAGATGAATTGCTTATAGGTCAAGTGGTAGATACTAATTCTGCTTTCATTGCCAATAAATTGACGGAGATAGGAATCGAGGTAAAAAAAATAACAAAGATAAAAGATCAAGAAAAAGAAATTCTCAAAGCATTGCAAGAGAGCACTGAAAATTCGGATGTTGTGATAACTACAGGAGGCTTGGGACCGACAATAGATGATATTACAAAAAAGAGTTTTGCCAAATTTCTTGACGTTCCAATGGAATTTAATCAAGATTTTCATGATAAAATCAAAAAATACGCAAAAATGCGTGGGGCTAACATAGATGAATTAATTTTTGATTATAGCCACTTTCCCAAGGGAACAAAATTTATGAGAAATAATGTAGGTTCTGCTCCGGGTATGTTGTTTTATAAAAATAATGCCATCATTATCTCTATGCCGGGTGTGCCACGAGAAATGAAAGATATTTTGAAAAACGAAGCATTACCTTTCTTGAAAAAAGAAATGGGGGGATATCATATTGTAAAACGGACAATATTGACCTCAGGAGAAATGGAAGCTGTTATTGCTCAAAAACTAATTCCTGTAGTAAATACTTTTCCTGAAAATATGTCAATAGCTTATTTGCCAAATCTTAGAAGAGTGAGAATAAGGTTGATGGCAAAGGGTTATAATCTTGACTCTTTGAATGTTTTGTTGGATGAATATACCGCAAAGATAAATAATATAATTGGAGATTTGGTCTTTGGATATGATGAGGATACACTTGAAGGAGCTATAGCAAAATTGTTGATAGAACAAAATCTCACAATTGGAACGGCAGAAAGTTGCACAGGAGGAAATATTGCCCACAAAATCACTTCTCTCTCAGGTTCTTCCCAATACTATTTGGGTAGTGTTGTTGCATATTCAAATGAAGTGAAAAAAAATGTGCTCAATGTAAAAGAAACTACTCTGGAGGAACACGGAGCAGTAAGTGAAAATACTGTAGTAGAAATGGTAAAAGGAACAATAAAGTTATTGGGGTGCGATTATGCTATTGCTACATCGGGAATAGCCGGTCCAACCGGAGGTAGTGAAGAAAAACCTGTTGGTACTATATGGTTAGCTTGTGGCACACAAGATAATATTAAAACAAAAAAAGTACAATTGGGAACAGATAGACTGACAAATATAGGAGCAAGTTCTATATTAGCTTTAGATATGCTTAGAAGAATGTTGGTAGGTTTGGAGTAGAAATTAGTATTAAAATGATACTTTTGTGCCCACAACATTATTACAATAGGGATGTTTGAGACAATTATTAATGCTTTTCCGGTTAGATATATATTAGGACCAAAAAAATTGACTAGGCTTTTGGGGTTACTTTCGAATGCTAAAATTCCAAGTTTTATATTAAGACCATTTTTGAAAACTTTTATCAAAAAATATGAGATTGATGTATCACAATATGAGATTGATTTGGGGTCTGTAAAGACGTTTACAGAGTTTTTTATTAGGAAGTTCAAAGATGGTCAAAGACAATTTGAAGGAAGCATGGCTTCGCCTGCTGAATCAGTTATTACCAATTACGGATTGCTCAATGCCAATACTTTAATGTCAATAAAAGGCATGAAATGTACCTTGAGCGATTTGCTAAAAGAAAAAAATATACTCTCTTACAAGAGTTACTCCATATTTTATTTATCGCCTGCTGATTATCATCGGTTTCATGCACCATTTGATTTAAGGGTAAAAAAGATTACAAACATTCCCGGGAAGCTTTTTTCTGTAAAACCTAAAACTGTCAGTAAATTTGAATCATTATACTGCCAAAATAAGAGAATGGTATTGACAGGAGAATCACAATTTGGAAATTTCGCAATTGTACTTGTTGGTGCTTTGATAGTCGGAAAAATAATAGTCAATTTTTCAGGCAACAATAATTTAAATGAGTATTGGGAAGAAAATACTAATGTAGAACTAAAACAAGGAGATGAGATTGGTAGATTTGAAATGGGTTCTACCTTAGTTATGTTTATGGATTCTGATTTATTATCTAATATACAGGTAGAAAGAGGCAAACACGTCCTAATAGGGCAAAGCCTGTTGAACTGACGTAGAGCCTTCTATTCCTTGATGATTTTCTTCGTTGTAGCCCAAATATTCGCATTGTGTCAATGCTATAAGAACCTTTCGGAATCCAAACTATGGACGATTTTTCGTCATTAAATATTTTAAGTCCTCACAACCAAAAGATTGTTGTGGGGCTATACCATTTGAACTATAAATTGTGGCATACAAAATGAAGTAAAATAAGCCATCTTTTTGTTATAAAGCTCGCCATAGCTACAGTTATGCCTCGACTTGTCTTATTTTACTTACCATATCCAATGCGACACTTGTAAGTACAAATGGTATAACTTTTTCTTACACAACAATTCATTATTCTAATGGTATATTAGTCACTTGTCATTATAAACAGAGGCAACATGGCGAAGTCCTTGTAAAAAGGTCTTAGTCTTTGGGTGTTATAGTATTTATCTATCTCTACTATTTTAGATGTTTTAGAAATAACTTCTATCGGCACATTATCATATCTACCGTTTTTCAAAACTACCAATCTACCGTGTATTCCCCTTAAAATCAAATCCAAAGCCATATTGCCAAATGCCATTGGTACTATACTATCAATGGCATCAGGACTTCCTGTTCTTGTTAGATAGCCCAATTTTTGATTGATAATATTAACTTGTTTACCATTATTGAACTCTCTAGAATGCTCCTTTATAGCTTTTGAAACTTTATCGCCTATTCCTCCTAATTTAGCGTGTCCATAAGCGTCTTTTTCATCGTTGAGGAATGTCATTTTTTCTTCGTGTTCAAATTGTGCTCCTTCCGATACCAATACTATTGAGTAATTACTGGGATTCTTGGCTCTATCCTCTATCA
>PDWI01015481.1_pt1 | contig 12222 bp, 11 predicted proteins | sample 1430891 | NCBI WGS metagenome assembly PDWI01 (sample SAMN01162508, study PRJNA174530) | Oral metagenome, whole genome shotgun sequencing project. | biome: Marine environment; feature: Marine mammal; material: Swab sample of the gingival sulcus; isolation source: swab sample of gingival sulcus...
ACGCGGATCACCCAGTCGATCTCGGGCGGGATCTCGTCGGCGACATCGGACAGGAGCGCAGCGACCCGCGCGATCTGCGCCTTGCCGCCGTCGGAGAGGTCGGCCTTGCCGGGGGCGAACAGCACCTCGGAAGAGAAGACGAAGCGGTCACCCACGATGCGCACGCCTTCCCGGTTGCCGAGGATTTCACGCAGTTTGCCGAAGAAATCGGAGCGGTAGTTCTCCAGCCGCCGGGCCTCGGCTTCGAGACGCTTGCGCTCGGCCTCTTCCAGCTCGGCACGACGGCGTTCCTCGGCGGCGACCTGTGCCAGCGCGGTGTTCAGGCGGGTGCCGAGGGCGTCGATCTGGACCTGTGCCTCGGCATCGCGGGCCTCGGCCTCGTTCAACACCTGTTGCAGCGAGCCAAGCTGGGCGCGCAGCGTGGCGATCTGTTCGTTGAGCAGCGCCACGCGGCGTTGGGCCTCGGCGCTGGCGGCCTGTTCGGCACTGAGCGCGGTGTTGGCGGTGGCCAACAGGGCGGCCTGACGCTCGGCCTCGGTCAGGGCGCTGGTCGCGGATTGTTCGGCGGCGAGCTTGGCGGCGAGGGCGGCAGCGAGCTGATCGCGCAGGGTGGCGCCGTCTGTGGCGCTGGCCTCAGCCGCGGCGCGCAGGGCTTCGCTCTCGGCAAGGGCCGTAGCGAGGCGGGCGTCCAGGTCTTTCTCGGCAGCCTGAGCGGCAGCGAGCAGGGTCAGGGTTTCCTCGGCGCGCTTGCGTTGCTCTTCGAGCGCGAGGGTCATGGCGGTCAGCTCGGTTTCGGCGTTTTTCAGCTTGGCGCGCAGGGCTTCAGCGGCGGCGGTTTCGGCGAGGCGGGCGGCCTCTTCGTCGCTCAACGCGCCCTCGGACTGCGCAAGGCGGCGGCGCAATTCCTCGGCAGCAGCAAGTTCCGCAAGGCGAGCGGCTTCTTCGGCACTGAGCTGCTCGGCCGCTTCGGACAACTGTCGGCGCAAGTCTTCCGCGGCAGCGGTCTCGGCACTGAGCGCCGTTTGTGCCTCGGACAGCGCGGCATCGCCCGCTTCGAGACGGGCCAGCATGTCGGCCAAACTGGCTTCGTTTTCGGCCGCCTCCGCTTTCATCTCGGCGAGCATCGCCTCCAGCGCCTCGCGGCGGGCGGCGGCGAGACGGGCGGTTTCGGTCTGGGCGTCGATCTCGTCGCGGGCGGCGGCGAGGGCGAGGTTCAGCGCCTCCTGTTCGGTGATCAGGCGGGCTTCGGCGGCTTCCAGATCGGCGATCCGGGCGGACATGGCCTCCCCCTCGGCCAGCGCGGCATCGCGTTCGGCGGTGAGGGCGACACCCTGCGCTAAGGCGCTGTCGCGCTCCGCCAGCAGCGTGGCGACCTGTGCCTCGAAGGAGGTGATCTGCGCGGCGCGCGCGGACAGTTCCTCGTCCTGCGACGCGACCTGCGCCGTCAGCGAGGCGATCAGCGCCGACTGCGCCTCGGCCTCCTGCCGGGCCTCGCCCAGCGTAGCGGTCAGGCGCCCAACCTCGCCGGAAAGCTCTGCGGCACGGTCCTGTTCAAGGCCCAGCGCCTCGGCCAGCGCGGCCACCTCCGCCGAGAGCGAATCCAGCTCGCTCGCCTGCCCCGAAATGGTTTCGCGCAGCACGAATTGCACCACCATGAAGATGGTCAGCACGAACATCAAGACCATCAGCAGCGCCGTCATGGCGTCGACGAAGCCGGGCCAGATCGAGTTGGAAACGTTGCGTGTGGCGCGCCGGGTCAGGGCCATGTCAGCCGCGCCCGCCAAGCTGGCGGATCGCCCGCGTCAGGTTGCCGATGTCGGTGCGCAGTTCCGCGAGGCTCTCCTGCCGCCCCGCCGACATCTCTTCGAGGATGCGCAGAAGCTGGACGTCGATCGAGCGCAGGCGCATCCGGCTTTCGGCGTCGACATGGGCGCCGCCCTCCTCCGGCTCGCGGCCCGCGAGCGCGGCGAGCAGCCTGTCCTGCCCCTCGGCGATGCGGATGAGGTAGGGCGTCGACACCCCCTCGGCCTCGATCTGGCGCGACAGCCGCTCGACGGAATCGGCCAACTGCCCGAGGCGTTCATCGACCATCGCCCGGCTGACGTCGGACTGGGTGAACATCTGCCGCATCGCTTCCATCTGGTCGGACATGTGCGCCAGCCACGCGCTGGCCCCGGCGGCCTCACCGTGGCCTTCGCCGTCGCCGGGGGCGAAGCCGAACTTGGTGATCGAGGAAAGCCATTCCTCAAGCTCGCGGTAGAAGCGGTTTTGCCCGTGGCCGGCGAACAGTTCCAGCAGGCCGACGATGAGCGAGCCGGCCAGCCCCAGCAACGACGAGCTGAACGCCGTGCCCATGCCGCCGAGCTGCTTCTCAAGCCCGGTCATCAGCCGGTTGAACACCTCGACCCCACCTTCGCCCTCGTCGGGCGCCAGCGAGCGGATCGTGTCGACCACCGCCGGGACGGTCGTCGCGAGGCCGTAGAATGTCCCCAAAAGGCCCAGGAAAATCAAGAGGTTGGTGATGTAGCGGGTGATGTCGCGCTGCTCGTCGATGCGGGTGGCGACGGAATCGAGGATCGAGCGCGTCGAGGTCGCGCCGATCTGCATCTTCTCGCCGCGTTCCTTCAGCAGCCCCGCGAGGGGGGCGAGGATGCGCGGGGCGCTGTCGATCACGTGGCCGGGGCGCTGCGTGACGTAGCCGTTGATCCAGCGCACCGAGATCGACACCTGGACAACCTGCCAGATCGTCGCCGCGAGGCCGATCAGGAATACCAGCAGGATGAAGGCGTTGAGGTAGAGATTGGCGAGGAACACCGGCATCACGCTGGGCAACGCGAAGAACAACCCGGCCCCGGTCAGGCCCAGCGCCAGAAGGATGGTCAGGATCTGGCGGATCGGTTGCGTGAAAACCGGCGCGGCCCTGCGTTCAGCTTCGTCCATCAACAGCCCCACCGCCTGTTTCGTTGCACTTCGCGGCGAAGATAGGAGGAAGTCCGCCGCGTGCCAAGGGGTTAGATAGGTCGCGGGGCCACTGGCCCTTCCCCGTTTGCGCCGCTAGACTCCGCGCAACCAGCAAAGAGGCTCCCATGCGCAAGATCACCCTCCTCCTCACCCTGCTCCTGCTCGGCGCCCTCGCCTGGGGCGGCTACTGGCTCCTCGGCGCGCGCTCTGTCGAGACGGCCCTCGCCGGCTGGCTGGAGGCGCGTCGCGCGGAGGGCTGGGTGGCGGCTGCCGACATCTCGGTCACCGGCTTCCCCGACCGTTTCGACACGGCCGTCACCGGCCTGGAACTGGCCGACCCCGACACGCAGGTCGGCTGGGCGGCGCCGGTGTTCGAACTGTCCGCACGCACGTACAAGCCCAACCACGTCACCGCCCGTTGGCCGGGGCGCCAATCGCTGTCGCTGCCCGACGAGGTGATCACCAGCGAGGCGGCGGACATGCACGGCACGTTCACCATGGCGCCGGAAACGAGCCTGCGGGTGACATCGGCCAGCATCGGGATCACCGATGCGATGTGGGAGTCGAGCAGCGGCTGGAAGGCCGGCATCGGGCGCGGACAGGCTTCGGCCCGTGTCGCCCTGCCCGGCGACGACCCGACGCTGTATGACCTCTACTTCACCGCCGAAAGCATCGCCCTGCACGAAGGCCCGCTGGCCGATCTCGGCGCGACGGCGGATCTGCCGCCGGTCATGGAGGGGGTGACGCTCAACGCGCAGGCGCGGTTCGACAAGCCATGGGACCGCAGCGCCATCGAGGTATCGCGCCCGCAGCCGCGCCACTTCGTGCTGACCGATTTCAACGCCCGCTGGGGCAAGCTCGCCCTCGCCGCCAGCGGCACGCTCGACATTGACACCAGCGGAACCCCGACAGGGCGCCTGGCCTGTTCGGTGTCGAACTGGCGCGAGATGGTCGCGGTGGCGGAGGAGAGCGGCAGTCTGGACCCGGAAATCGCCACCACCCTCACCGTGGCGCTGGAACTGGCCGCGCGGCTGGCGGGCGACCCGGAAACCCTCGACATCGCACTGGGCTTCCGCGGCGGCCTCACCTACCTCGGCCCGATGCCCATCGGACAGGCGCCGGTGATCCGGCTGGACTAAGGGCCGGGGCCACGCGAACGCGCGTTCGCGTGGCGCGCCGTCGCGCGACGGCGCTTACCGGCAGTAGGCGCCGCTGCGGTAGCGGGCGGTGTCGAGGTGGAAATGGTCCTGATGGTAGCGGTCGGCATTGGGGCCGAGCACCGTGCCGAACGTGCCACAGGCCGCGCGGTGCATCGCCTTGAGGATCTTGCCGTAGCGGCTGGAGCGCCAGTGGTCGAGCACCGTCAGCTTCGTTCCGTCGCGCAGCACGACGCCCGAGACGTCCACCGCATGGCCGAAGGCATGTTCCGAGAGCCGCGCGCCGGGCTTGCTGTTGCGGGTGCGGCAGGAATAGGAGGCAATCACGCGGAGGGATGATGCCATCGCGCACCCAAGTGTTCAGCGCCTTGGCGGTTCGGCAGTCGATGGTAGGCGGCTGCTTGAGCGGGATGCCGGAGACGGAGGTGACACGCACCGGCTGGTCGATCCCGCAGGCGCCCGACCCGTTGATGCGTTTCACGGCCGATCCCTTGATCGCGTTGACCCCACAGACCGAGCCACCACGCGACGGCGCAAGCGGCACCGGCGCGGTGGCCGCGGCCACCAGCCGTGCAAAGCCCCGTGGGCGCGGTTCGGGGCGCAGCGACACCGCGACGGCCAGTGCCGAGACACGCGGCGGCGCGGCCTCGGCTTCGTCCTGCTCCGGCGCCCTCCCCTGCAGAATCTCGGCCATGGTCTCGGAGGTGACCACCTCCTTCACGACCGCGTCAATCTCCGCGGCGCTGGCAGGGCGCGGCTCGGGCCGTCTCGCAACGCCCATCGCGGGGCGCGGCGCGGGACGCAGGGTAGGCATCGGCGCCGGTTCGGCAGCGGCCGGTGCCGTGGTCTCGGACAGCGCAACCTCACGCGGCTGGGGGCGCACCAGTTCTCGCGGAAGCTCGGCCTGCGCCGAGGTTGCCACCAGCCCCAACAGCCCCACGGCCATGCCACGCGCCACTCTCATTCTTCGCTTCCCCTTGAACGTCCGAAGTCGGGGGCATCGGTGTCCTGCCCCGCGTCGATGATACCACGGCGGATGCCGCGCGTGCGGGTGAAGTAATCGTGCAGCATGTCGCCGTCGCCCATGCGGATCGCGCGTTGCAGCACGAACAGCTCCTCGGTGAAACGGCCGAGGATGTCGAGCGTGGCCTCCCTGTTGTTGAGGAACACGTCGCGCCACATGGTCGGGTCCGACGCCGCGATCCGGGTGAAATCGCGGAAACCGGCGGCGGAAAACTGGATCACCTCGCTGTCGGTGACACGGCGCAGGTGATCGGCAACCCCCACCATCGTGTAGGCGATGAGGTGGGGCGCATGGGACGTGACGGCCAGCACACGGTCGTGGTGATCCGCTTCCATCTCGTCAACCTTCGCGCCGAGGCCGGTCCAGAGTTCCTTGAGCCGCTGCACGGCGGCGCGGTCGCTGCCCTCGGCGGGCACGATCAGACACCAGCGATTGTCGAACAGCGTGGCGAAGCCCGAGCGCGGGCCGGAATGCTCGGTGCCTGCCAGCGGGTGAGCGGGGATGAAATGCACGCCCTCGGGGATGTGCGGCGCCACCGCGTCGATCACCGCGCGCTTGACGGAGCCGACATCGGTCACGGTCGCGCCCGGTTTCAACACCGGGGCGATCTCTTCGGCCACCTTCCCCATCGCGCCCACCGGCACCGCCAGCACCACGAGGTCGGCCCCTTCGGCAGCCTCGGCGGCGGTCTCGACCACGCGGTCCACCAGCCCGATTTCGCGGGCCGTCTCGCGGGTCTCGGCGGAGCGCGCCGTGCCGACGATCTCGCCCGCCAGACCACCGTGACGGCGCATGGCATGGGCCATCGAGCCTGCGATGAGGCCCAACCCGATCAACGCAACGCGCTGGTAGATCACTGTGTCAGACATCGGCCCCGGCCCCCTTGAACTTTCCGATCAGATGCGCGACGCGGCGGCAGGACGGCTCGTCGCCCACCGTGATGCGCAGCGCGGCGGGCAGCTTGTAGCCCGCCACTTTCCGCACGATCACCCCTTCCGACTTCAGGAAGGCGTCGCAGGCGTCGGCCTCGGCGGGGTCGCTGAACCGCGCGAGGATGAAATTGGCGCTCGACGCATCAGACGGCACGCCATGCCCCGCCAGAGCCTCGGCCAGCCAGCTGCGCAGGCGGATGGTGTCGGCCCGGCAGCGCGCGACATGGGCGCGGTCGCGCACCGCCGCTTCCGCCGCCGCGAGCTGGGCGTTGGAGAGGTTGAACGGCCCGCGCAGACGGTTCAGCACGTCGATGATCCCGGCGCTGGCATAGCCCCAGCCGATCCGCAGACCGCCGAGGCCGTAGATCTTGGAGAAGGTGCGCGTCATCACCACGTTGGGATGTTGCTCGACCAGCCCCGCACCGCCGTCGAACCCCTCGACAAACTCCGCATAGGCGCCGTCCAGCACCAGCACCACATGCGGCGGCAGCGCCTGCGCCAGCCGGGCGAGGGCGCGCTGGCCGAGCATCGTGCCGGTGGGGTTGGCGGGGTTGGCGATAAACACCAGCCGGGTGCGCGTCGTGACCCCGGCAAGGATCGCGTCGACATCCACCACGCGGTCGCGCTCGGGCACCTCGACCGGCGTCGCCCCGGCGGCCAGCGCCGAGATGCGATACATCGAGAAACCGTGTTCGGTGTGGATCACCTCGTCGCCCGGCCCCGCGTAAGCCTGGCACAGGAAGGTGATGATCTCGTCCGACCCGACCCCGCAGATGATCCGCTCCGCGTCAAGCCCATGCACCTCGCCAATCGCGGCGCGCAGGGCGGCGTGGTCGGTGTTGGGATAGCGGTGCAGTTCGCGCCCCGCGCGGGTGAACGCCGCGACCGCCGCCTCCGACGGCCCCCACGGGTTCTCGTTCGACGACAGCTTGATGACGTTCGCCACGCCCTCGACCTTCGACGCCCCGCCCACGTAAGGCTTGATCTCCATGATGCCGGGTTGCGGCTGCGGCCCTTGTCCCATGGCTCCCCCCTTCCAACGCCCTCTCTTAGCGGGCGCGCGCCACCGGGGCCAGCCCTTTGCCGCGCGGGCCGCGCCAGCGCGGCAATTCGCGCAGCAGGGTTTTACATTTACCCGCGCACACCCCCCGCCTAGGCTGGGCATCAACGGAAGTCCGCACGGAGGAAAACATGAAAGCACTTGCCCTGAGCCTCGCCCTGACCGGAATCGCCGCCAGCGCGGCACAAGCCGGGCCGAGCTACGATTGCAATCGGGCCTCCACCCCGACGGAATACGCCATCTGCGGCTCGCCCACCCTGAGCCACCTCGACGTGCTCATGGCCGCCGCCTACAAGCTGCGCCGGGCAAACCTGTACGGCCCCGCCCGCGAACGCTTCACCTACAACCAGCGCGTCTGGCTCGACATCCGCGACGCCTGCGGGTCCGACACCTCCTGCCTCGAACGGGTCTACAACCAGCGCATCACATCCCTGCGCAACAACAAGTTCTGAGGCTCGGGCAGCCGCGCCTGTGACGCGTGGACTGCGCCCGGCTTGAGCGCCTAATTCCGCTTCGCCCGCGCCACCATCCAGTCCATCGCCGCCATCAGCACGCCCGAGAAGATGAAGACAACGTGGATGATCACCATCCACTTCAGCTCCACCTCGTTGACGGCGGCGCCTTCCTTGCCGATCTCCATGAACCGCTTGAGCAGGTGAATCCCCGAGATCGCCACGATGGAGGCGATGAGCTTCAGTTTCATCCCGCCAAAATCCACCGTGCCCATCCACGCGGGCCGGTCGGCTGTGTCGCCGATGTCCAGCTTGGACACGAAGCTCTCGTAGCCGGAAAACAGCACGATCAACAGCAGGTTGGCCGCGAGCGTCAGGTCGATCAGCGTCAGCGCGACGAGGATGGTTTTGTCGGCGCTCAGCGACATCACCTGCGGCGCGTAATAGGCCACTTCGCGCAGGAAGACGACAACGAGCATCGCCAGCGCCACCACGAGTCCGAGATACATCGGCGCCATCAGCCAGCGCGCCCCGAACAGGGTCTGCTCGAAGCCGCGTTCGACGGGGTTTGGATCGCTCATGTCATCCTCTTGTTTTCCCATGAAAAAGCCCGCTGCGACGTCTCGCAGCGGGCCTCCATATCGCAGAAGCGAAGCTTAGTTCTGCGCGTAGTATTCGATGACGAGGTTCGGTTCCATCATCACCGGGTAGGGCACGTCCGAGAGACCCGGGGTGCGCACGAAGGTGGCTTTCATCTTCGAATGGTCGGCGTCGAGGTAATCCGGCACGTCACGCTCCGGCAGGCCGACGGCCTCCAGCACGAGGGCCAGCTGCTTGGAACGGTCACGAACCTCGATCACGTCGCCTTCCTTGACCCGGTAGGACGGGATGTTGACCCGCTTGCCGTTCACGGTCACGTGGCCGTGGTTGACGAACTGACGCGCGGCAAACACGGTCGGCACGAACTTGGCGCGGTAGACGACGGCGTCCAGACGGCGCTCCAGCAGGCCGATCAGGTTTTCACCCGTGTCGCCCTTGAGACGCTCAGCCTCGGCGTAGATGCGGCGGAACTGCTTCTCGGTCAGATCGCCGTAATAGCCCTTCAGCTTCTGCTTGGCGCGCAGCTGAAGGCCGAAGTCCGACATCTTGCCCTTGCGGCGCTGGCCATGCTGACCGGGGCCATATTCGCGGCGGTTGACCGGGGATTTCGCACGACCCCAGATGTTTTCGCCCATCCGGCGGTCGATTTTATACTTGGCAGCAGTTCTTTTTGTCATCTGCTGATCTCCTTCGTTCAGGTTTCGAAGGGCGTTGTCCTCTTGCCGGTTATCGCCGACATGACAGGCATCCCCTTGCGGGGGCCACCAACACCAATGAAGCCGCGCTTATACACCCGCGCCCACGAGAGTCAACGCCTCAGTGATGCCCCGCCATCAGGATCGCCGCCTCGGCCCTGTTCAACGTCCGCCGCGCGAAGTCGCCATAGCCCAGCGGATCTTCCCCCAACTCTGGCATCAGGCCGAGCAACCGCGCCCGGCTGCTCTCCTCCAACGCATCAATCGCCTCGCCCGCGGGGTGGAAACTCTCCGTCTCCAGCCCGTTGGCGAACACCACCTCGTGATGCGGCAACAGCAGGTGTACATAAGTCACCTCGCGCAGCGACAGATCCCGCACGATGGTACGGTCGTTCACGAGGTCGCGCGCCGAAACAAGCACCTCGTCGGTGCCGAACAGCGCCTTCGCCCGCGCACCCTTGACCAACACCCGGTGCAGCGGCGAAACGATCAGGTCATCCTCCGGCCGGTCGATCCCCAGCGCCCCGCCCCGCAGCCGGATCGGCCGCAGTTCCGGCATGGCGAAGAGCCGCGCGCCGGTGATACGCCGGTGCCCCTGCCAGAGCACCTCCTGCATCCCGCTGTCCCTGGTCTGGACCCGGTCACCCTCGACAATCTCCTCGACGGCAACATCTCCCCGGTCGGTGCGAATGCGCGTCCCCGGCGTGAAACAGATCACCCCGGTCGACATCCCCGTCACCCGGTTCGTCTCGACCGCCTCCATCTGCGCGCGCACGACCCAAAGATCAGTGTCGCGCGGCGGCAGCTGATCGTGAAACACCACCAGCGCCGGCCCCTTGCCCGTGTCGACCAGCGTCGCCACATAGCGATCGAACCCGTCGGTGACGTCAAATCCCATCTGCAAGATCGGGTCGTCCGGCACATGCCCCGCCTGTGGCGCAGCAAGCCGCATCACGCGGCGCATCTTGCGCGCCGCGCGTTCCCTGAGTTCTGCCTCTCCGAAAGCGCCTTCGAGCCGAAGCACATCCTGCGGACCATCGACCCGCACCGCTTCGCCGCTCCACCGCCAACTGGCCCCGACCCCGAGCGCCGCACGCGGCGCCACGGCCAGACCATCGACTTCGGTCTGCGCCCACGAGATGACAAACGCGCTGCGAGAGCCCGTCATCATGCCTGTATACCTGCCATTTTTATTTTTTATTGCGGCGAATCTAGCACGGGCGAATCACCTTGTTAAGGGTTTCTTCGTACTTTCAGGCGATTGTGGAGAAAGCCGAATGCAAAACCTGAACAGTCACCGTTTCCGACGCCAGGCGGTCACTGGACAGGCACGCACCAGAGAACGAAAGGAGTCGAACCGCTTCAGAATCGTCAGAACCGCAGGAGTATCTGGATCGAGCCGAGCCACTGTCCTTCCGGCTGGGCCTCGAACTCGCGCCCCGTCCAGGTCTTGCCGAAGAACACGCTGGCATTGCGAAACTGCCAACTCGCCCCGGCCCGTGCCCGCAGGTGATATGCCGTCAGGTCATGGTCGGCCTCCGGCAGCCATGTGGATGAAAAGACCTTCACCGCATCCGCACCGACCAGCAGGGACAGGCCACTGGACGGCTGATCCCGCAGGGTCTGGTACAGCATGCCGGTGGTTTCGTCGCGCGCAAGAACGCCGCTCGTGAAGTTCGGGCCGAACAACAGGTCGGCGCCCGCACGCAGGTAATTCTCGTCACCGACCCGCCCGGCAAGAAACGGACGCAGCGAAACGGCGCCGAGATCCATCGTGCGCGAAACCTCGGCCACACCTGCCGGGTAGAACGCATTGCCAAACTGCGCATCAAGCACGGCATCGGACGGAACGCTCATCCCGAGATGGTCATGCATCACGGAATGAAACCCGTCCACGCCCGTCTGCGGCCCGGAAGCCACGATCTCGCCCCCGAGCGAAACGAGGTTTCCGCCCGCTTTGAAATGTGTGAGCAGTCCGAGGGTCAACAGCCCGGCATAACGCCGGTCGCCAGCGGCCGGGGCAACGGTGTTGGACGGGGTCAACACGCGGTTGCCGAAACGCATCTCGACAAGCTCGCCCACGTTTTCAGGCACGTCGCGCGTCCCGGGTACGCCCATCATCCAGCTCAGGGAGAAGGATCCGGTGCGCCATCTGTCCTGCCCATCGCCGAAAAAGTCATTCGTAAAAAGGTGCCCGACACCAAGTGTCTCGTAGGCTTGCCCCGTCGCGGGCGCAACGGTTCCGAACAGAGCAATGAAGGCAAAAACGAGCGCGCGCATTATTTATCCAACTTTCGCGCCCCCACGCCGGGGCAATCTATCTTGCATTATTCGATTCGTTCTAGTGCGCGTGTGCAACACCGTGGCAAAAGCGGCATGGGACCAGAGGAAACGATCTGTTTCCGGGCGACGGCGCTGTCATGCACCGCCGCGCGTCCCCTCAGCCACATTTCGAATGGCCACAGGCGCCGCAGGTCATGCAGCCCTCCACCATCCGCATCTCGTACTGGCCGCAACGAGGGCAAGCCATGCCGCGATTATTGGCGAGGTTCACCACTTCCGACTGCGGATCGGACTTCAGCCCCATCCCCTCGCCTTCGAGAAAACCCGTCTCAACCATGTGCCGCTCGATCACCCCGCCGATTGCCGCAAGGATCGACGGCACATATTTGCCCCCGATCCAGCCGCCGCCGCGCGGGTCGAATACCGCTTTCAGCTCCTCGACCACGAAGGACACGTCGCCCCCGCGCCGGAACACCGCCGAGATCATCCGCGTCAGCGCCACCGTCCAGGCGTAATGCTCCATGTTCTTGGAGTTGATGAACACCTCGAAGGGACGGCGATGCCCGCCCACCACGAGGTCGTTCACGGTGATGTAGATCGCGTGTTCGCTCTCGGGCCACTTGAGCTTGTAGGTCGCGCCTTCCAGCGCCTGCGGACGCTCCAGCGGGTCTGACATGTAGATCACGTCCGCCCCGCGGTCCGCCTCGGGCGTCTTCTCGCTGTCTTCCGACACGCTCAACACCGAGCCGGTGACATCGTTGGGGCGATACGTCGTGCAGCCCTTGCAGCCGCTCTCGTAGGCGTCGAGATAGACACTCTGGAACGCCTCGAAAGAGATGTTTTCCGGCACGTTGATCGTCTTGGAAATCGACGAATCGATCCATTTCTGCGCCGCCGCCTGCATCTTCACATGCTCCGCCGGGGTCAGCGTCTGGGCGTCGACGAAATGTTCGGGCAGAGGCTTGTCGCCGAAGCGCTCGCGCCACAGCTGCACCGCGTAATCGACCACCTCTTCCTCGGTGCGGGTGCCGTCGTTCTGCAACACCTTGCGGGTGTAG
>PDWI01008779.1_pt1 | contig 12221 bp, 9 predicted proteins | sample 1430891 | NCBI WGS metagenome assembly PDWI01 (sample SAMN01162508, study PRJNA174530) | Oral metagenome, whole genome shotgun sequencing project. | biome: Marine environment; feature: Marine mammal; material: Swab sample of the gingival sulcus; isolation source: swab sample of gingival sulcus...
AGATTGACTATGATTATAATTTCAATCGTTTTTTGAATTATTTTATGACTGTGCTTCTGGAACAACAGCGAAAAGGGGAAAAATATGAGGTTCCACAAACAGTGTTGGGAGTTGTTGTACTGACACGTCCCTACAAAATAGACCAGCTTACAGGCGAGCCAATAAAAGAAAATTTCATGACAATTGATTTTGACCCAAGAAATTTTAAAGACGAAAGAATTAATATTTTCAATCATAAGCTTTTGTTCCTAAATCCACATCCTAAATATATCAATTCTGAAACTCCCGACAATATCAAAGATTGGCTTAATTTGTTTAGATTATCCATAAACAATAATATGCAAATAACCTTAAATTTAACCAACAAGGGAATTGCTAAAACTGTTAAATTGATTGAATATGAAGAACTTGATGCAGTAACTGCAAATGAAATGAAAATTGCAGAAAGCAAAAAAGCTATGTTGTCGTTAGTGAAAAGTGAAGGAAAAAAAGAAGGATTAGAAGAAGGGTTTGAAATAGGAATTGAACAAGGAAAACAAGATGAAAAAATACATGTCGCAACTAAACTACACAAAAAGGGACTTTCTATCGAATTTATAATGACAGTTACAGAACTTGATAGAGAAGTTATCGAGAATTTAATCAAAAGACTGAAAAACAACTAATTAAACTCACAAATATTTTAAGTATATCCCCAAAAAGACAGCCAAAACACACGTAATTAACAATTTACAACGCGTTTAAAACCTACAAAACCCTGCTTTTTGTCCCTTATTATCAACAAGCAGGGTTTTATAGGTTTAAAACACCTTGCAAATTACGTTTTTTCTATCTTTCAATGCTTCCCAAATGCACCCGCGACTAAGGTCTAAAAATATGTTTAAACTCGTGTGCATATAATCTTGAAAGTCCTTTGCGATTGTCGATAGCATCGCCCACAACTATTAAACTTGTAAGTTTCAAATTATTATCCTTGACTATTTGTGCCAAATTTTGTAGCTCGCCCCTGAATATTCTTTGCTCTTTCCATGTTAATTTATAGCACACAGCCACAGGCGTTGTAGGCGGATAATGCACCAAAAGCTCCTGTTGCACCTTGTCGGCAATATGTACGCTCAAATAAATGCACATTGTACTTTGCGATTTTGCCAATTTCGACAGCTGCTCTTTCTCCGGCATTGGCGTGCGTCCGCTACCTCTGGTTAAAATCACGGTTTGCACCTTTTCGGGTATAGTAAATTGCGATTTTAGCTCAGCCGCTGCCGCTTGAAAAGACGAAATTCCCGGCGTAATATGATACGACATCTTATATTTATCAAAATATGCCATTTGCTCTTGAATAGCACCATATATACATGGGTCGCCCGTGTGAAGACGCACCACAAACAAATTGCGGTCGTAAAAGGCTTTCATCGTTTCAAACTGTTCCTCCAAATTCATGTCGGCAGAACTGCGAACCGTTGCGCCCTCTTTTGCATAATACGTTAGCTCTTTGGGCACTAAACTGCCGGCATACAATATCAAATCAGCCATTTGCAAAAACTGCTTGCCTTTCACCGATATTAATTCGGGATCGCCCGGACCGGCACCCACAATTTCGATATGCCCCTCTCTGAAATTACTTATCGAAAAAGCCACTGCAAACGTAAAATCGTTGCCCTCGCTGAGTTTGCCTTTCTGTTTTTGCACAATCAATTTGCCTCCCTGCGCACTTGCAATTGCCGATGCCTCCGATACACTCACCGAATTTGTTACCGATTTCACTTTTGCCGATGGATTTGGCACTTCAATATCTTTCAAATCGTCAGAAGTGTATATTTTTAAAGGAATTTTGCCAAAATGCTCTTGCAAATCAGCCATCAAAGGTTCATCTTTTTTAAGTTCGATGGTTGAAATATCAACAATGGCTTTTGTGTGAATATTTCGCTTGTTTAATTCGTTGCTAATATACGAGGCAATGCCGGTTTTTTCGCACATTCGCCTACAACCAGCTCCTAAATGCAAAACTTTGGGTATGAAATGTATATAAGGCGTTTCGATATTGCCATGCGTATATGGCGAAACCATTATAAGTAACTCAAAATCAGCTAAATTTATATCAGAAAATGAGTAAAACACTTTTACATGTTCGGGTATTGTTTTTTCGAGATAAGTAGTGCCTTTGTCGCGGCATTCGAGCAACAAAGCAGTCTTTTTTTTGTTTACAAATAAAGTTAATGGATAATTAAAATTATCACTATTGCTTTCAGTTTCCCAATTAAATTGTTTTGCCAAAATATCCAACGCCCACAAATCGCTATTGTCGCTTTGGGTGGTGATAACGGGCATTCCGCCAAGCAAAAGTGCTAAATCTTTAGTTAAAGCATTGGCTCCGCCCACATGTCCACTCATTACTGACACTACAAATTTGCCGGTACTGTCGATGGAAATAACAGCAGGGTCGGTGTATTTATGCCCCACGAAAGGTGCAATACTGCGCACGCAAATTCCCATTGCTCCAATAAAAATGAGAGTGTCGGTGTTGGCAAAATGCTCTTCTAAAAATGATTTGATAGACTCTATTTTTTCGACACCGTTTAATGTATTTTTCGAGTAAATTTTAGCATTGGAATACTCTCTTGCTATTTGTTTTGCCAAAGGCAATCCAAGTTCTGATATAAGTAATATTTTCATATATGTATAATTGAGAATTGAAAATTGAGAATTGAGAATTGGGTTTTTAACCGCAAAGAACGCTAAGTTCGCAAAGTTCACGCAAAATAATCATTCCGTTTTGTTTATAAAATTTTGGTCATGGGAGTTTAATTTGTTGATAATTTGGGAATTAGATAATAGGATAATTAATTATAAATAAAAAATTTATATTTTATTTTAGCTTTTTAATGCGTAATCCATAATCTATATACCGAGTAATGTATCTATTATGTTTTTATTTTTTTGTTCAATTCCTGTAAATAGTTGTTGTTCAAATTGTGCAAAATTTGCTTTATCACAACTGAATTTTATTTTACCTTTTTCAAGATAATGAATATAATCACACAAATTTGTTAATGTCTCAATTATATGGGAAGTGATAATGATTGTCTTGCTTTTTTCTTTAAATTTTAAAAGTATTGCACGAATAATTCTTGCCGTCTCTATATCTAAACCATTAAATGGTTCATCAAGTATCATTATAGATTTGTTTTGTTTTAAAATACCCATAATGGCTAATTTTTTTTTCATTCCTGTGGAATATTCGTCAATAATTTTATCCAAAGGCAAACAAAACAATTCGTTCCATGTATCTAACTCAAAATCAGCATTTTTAAACAACGATAAATACTCTCTTGCTGTAATATTTGAATAAAAAAAATTTTCGGTTACTAAGTATGATACATATTTTTTATTAATTTTCTTTTGATTAAAAGTTATAGTGCCATGTTGTATTTTTTTTAAACCATAAATTGTATTTAAAAGTGTTGTTTTGCCTGCTCCGTTCAATCCTACAATGCCGTGTATATAACCATCAGAAATAGATAAATTAAGACTATTTAAAACTTTCGTACCTTGCGTATATGATACGGTTAAATTTTCAATTGAAATCATTGATGTAATAATTTAATCTTTTTAAAGCACTATAATAAAAAATAATAGACAATAACCAAATAACAGGTAGCAAAACAGGAAAAATTACGGAGACAGCTCCTGTTATATTCATTATTTGGGTAGAAATAGGTCTATTATTTGGCTCATAATAAGCGTATTTGATAAGTATAAAATAAATATTAATTGAGATAAATAATATGTATTCAGCAAGGGCAATATACCAATATTCAGTATGAAATAACACAAAAGCAAGAACTAAGGGCATCAAAATACAAGTTAAAATTAGAGTATGTAATTGTATTTTTCTATTCAAAAAATTTCGAGGGCTTTTTTCTGATGCAATAATCATTTGATAGGGTTCGCAAATCTCGAATAAACTTAAAGTCGATATTCCAATTACAACAATTACAACAGGAACGCTTCCGATAAAAAACGAAGTAGAAAGACCAATAATCCACAAAGGAGGAATTAAAAACATCAGTTTTCGGCTACCTGCTTTCCATTCGTACATTTCATTTGGAATAATCGTTTGGAAAAAGGTGTTAAGACTTCTTTTTTTAGGAATATAATTGCTGTATGAAATCAATAAAACTCCTAAAATAACAATACCTAAATGTTGCCATTTTAGATAATATAAAAAACTGATTATAAGCGGAGTAGCAATCAACAAATATTCTATTTTAAATATGTTGGTATATTCAGGAAAATGTGTTTGCAGAAAAAATTTATCTTTTCTTTTTATCTGAATAAGTATAAGAATAAATAAAAAAATACCTGTGATATAATAAGCATTTTTGCTGTCTTGCGAAGCCAAAAACAAAAATATTTCGACAAAAGCAATAAAAATCAATAAAAAAACAAAACGTATCAATCCTATTTCGGATAATGCCCGATATATTTGCTTAATTCTGATTTTTATTATCGCTAATATCATTAAATAATATAATCATTGAAGAAAACTACTCTGGTAAACAATTGTCATTCAGACTATTATTTAAGTTTAAAGTAAGACACAAGTTCTTTCAACCTTTCTGCCTGCGATGTCATTTCTTCTGAGGTAGTAGCCAACTCTTCCGAAGTTGAGGCATTTTGTTGGGCTAATCTATTAAGTTCTTGCACTGAATTATTTACCTGCTCCACTCCTGTATTTTGCTCTTCACTCGCACCGGTTATTTCTTCTACCAATTTAGCAGTTTTTTCTATTTTAGGAATAATTTCTAAAACCTTAACTCCTGCATTGTCAGCCTGATTATAAGTGTTTTCCGACAAAGAAATTAGCTCATCTGATGCTAATTTACTATTTTCTGCCAACTTACGAACTTCTGCCGCAACAACTGCAAACCCTTTTCCATGCTCGCCTGCCCTCGCCGCTTCAACAGCAGCATTCAACGCCAAAATATTGGTTTGATTTGCTATTTCTTTGATTATCTTTATTTTATCGTTAATTAATCCGTGGGCTTTGATGGCATTGGTGGCTCTCTTGCCAACTTCTAAAATTTCGTTATGAACTTCTTTTGAAGTAACTAAGGCAAATTTAGAGTGTGAAGTATTCTGATTTACATTTGCTCTAATTTCCTCTATCGTAGCAGAAACTTCTTCGGTAGAACCGGCTTGCTCGCTCGCACTTTCAGACAATTGTTGAGAAGTATTTTTTACTTGATTACTTGCATTGTTCAAAGTTTCAGAATTTTCATTGATTGATTTAACAATATTACGTAAACTTTCCAACAAATTAACGTAAGAAGCATTAATATCTTTTAGTTCGGCTACTCTAATGTCTTTGTCCAATAATTTTGCTTGTTCATTCAAATTGCCAAGAGACAGCCATTTTAAACTTTGGGTTATACTCTGCAAGGGACGAGATACTCTCTTTTTGACTACTAACATCATAGCCAAAGCAACAAGAACGGCAACCGGAACTGCCCATAATAAATGAATTAGAGACAAAGCAGCAACTATATAAGCTAAAATAGCGGCTACAACAGCAATTACTACCATCGTCAAGCCAAAATAAAAAGTGATAGTATTTTTAAATAATACACGAAAAAAAACTACTACCAAAGGACCAACAAAGAAAGTTAGAATCAAAGAAAAAATTAATATATCACTCATTAAATTATTTTTTTAGTTTTGCAACAACGCTATCTTGTTTATTTTGAACTATATACGCTGTGGCGTAATTAAAAAAACTACGCTGAAAATTCGCTGCAAAGGTAAAAAGAATTTATTTTATTTTGCTATCTTTTTTAAGAAAAATAAAATAAATTTTGCGGATTAAAAGTAAAATGTTCAAAGTTCAACCTCTTCAATACTTTTATTGTTTATTACGTATGCGAAAAAAGTATTATCAAAATTTACTAGGCAAAAATTTAGTAGCTTCCATCATTCTTTGTCATGCTGTTTTTCATTACTTTTCACGCTACTTTTTCACATCACTTTTTTGCACCTCTTTTTCACACCACTTTTTCACACCACTTTTTCACACCACTTTTCAATATTTTATTTCATCATATATCATTAAACACCTGTAAATCACAGAAAAGAATCTTTATTGTAAAATTAAATTTCACCACACCTATCACCACACTTTATATTTTTGTTGAAACCGACCAGTATCCTTTACGTTCAGACCCCAAACGAATTAAAAGTCCAAGATTTTTAAGCTTTCTGATATTATTAGTGATGGTGCTTGTTCCCAATCCTGTTTTTTTACTTAATTCAATATGAGTTATTTCTACATTGTTATATATCTCTTTGAGTATTTTTACTTGATTTTTGGATAAATCTTTTGTCCAATTATAATCCACTTAAAGTCTACCACAAAGTTAGTCTTCTTTTGCAATACTTTAAAAAAATAAAATAAATTTTGCGGATTAAAAGTAAATTCGTTTGCAGTAATAAAATTAGTCAAGATTATTCAACTTATTACCCAAGTTTAAAATACGAAATAACCTTTTTCAATCGTTCGGCTTGGCTGATAAGTTCCTTTGAGGTAGCTGCCAAATCTACGGAAGTATCCGAATTGCGTTGAGCTAAATTATTCAGTTGTTGAACAGAATGGTTTACCTGTTCGGCTCCCGAATTTTGCTCAATACTTGCATTAGTTATCTCTTCCAAAAATTTAGAGGTTTGCCGTATTTCGGGGATAATATCCGACAAACTTTTCCCTGCTATTTCGGTTAAAACTTTTGTGTTTTCCGACAAAGCAACAATTTCGTCAGCTGCCAATTTGCTTCGCTCCGCTAAATTCCTAACCTCATCGGCAACCACTGCAAAGCCCCTGCCCTGTTCGCCGGCTCTTGCTGCTTCCACCGCCGCATTCAAAGCTAAAATATTAGTCTGATGAGCAATTTCTTTTATAACTGATATTTTTTCATTTATCAAACGATTGGCATCAACCACCTTGTCTGATTTACTGCCCACATCTAAAATTGCCTTGCCGACTTCTCTTGATTTAGAGGTAGTTAATTTTGAATTAGACGTATTTTGCGCAATGTTCAATTGCATTTCTTCAATCGTTGACGACACCTCTTCGGTCGAATTGGCTTGCTCTATCGCTCCTGCCGATAATTCTTTTGAGGTATGATTTATATTGTCGCTTACTGTGGTCAATTTTGCGGCATTGTCATTTATTTCGCCCACAATGTTGCGCAATTTCGATGTCATGTGCGCCAACGAACCAAACAATATGCCTATTTCGTCTTTTGAATTTACAGAGCTATCAATATCAACGGCAAGATTACCCTCAGATATTTTCTTCAACGAAACGGCTACTTTCGTGATAGATGCGGTAATTCTTTCCGATAAAAAGAAAGTTGCAATCAAAGAAAATATCAAAATAATAAAGCCAATTATGATTACAGTAAGTCGTAATTGTTTTATTGTTCCTAAAAATTCATTAATCGGGGCTCTGGCTATAATGCCCCAACCTGTCAGCGGAATATTGGAGTATGCGCCTATAATTTTGCCGTCAGTCCAATACCATTCACCGTTACCTACGGCATTAGGTTGCAACGATTTTTTTTCAACTTCGGCATTGGGAACAAGCATTTCGTTGCTCTTTGCATCATTAATTGTGTTTAATTTTTCTTTTACAAATTTTATTTCATTGCTGGCTATAACATCGCCGGTTTTGCCAATAATGTAGCAATAACCTGTTTCGCCCACAACTATACCTTTGGTATATTCGCATAATACAAGACCATCGAAATGGGATACAAGTATGCCCGTAATATTTTTGTTATAATCGTAAATTGGAACCGTAATACTTAAACTAAAATTGTCGAGTTTATCCTCGTAAGGTTCGGTGATATGCCTTTCCCCTTTCATGCTGGTTTGGAAATATTCTCTATCCGAAACATCTAATATTTTGCCATTGGGCAAATACATAGTTCCCTTATTATCACAGATATAAATATTTTTCAAACCTGCCTCGTTTGCCTCTTGCTTCAATAAAAGTGCTTTTTCCGGGTAGCTCATGTTTCCGCTTCTCAGAAAATTGCTGCGAGCTAATGATTCCAAATGTTTGAAATCGCCCATAATCGAACGCTCTACAATTTTTGCGGTTCGGCTAACTTCGGTAATTAAGTGCTTTTCTACTTTTTCAATAACGGCATTTTGTGCTACTCGTAAAGTAAAAATTACTAAAACGGTAACAACTGCTGCCGTTAATACGCCGAAAATTAGCATTAGTCTGTATCTTATCGAGAAGAATTTTTCTGACTTTGATAAGAAATCTTCTGAAAACGAGTTTTTATGTTGTTGTTGATTGTTGTTATACATTGAGAATTATATTTCGACTGAAAAAGCAAAGCGAACTTAAAGACTTTTTTGTATTGGATTATTAAATTTCAAAATTCTTATTTAAGTTTCACTCGTATCATGTTGTTATAAAATAAAAAAAACTGCACTCTTAATGCTTAATTGACTGTCATTCAATAATTACATAGCTATACAGAATACCATTTTGCAAAAGTATAAAAAATATTTCAGAACTAAAAATTATTTTTTGTGAATAAACAAGGAAAGCCCATTATTTGGGTAAAAATATGCTGAAGAATTTTATATTTTTGACAAACTGGTGGTTATAGATACAGAAAACCGACTTACAAAAGTTTAAACAACTTTGTAAGCCGGCAATGTATATACGTTTCTATGCTAATTAAAAATTTCTAATTTATTCATCGTTTCCGCGCTTATGTTTCCCCATTATATAGCGAAAACCTATTAATGTTCGTGCTGTTATATCTTCTCCTTCTGTTTCAATAACGGGTGCAAGCTCTAATAGTATAGAAGCACGCTTAAATTTCGCAAAAGGATATACTTCTAAAACAATAGGAAAAACATATTCTGAATATTCATTATTTTCTTCAAGACATAAGTTTAAACCAACACCAAAGCTTATTTGGTGATATTTTCTCGGAGCAAATCGAAATAATACGTCAAATTCGCCATATACATATTGTTGACCAAGAAGCACACGAGTATCGTCTTTGGTAATTCTCGCCTCTGTTGCAATTTCATTATTTCCAATATTAAAAAGCCTTGTATTAACACCTATCATATTGTCTAAATAATAAGATGCTCCTACCTGCGAGTAACCATTCAAACTTAAAATACCGAATAATAATATAAAAGTAAATTGTTTTAAATTTTTCATAACTGTTGTTTTATTTAATAATTATTTTATCACATTCAATTTAGTACATTCTATTCATAATAAACTCTTTTAGAGCCTAAATCCAAATACAAAGAACAAGTTATGGCTATTATCGAGAATTGCATCTTCATTGTACCATTTGTGTTCATAACCAATTCCAATAAAAGCAGTACGTAGATAATACAGTCTAAAAGACAAATTGCCATATAAAAAATATGTATCTCTATTGGAGTTCAGAGACCCGCCACCAATATCAGACATAAGTTCAAAACTTCCATCTTCCCAAAAGGAATTTTCTTTATTAGGAAAAAAATTGTAACCTACCGATAACCCAATAGAGGATAAATAATTATATGTCTTTGCATTTTTGTTTAGTTCATAGTTTTCATGAAACTGTAAACCCAGATTTAACTTTTCTGTTACAAAATACGACACCCCTGTATTAAATGTCAGCATAGAATAGTCTTTCTTAAAAGATGTTGCTATTGGATTGCCGGAAAATTCTAACAGCATTCTCTTTTTTTCTTGTGATTTAGTATTCAGATATACCAAACCTAAAAGTATTACAAGTACTGTTCTATTAAATAAAGTATACAATTTCATTACGTAATTTCTTTAAAGTGAACTCCAACATCTTATCGCACACGAAGTTGATGATGCACATCTCACCCATGCAAACCAATTTCCTCCAATTGCATTTGCAAAAACAGATACAGCATCGGCAGAGTTAAGCGTACACATAATTCTTTTCCTATGTTTTTTTACCAACCCCAAAAACTTTTTATATTATATTAAAAAAATATTAGCCTTCGGAATAGCTTATACAATCACTTATCAAAAACGGCGCAAAAGTATAGTATGTAAAATTACCGTGCAATACCTACTTGGGTAGATATTTTTAAAAAATTAGCAGATTAATTGTCTATTAATAAGCATGTTATGATATTTGTTGATATTTTAGAAAAAAATTAAATTTTTTATTAAAATTTTCGTAATAAGTTTATTTTCAATTAGTTATTTATATAATTTTTTTTGCAAACCATTTCGTTTTATATACCTACCTTAGTATATGTTTTTTATAAATTATTAATAATCAGCATTTTTCACAATATTAGTATGTAGTTGCATGATGGAAACCAACACTGTAAGTAGCTGTTATTAAGATACTTATATATAATTTATAATTATTGTTAAAAACTCATTTTGAATATCTACTAAGGTAGAGGTAATAGCATAATTTGTCGTATTTTTTTTGATAATTAATTATTTTTTGATAACTTTGTGGCTGCTTAACTCAAATATATTAACAAATCATGGAAACACTACAAGAACAAGCCCTAAGGATAAAAAATAATCTAAATATTGATAAATCAGCCTACGATGAATTGGTTTATATCAGTAGTTTTTTAGGAGAATACGACAAATTGAGTTTTGGTTTTGGCTTAACTTTCATTTTTGATTTATCTCTTCATAATTTCTTTTATATTTCAGAAAAAAGTAAAATTGCACCAATGCGTAGTAGTGCTTTCAACGAAAATGGAGGATATAAAACTATTGTTGAGAATGTTCACCCCGACGATATTCTTAGAATAATTCACGTAAAAAATACTCTCGAAAAATATTCACGAGACAATATAATAAATATAACAAACAAGTTAAGATATAGGTTAAATATTAAACTCAGAATTTTAACTTCTAATAATTTATATTCGGCGTATAGTATTCAGGTTAAAGTTATGAAACTTGACAATGATGGTAATGTGTGGTTGATACTTGGCAAGGCTATGCCATCAGAAACTAATGATATAGAACTGCCTGTAATACTGACAAATATTGATGATTGCTCTATTAAGTTTGTAGATTTTAATAATTCACAAATTACAAATAAACCGTCTTTAACTCATCGAGAAAAACAGCTTATTTTACTATTAGAACAGCATAAAAAAAATAGTGATATTTCAGAAATACTAAATATTAGCGAAAATACGGTGAAAAAATACAAAAATCAACTACTAAAAAAACTATATGTAGATAATGTGGGCAAACTTATTGAATACGCAAAACTATTTTGTTTAATATAAAGGGAATTTATTGTGCCAATAGTTCGTTATTTTTTTTATAATAAACTGATAATCAAGCCTTTACAAACAATAAAAAAACTTATGTAACTTATTGATTATCAGCATTATAATTTAATTAACGCAAAGACCTCACAAGTTAAAAAAAACATGTGAGGTCTTTTGGTATCTAATTAATCTACAAATACTTAAAACCCTCAACATCAGCTATTGATGTATTGGCAATATATTCGTATTTTTCGATATTTTCGGCATAAATTCGGTTTATGAAAACGCGAGAGTATTTTTTATAGTCGTCTTTTTCCTCTCTGGCTGCGTTTATCAACATAAGATGCCCCATGATGATATTTCCTGCCATTTCTACCACACGCCTCGCGTGGAAATCAATAAATTCGCGATTTTCTTGTGCTTTTGCCAATTCAAAGGCATTTTCGTATTTATTGGTCAATTCCACCAGCTTATCTTTCAACGGTTTATCCACGCCTCTGATGGCTGCCACCACTTGCAATTGCGATGTGCCCTCGTAAATGGTAGTTATTCGTGCATCACGGTAAATTCGCTCGGCGGGATAGTCCTTCATATAGCCCGAACCGCCTAAAACCTGAATAGCATCATAAGCATTCTGGTTGGCATATTCCGATGCAAAAAGTTTAACCAACGGTGTGAAAATATCGGCTAAACGTTGGTATTTCTTAGCCTCTTGTCGCTCGGCAGGTTCTAATTTTCGCTCTTTTGAAATGTGTCCGTACAGCTTATAAATATCTGTATAGCAAGCAGTTTCGTATAACAATGAGCGAGATGCCAAAGTTTTTGCCTTCATAGCTGACAACATTTCGTAAACCGGAGCAAATTCTATAATTTTCTTGCCAAATTGCTCGCGTTCAAGCGCATATTGA
>PDWI01008356.1_pt1 | contig 12220 bp, 9 predicted proteins | sample 1430891 | NCBI WGS metagenome assembly PDWI01 (sample SAMN01162508, study PRJNA174530) | Oral metagenome, whole genome shotgun sequencing project. | biome: Marine environment; feature: Marine mammal; material: Swab sample of the gingival sulcus; isolation source: swab sample of gingival sulcus...
TGCTTCCGATTGTCGCAAGGCTGAAGAAATCGCTTCTCACGAATTGGGGCATGGACTTATTGGCTTAGCTGACGAATATTTCTACACTACTGATGAGGCCGGTTATTACTACGACTTGGACATCGAACCTTGGGAGCGAAATATTACAACTTTGGTTGATTTTGACAAAAAATGGAAGCATTTGGTAAAGGAAGGAACTCCAATACCTACACCTCGTGAGGAAAAATACGTCAATACTGTCGGTGCTTTCAAGAGAGATGCCTCTAAAAGCAAAGGTATTTGTACTCCTATGCAAGATTGTAAAATGAAATCCAATAATACCAATAAGTTCTGCCCTGCTTGCAAAGAAATCGTTCGTAAAGTAATGGATACGTATGTTACAGAATAATACGATACGACCACCTTCTCTACAACAAGGAGATACTGTTTTCTTTGTTTCCCCAGCCGGTAAGATAGCACCCGAAGAGGTTTTACCTGCCGCTTCTTTATTGGAAAGTTGGGGATTAAAAGTGATCTTGTCCTCAAGTAGTTTTTCTTCCTATCATCGTTTTGCCGGCAACGATGCCGAACGGCTTCTGGCGGTGCAATTTGCTTTGGATAACGAGAAAGTAAAAGCCCTATTATGTAATAGGGGAGGTTATGGAAGTCTTCGTATTTTGCAGCAATTAAACTTTTCAAAATTCAAAAAACACCCCAAATGGCTAATCGGATTTAGTGATATTACCGTTTTTCATAGTTATTTTAATAGACGCTTAGGTTGTGAGAGTCTTCATGCTCCTATGTCTGTCAATCTTTCTCAGCCTTCTGTTCCCAAAGAAACATTGGAGAATTTCCGAAAAGCTTTATTTGGAGATAAACTCATCTACCGAGTTGAAGCTCGACATTCACAAAATATTCCCGGAGAAGCAAAAGCACCACTTATCGGGGGAAACTTGGCTACCTTATGCAATCTTGTAGGAACAGGATTTGGTTATGATATGACCGGAAAAATTCTTTTTATAGAAGATGTGGGAGAGCCTATTCATAAAATAGATCAATTTCTTTGGGCATTGAAATATTCGAGGAAATTGGCTTCACTAAAAGGACTGATTGTAGGAAGTTTTACCGATATTGACACAACTCCTGAGTTTGGAAAAAATATTGAAGAACTGATAACGGAAATTGCTTCCCCTTACAGATATCCTATAGCATTTGACTTTCCCGTAGGACATTGCCCACATAATTATCCTCTTTTTGTCGGAAGAGAAGTCGTATTAAAAGTTACACAAAGGGAAAGTTATTTGTATCAATGATTATAAATTTTGACTGACTTGTTTGTTCGTCAAGCTAAGCAGTTCAGCAGTGCTCAATAACAACCTGTCGAGGTCTTTGGTTCCTGTTTTTAGCACTGTAAGATTGAGCTTGCCGAAATCTGAGGGCATCAAAATTACGTTACTAAGGCTTGTTGTTCATTTCAAAAACAAGTTTGCCTTGCAATGGTCTCGAATTAATGATTAAACATATACACTGTGGCAGTTCTGAAGCACAAAAGTTTAAAGTATGCACTATTGTAAACCAAAACTTGTTTTGGTTTGCTAAATTAAAGCTTCGTTTTAGCAACTTATTCTTAGAAAAGTATATCTTATATTTTTATTTTTTTAAATTTGCCCGTTTGTTAGGATTGATTTTTGATAATCACAATAAATATTTAATTTGCAACTTATTTTTATGGATAAACTAAAATATATTTTTCTGTGGGGATTATTGAGTATTTCATTTGCTACGGTTATTGCACAACCGACAAAGGTAAGAGGCAAAGTAGTAGATGCGGCAACAGGGGAAGTAATGCCTTTTGTTTCCGTTGTGTTCCAAGGAACTACGGAAGGAGCTTCTACTGATTTTGATGGAAATTATTTTATGGAAACGCGTGAAGAGGTAGATTCTATTGAAGTCAGTTTTCTAGGATATCATATGCAAACATTACCTGTTAATAAGCACTCTTTTAAAACCATAAATGTAGCCCTTAAAGAAAATGTAGCAATGCTTGAAGAGGTTGTCGTAACCTACAAAAAGAAAGAAAATCCTGCACACCGCATTGTTCGGGGAATCATTGCGAACAAAAAACGCAACAATCCCAAGAAAGCAAATTCCTATCTATATGATGCTTATACAAAAATGGAATTGAGTTTGACAAATATTGACGAAAAATTCAAAAAGAAAAAAATACTTAAGAAATTCGATTTTATTTTTGATTATGTAGATACCTCGGCTGTTACGGGTAAAGCCTATTTACCATTTATGATTACAGAAACAAAGTCTAAGGTTTTCAATTCCAATGACCCTAAGTTCACCAAAGAACGCATTATAGCAACTAAAATTTCGGGATTTGACGGAGACAATACCAGTATTTTGCAATTTACCGGACAGTTGTACCAAGATTTCAATATTTATGACAATTATATCAAACTATTTGACCAAGGCTTCATTAGTCCTTTGAATAACAGTGCTTTGCTGTTTTACAAATACTATTTAACAGATAGTGTAAAACGTGATAATGATTTTCTGTATCACCTTTCCTTCAAACCTAAAAATCCTAAAGATGCAACATTTACGGGTAATTTTTGGGTAACTGCAGAAGATTTTGCCATCACGGACATTACTATGCGTGTAACCAATAAAGTAAATGTAAACTGGGTCAACGATGTTATGATTAGCGAAAAATTTGCAAAGAAAGAAGACTCTATTTGGTTTTGGAAAAACCGAGAACTTATGGTCGACTTTACGCTATTCAAGGGAGATTCTATTAAACAAAAAGGGTTTTTGGGGAAAAGCTCCGTTCATTACGATAATGTAAAATTTAATCAGCTAATGCCTGAACAGTTTCAAAAGATGGCAAATAATATAGAAGTTGAAGACGGTGCTTTAGAAAAAGAAGATTTGTATTGGGACTCTGCAAGACCTTATGAACTTTCAAAATCAGAAAAGGGCATTTACGCAATGGTAGATTCGATTAAGAACGTACCACTGTATCGTACTATAGTAGATGTACTAACCACTGCACTTACAGGTTACTATGATTTTGGAGGAATCGAAATGGGACCTTACTACAAACTGCTTAGTTTTAATAAAATTGAGGGGAAACGCTTCCAACTTGGTGGTCGAACAAATAGTGACTGGAATGAAAAAGTGCAATTGTCAGGACATGCAGCTTACGGAACAAAAGACAAAGAATGGAAATACGGAGCAGGCATACTATATAGACTCAATAAGAAAAACGACCTCTGGGAAGCTGTCGAAATCGGATATTCTCACGATATGGAGCAACTCGGAAAAGGAAGCAGTATTTTCCTTACTGCAGGAAACTTGCTGGCCTCTATACTTTCCCGAGGAGATTCAGATAAACTCACCCTACAGAATGAGTTATTTGCCAGGTATGAAAAAGAGTGGCTAATGAACTTCTCAAGCAATATATCGCTAAAACACAGAGAACTACTCCCCTCAGAGTATGTGCCTTTTACCCCGATGCAGCAAGGGGAGGAGTCTTCCATTGGCGAAAAAATAAGCACACGAGAAATCGGTCTGGGACTTAGGTGGGCTCCTCGTCAACGTGTTGTTAGAAGAACATTTAACAGAAACTATATTGCAAGAGATTTTCCTATTTTAAATCTTAATCTTACCTTAGGTTTTGGCAATTATAATTATCAAAAAGTAGATTTCTTACTGGAACATAAAGTACCTATTTTCCCTATCGGACATATGTACTATTTCGGGAAAGCGGGGAAAATTTGGGGACAAGTACCTTTCCCTCTTCTCCACTTGCACGAAGGCAATGAAACTTATGTGTATGATACTTATGCTTATAACCTAATGAATTACTATGAATTTGCAAGCGATATGTATGCAAGTTTAGGCATAGAACATCATTTTATGGGTTTTTTCTTAAATAAAATACCTTTACTAAAAAAGATGAATATGCGTACGGTTGTTACGGGGAAAGCTCTTTGGGGAACTCTCAGAAAGGAAAACAACGGAATGCTTCCCGGATACGATGCGCCTCTTTTGTTCCCGAAAGGATTGTCGGACTTAGAGAAACCTTATTTTGAAGCAGGAGTGGGTATTGAGAATATTTTTAAAGTCGCCCGAGTGGATGCGGTATGGAGGCTATCTCATAGAAATACCGGTAAGGATAGTGAGAATTTTGGTATTAGAGCAACCTTGCAGTTAAAATTCTAGCAATTTATGCACAAATAGACAGATAAATAAATCTATTAGGAAAATTTTCAAAACTTGTCTTAACTTTGCAATGATGAAATTAAGAGCGGAAGAAATAAAAAAAGTGTACGGAAAGCGTACCGTAGTCAAAGATGTATCTTTTGAAGTCAATCAAGGAGAAATAGTCGGTTTGTTAGGCCCTAACGGAGCAGGGAAAACGACTTCTTTCTACATGGTAGTCGGTTTGATTCAACCTAATGGAGGAAAAATCTTTTTAGATGATAAAGAGATTACCAAAATGGAAATCTACAAACGCGCCCAGATGGGGGTAGGTTATTTACCTCAAGAAGCTTCCGTTTTTCGAAAAATGAGCGTAGAGGACAATATTATGTCCGTTTTGGAAATGCGAGGATTTTCTAAAGAATACAGACGTGAACGTTTGGAGCAAATGCTAAACGAGTTTGGGCTACAGAAGATTCGTAAAAGTTTAGGAATACAACTATCGGGAGGAGAACGTCGTCGTACGGAGATAGCGAGAGCCTTATCAATAAATCCTAAGTTTATATTATTAGACGAGCCTTTTGCCGGCGTTGATCCTATTGCCGTGGAAGACATTCAAGAAATCGTATTGAGCTTAAAAGAGCGAAATATAGGTATTCTTATTACGGATCATAATGTGCAGGAAACCCTTGCCATTACAGAACGTTCTTATTTACTTTTTGAGGGAAGTATCCTAAAATCGGGAACGGCTGAAGAATTAGCTGCCGACGAGATGGTAAGAAAAGTATATCTAGGAAAAAATTTCCAACTGAGAAGGAAATAATACTTAAATATCCTTTAAATGAGACAATTTCTAGGCCTTTTTGTACTGCTTGCAATTTTGTTCTTATTTGTTTCGCTATTTTTACCGACACAGTTGGTAATAAAGAAGGAAATTACGATTGCCAATAACAGCAAGATTGTTTATAATAAACTGCAAAACAATCAATTATTATTTGATTGGCTTCAAAAAGAGAAAAGAACAGAATGTTGGATAGAGGAGCACAAAATCTTTTGGAAAGCCAATAACACAATACTTAGTTATTGGCTTTTACAAAGTACCGAATCTCAAATATCTTTTGAAATAGCACTTTCGGAAAGAGCAGAAACCTTTAAGGGAACAATCACGATAGAGGGCTTAGCAGAAAAATGTACCAAAGTTTGTTTTTCCCTACAATCATCAGCTTCTATCAATCCTTTCACTCGTTATTTTTACCGATTCAACAAAAAAAAGACGCGACAACTGATTCAGGACTTCTTAAGCTATTTCAAAAAAGAGGTTACCAAAATACATTATGAACGTTTTCATTTGTCTGAACCTTCATTTCAAAACATAGACGATATTGTTTTTAGTATTCCTAAAAGCACAACTCCTGCTCTCCTAACACAAAGCAAGGAACTACAAATTGACAGTCTTTTAAAGTCAAAATTACTTCGTTACCACATATTGGACACTCTGAGGAAACCTTACATACAATATACTGATTGGCAGGAGAATAGTATTAGGTACAATATCTGTCTTCCCTTGTTAAAAAAGCCAACAGCACCTCAATCGTATTGGCTGAAAGACGGTGAAGTTGGCTACGTGCAAGGAAAATATTATACAGCTACTTACAAAGGAAAATTTGAAGACATACACTTAGCTTGGGATAGTTTGTATCACAGATTAAGACTTGAAAGGCTGGAACCGGAAGGGCTTCCTCTGGAACAATTTATTGAAGAAACGGATTCCTCTCAGATACAGAAACTTTTTATTCGTCTTCCTCTCTCTCAAAAATAGGTACCGTCGCAGGTTTGAAATCTTTATTACTGATACTTTTTTCCAGAGAGAAAAGCAAAGACGGCAACAATATCAGATTGGAGAACATTGCCGTAAGTAAAGTGATTGAAACTAAAAATCCAAGAGCTTTTGTACCCCCAAACTCTGAAAAAGAGAATATCAAAAATCCAAAAAACAGTATAATAGACGAATACAACATACTTTGCCCCGTTTCTTTCAATGCCATTTTAATAGCCTTCTTAATATTCCATTTCGTAATGCCCAAATCAAGGCGATATTTTGCCAGATAATGAATCGTATCATCTACGGAAATACCAAAAGCGACACTAAAGATCAAAATAGTTGATGCTTTTAAAGGAATACCCCAATACCCCATCAAGGCAGCAGTTACAAGTAACGGAATAATATTGGGAATCAGTGCAATAATAACCATTCGCTTTGATGAAAACATAAATGCCATAAGAGAGGCAATCAAGAAAATAGCTAAAGCCAAACTAAGCAAAAGATTTCGAGCCAAGTAGGCTGTTCCTTTATAAAAGACAAGTCCGGAACCTGTTGTAGTAACTTTATACTGTTTCTCCGGCAACTTTTCAGCCACTATGCTATCTACCTGCTTCTGCAATTTATTCATCTCGGAAGTCCCGATATCTTTCATGTAAAAAGTTACGCGTGTTTTCTGTCCGATGCTATCAACGTAAGATGTAAAGAAGTTGTTAACCTGCTTGGCATTTCCGCTATTCTTTGCATAAGTGAGCAAATATCGAAAGGCTGTTTTATTCGTTGGAACCTGATATTTATCCTCAGCTCCATTATAAAAAGCTTGATTCAAAAACTTAGATACTTCAACAATAGAAAGAGGAGACGAAAATTGTCGCAACTTCAAAATTTCTTGACTAAAATTATCAATGTCCTTGAGTGTATTGAGGTTCATTATACCTTTCGGCTTTTTCGTATCCACTACAATCTCATAAGGCAAAATTCCCCCATATTTTTCTTCAAAAAAAACTAAATCTTTTTTAATTTGCTTATCTTCAGGTAAATCATCCACAACATACCCAACATTTTTCATTTGGGAAATACCTATTACACTTAGAATAAGCATTGAAATGGTAAAGCCATAAATCCATCTGCGTTTGGTCTCTACCAAAACAATCAGCTTATCAATAAATCTATTGATGTATTTATATTCCAAGTGTCTTGTATGTCGCTCTTTAGGAGGTGGTTGCAAACTAAAAATGCAAGGAATTAGAATAATGGAAAATAAGAAAAGCAATAAGATATTTATAGCAGCTACGATTCCAAATTCTACTAAAATTGCGCTTGAGGTAATAATAAAAGTTGCAAAGCCCGAAGCAGTTGTAAGATTGGTCAAAAAAATAGCATTCCCTACCTGCATAATAACACGTTGCAATGCCATTATCTTATTGTTATGCTTGGTATATTCCGAATGATATTTATTTATCATAAAAATACAATTCGGAATACCTATAACAATTAACAACGGTGGTAACATTGCTGTAAGTAATGTAATCTCGAAGCCCAAAATTTCCATAAGTCCGACAGCCCATACCGTTCCAATTCCAACAACAAGTAAAGAAAAAAACAAAGTGCGAAAAGAGCGGAAAAACAAAAATAAAATGACTGAAGTTACTAATGCAGAGAATATTAAGAACAGATACATCTCTCCTTTTATCATCTGCGCCATTTCTACGCGTATGTAGGGCAAACCCGTAATTCGATACTCCAAATTATGCGCCTTAGAAAAATCTTGCACCTTTCCTTTCAACGATTTCATAAAAGGAACTCGTTCCTTACTATCCATAATGCTCTTGTTCGCCGTAATGAACATCATATACGAATTACTTTTTTCGTCATAAAGTTTCCCCTTATAAAAAGGAATACTTAAAAGTTTTTTTCTTAACGAATCTATCTGCTCTTGGCTTTCTAGTTCTGAAGGAAAGATTGGATAATACTCAAACTTACGTTTTTCTGTATTCTTTCGTAGTGCGGCAGTGTTGTGAGCGACAGAAACCACCGCATCCACACCGTTTATCTCTTTAAGTTGATTTCCTAAATCTTTCCAAGCTCTTAGGTGATCAATTTTCCAAAAATCTTTATCTTCTACGACATAGAAAATAATATTTCCTTCTTTTCCAAATTCTTCGGAAAACTTTTTATAAGCAATCAAAGTGCTGTCCGTAGAAGGAAGCACACTCTGTGCGGTATAAGACATCTGTACTTCAGACACCTTATATCCCATAAAAACCGTAAGCATCCCGATGATAATCATCAGTGCAATACGATTTCTAAGTATGATTCCCGCAATGCGTTTCCACATAACTAATTATATAAATAATATCCTACAAATGTAAGCCTATATTTAGCAAAACGGTTATTTATTATCGTGTTTTTTCTAACAAGGTGTCTATTTCCTTAATCTTTTCCATTTCCATATGAGATTTTGTAGTAGAAATTTCGATATTCCGAATCTCATAATGCTTAAATTCTTCCGTTTTGGGCAGGTCTGTCGGGAAAAAATCACCGGTCAATTCCGTTACGGTAGAATCCGCTACCAACTCGGAGATTTCAAATTTATGAAAAATAGTATCTGCCTTGATTGTCTTTGTGGGAAGAACATAGAGCGTATCAGGTGAGGCAAAAGCAAAATAAGGGCGGACTTCTTTCTGCCTAGAATCGTTATATATCTTGATTTCTGCCGAAATTTTATACGTTTTTTGGAATTCTATCCCAATACAAACGGGAAGAGTCTCCATAGTATATTTTTCCACTTTTAAATAGGTAGAATCATACCAAAGTTGTACCGTATCCACACGAGTTTTCTCTAAAACTTTCAACAAAGAATCTCGTCTTTCCAAATCTCCGATAACCGAAATATAAGCTTTTTTCAATTTTTTAGGATGCTCCGCATAATAAGAAATTGTATGTTGAAAAAGTTCTCGTGTAATACCATACTTGTGGTAGATATACTCATAATATTGTTCTGCGTCGTCGGTTCCTTTCCTTATGTTTTGGTTTGTAAGCATTGCATCAACCAAGTGTAAATCCGCCAAAATAGGAGCTATTTCCTGGGGAGGGATTACATCTTTTGAAGTTCCCGAGTTACAAGAATTTAAAAAAATAAGTGCGAAAAGTATAATTGTAAATCTCATATCTTTATTTTTGAGTATCTCTGATTTTTTTATACAAATCGGAAGCAAAAACCAAATCATTAAGACCTTTATTATTTGAATTAAAAATCTGATTTTTATTACCTGTCCAACTAGCAGCCCCTTGTTCTAGGAACAAAATATTTTCTCCTATCTCAAATACCGAATTCATATCATGTGTATTGATTATGGTCGTAATATTGTATTCTTTGGTAATTTCCTGTATCAATTTATCAATGACAATAGCTGTTTTGGGATCCAATCCCGAATTAGGTTCGTCACAAAGCAAATAATCCGGATTCGTCACTATTGCCCGAGCGATTGCCACACGCTTCTGCATTCCTCCGCTAATCTCCGCCGGAAAAAGTTTCTCACTGCCTTCAAGGTTCACACGTTCTATACACTTTGCTACACGATGGTCAATCTCTTTTTTTGAATCCTTAGAATACATCATTAAAGGGAAACGAACGTTTTCCTCAACAGTCATAAAATCAAATAAAGCTCCACCTTGAAAAACAACTCCCATTTCGGTACGTAGTGCGTGTTGTTGCTTTCGGGACATTGCCTGCCAAGAACGTTTATCATAAAGAATATCTCCGCTGTCTATGATATGCAATCCTATTATTGACTTCAAAAGTACCGTTTTCCCCGATCCGCTTTGTCCAATAATAAGATTTGTCTTTCCCGTTTCAAACTCGAATGAAATTCCTTTCAGGATATGATTACCTCCTAAAGATTTATGTATATTGTCAACAGTTATCATTACAAAAGAATTTGAGTTAGGACAAGATTAGTAATAAGAATGAGAATACTTGCATTTACCACGGCTTTTGTACTGGCTCTACCTACCTCTATCGAGCCTCCTTTGACATAGTAGCCATAGTAAGAAGCAACTGAAGTTATGATAAAAGCAAAAAATACCATTTTAATTAAAGAATAAGTAATATAGTAAGGCTTAAAATCATAACGTACACCATAAATAAAATCTTGTAACGAGCTAGAGCCGGAAGCTACGGAGGCAATCAAACCTCCCGAGATTCCGATAAAGGCGCTTAGAATATAAAGTATTGGATTTATGCAAAGACTTGCCATTATTTTAGGTAATGCCAAAAAATTAGCCGAATTTACTCCCATTACATCCAAGGCATCAATTTGTTCCGTAGCTCGCATTGTGCCAATCTCAGAAGCTATACTCGAGCCGACTTTCCCAGCCAAAATCAAACTGACTATCGTAGAAGAAAATTCCAATAGCATAGATTCTCTTGTTCCGTATCCTATCAAATAAATGGGCAACATAGGATTATTCATATTGTAGGCGGTTTGCAGAGCAACCACTGCTCCCATAAAGAAAGAAATAATCACAACTATTCCTACGGAATCTACCCCCAACTTATAAAGTTCCAAAAACCATTGCCTAAAAAAGGCAAAATGATTTTGAGGTCTTTTGAATACTTTCAACATAAAGTAAACATATTCTCCTATTTGCGCAACCAGCTTCATAAAATGAAGATTTTTAAAATTTGAAAAAGTCTGCTTTTTCCACTACGTTTGTGACAAAAGTACACAATAAATACAAAAAGATGAAAAAGAGAATACTTTCATACAACGTAAATGGAATACGCGCTGCAATGAAAAAAGGATTGGCGGAATGGTTAAGCAAAGAAAAACCCGATGTGCTATGCTTTCAAGAAACCAAAGCCCAACCCAAACAAATTGATGAAGAAGAATTTAAAGATCTCGGTTATTATTGCCATTGGTTTTCTGCCGAGAAGAGAGGGTATAGCGGTGTTGGCATATTATCATTAGAGAAGCCTCTGCATATAGAGGAGGGAACAGGGATTCCTTATATGGATAGCGAGGGACGAAATTTACGATTTGATTTTGCTAACTTTTCCGTTATGAGTATGTATCTTCCCTCAGGCACAAACGATACTCGTTTAAATTTCAAATTCCAATATATGGATGATATTCTTTCTTACTTAAAAAAAATACGAAAAGAAATTCCAAACCTGATTGTCTGTGGCGATTATAATATTTGTCATCAAGCCATTGACATCCACGACCCTGTTCGTAATCGTAAAGTATCCGGTTTCTTACCTGAAGAGTGTGCCTGGCTAGACAGTTTTATTGAGGCTGATTTTATTGATACCTTTCGCCACTTTCACAAAGAGCCTCACCAGTATAGTTGGTGGAGCTATCGTGCAAATGCCCGCAATCGTAACAAAGGCTGGCGTATTGATTATTGTATGGCAAATAAATCCCTGAAAAACAGATTGGTTGGTGCGGAAATCTTGCAAGAAGCCGTACATTCCGATCATTGTCCTATAGGAGTTACCTTAGAGGTGTAAACGAGACTAGTCTTAAAAAGAACTTTCGTTATTATTTGTCTCAAAAAACATTTTAAAAGAACGTGAGTTCGATATAAAACGAGTATAATCAAATTATTACCAATTATACCTAAAAGCTGCAAATAAAAGAAAATCCGTAATCGAAAATCAAAACTTGCATATACTTTTTCACTTATCGGGAAGTCGAAATCCGAAATATTTTTAAAAGGTTGGTCGTAAGATAAAAACTACCACTAATATTAAAATGCTTAGAGGAGACAGATAACTTACGCAAAGCAAGAGCTGAAAAATAGACAGCTACTACTGAACCGGAGGAGCAGCAATCAGGTGATGAAGCTCTATATTGGTAAGAATTTTAAATTAATCAAAAAGTAATTTTTGAAAAGCAAATAGAATAAAAAAGGAGCAATTTCGCTCCTTTTTTTATTTCTAACTCACGAAACAACTATCTCTCTACAAAGAGAAACTATTTTTATTTCCCCAAATCAATACTAAAATCTATGGTCTTAGGCGGAATACATCTATTGCCGTTGCAAGACATAAAGGTAACTTTTCCCTTCACAGGAATTTTGGCATCGCTTACGGTTATTTTTTGAGAAAAAATAGCTTTATCGTGAAATTTTGCCAATTCTATTTCAAACATAGGGTCTTGTACAATTTCCCTGTTCTCTTTTGTCTCTACAACTTTTCCTACT
>PDWI01008642.1_pt1 | contig 12220 bp, 10 predicted proteins | sample 1430891 | NCBI WGS metagenome assembly PDWI01 (sample SAMN01162508, study PRJNA174530) | Oral metagenome, whole genome shotgun sequencing project. | biome: Marine environment; feature: Marine mammal; material: Swab sample of the gingival sulcus; isolation source: swab sample of gingival sulcus...
CGTCGCCGGAAGTGCATTGATCATGTGCGGCAGGCGCTAGGCGTTTCCGAGCGCCGCGCCTGCCGCTCACTTGGTCAACACCGCTCCACGCAGCGGAAACCCGCGCGGTGCGATCAATCACGGATATCAGAGCCTCTTTGCGGCCAGCGTATTTCGCGTGGCCGGTGATGGCGTCAAGTTGGACAGTCGACAGTCTCATTCGGGGCCTCCTGCGTGTCAGTCGTTCCGTTGCCTAGAGAAGCGGCGAGATAGCAGGCTGCTACCACCGCACAAATGATTAGGCAGAACAGCCCAATAAACCAGCGGAACATCAGGTTGTCATCCATCTGCTCCATCAACTGCCGCTCGGATCGGACCGAGAACAGGATCTGCAGCAGGCTCGCGCGGATCAGTCGCGCTGGCGGGATCAACGGGCGACCGAAATCTGTGTAAAGCGCCTCGAACTTAGCATCGAGGCTGGTGAGCGCGTCATTCACCACCTGTCTGATCTTGCGCAAAGGATGACGCGGCGGTATCCGCTCTTCCAGATCGACATAGCTGAACAGCGACCCGCTCCTCTCGTCCACACCCCGCATAATCACCCCCGCCGTTACCGTGCAGAGGGTGAAACATGTTCTCAAGCCGCTGTCGAAGCAGGACTATTTCAGCACCCTGCTAAGGATGCTTACCGCTGGTACTGATAACTGATGATCACCCATTACTACGACTCCACTGTTGTAACTTTCACGCGTACCATGAAAATCTGTCGATTGTTTTCTGCGCGTAGTGCTTCGCCTAGGGCGGCACTGACAAAAACTGAATTGAGATAATACGGATCGTGCCAGATATCAGGCCCTTCCAATGCCTGGGTCATCAGTTCGACTTTGTCATTTTCGCGAGCCGTGAATTGGTGTTGCTGGAAATCCGAACGTTCGGACAACCGCGATCCACTTTTTCCCTGTCGCGCAAATTTGCAGTTTCCGACATTCAGAACATAGTATTTCGCATCGCATCTTTCACTCCCGTCCCAATTCGCAATGGTAACCGGAACCAACGCCCCTTTGCCTAAGTCGAAGCCACGCATTACGTCCGCGACACGTTCGGATACAACACGATGATCACCCCACATTACCGGTTTCGTCAGGCGATTCGGCCGGAAACTGTAATCGTTGTGGTATAGCAGACTAGGAATTTCATTCTGCGCCAGAATCTGCCCTTTTCTATCTCTACGGGCTGCCTCTACGTATGTGTTCGCTGGCAATTTGGCCATATCCTCAATTGGAGACACACCAATTTGGAATTCTTTCATAGAAAAAGACATGATCGGTACCATTGTGCGGGAATCCGCGAACAAGGAGGTCAAAGCCCATGCGTATTCCATTTTTTCACCTTTGTTCAGAACTACGCGGCCCAAGGCGAACCGACAGGTTTGCTGATTTTACTGCCGTTCCAATTTGCAAGGCTGACGGGTTAAAGACCACCCTGGCTCAAATTGAATTGGTCAACCACCCCGGCCATCTGACCTGAGACGGGTCCGTTGCATTAACTGCCTGACCACCGCAAGTTCCTTGGGTTAGTAATGATGGAGGAGCCGATGGCGCAGCGCAAGAACCCGTTCAAGCGGCATCGTTTTCCGCGAGAGATCATCCTTCTGGCGGTGCGCTGGTACTGTCGCTACCCGCTGTCATGTCGCGACGTCCGCGATTTGCTGGCCGAGCGCGGGGGGCGGTCGACGCCTCCACGATCCACCGCCGGGTCAGGAAGTTCGGCCCCGAGATCCGCGAACGGGCCTGCGGTGGCCATCGTTCCTGGCGTGGATTGCAATGGCATGTTGATGAGACCGACATCCGCGTCGGCGGACGCTGGTGCTATCCATGGCGCGCCGTCGATCAGTTCGGCCAGTTGATCGATTTTCGGCTGACGGCACGGCGAAATGCCAAGGCTGCAAGAGCCTTCTTGCGGCAGGCCCGGGAGACGGTACGCCTCTACCACCCGCTGATGATCGTCACTGACAAGGCGCACAGCTATGCGAAGGTGATCGGTGAGATCAATGACCGGCTCGGGCCGGAGGATGTGAACCACAGCCCGGTAGGGCATTTCGAAACGAAATGTCCCGAGAGGAGCGAAGCTTCACCTGGTCTGTGATGGCAGTGGCTGCCCGGTCCATCTGGGCCTGACAGCGGGCAACCGGGCGGATATTTCTCAGGCCCGCCAGTGCCTTGAACCCTATGTCGGCAAAGGCTGCACAGTTATTGCAGACCGTGGCTATGACGCCAATCATCTGCGTGACTGGCTGAACGAGGCGGACGCAATCGCGTGCATTCCGCCCCGAAAAGAACCGCAAAGTTCAGTTCGATTATGACACCGACCTTTACAAAACACGAAACATCGTGGAACGCATGTTCAATCGCCTGAAAGGTTGGCGACAACTCAGCCTGCGCACTTTCCGCTGCCCCGAAACATTCCTCGCAGCAGCTCACATCGCCGCAACCGTCATTGGGTACTTATGAGGCTACGCACTAAACACCTGACTAAAGGCGCGCTCCAGCATATCCAGCGCGCCGTCCAGTTCCGCTTCGGTGGCGATGAACGGCGGTGCCAGCAGCAGGTGGTCGCCGAGGCGTCCGTCGCGGGTGCCAATCATCGGGTAGCACATCAGCCCTTCGGAAAGGGCCGCTTTCTTCAGCTTGGCCGCCAGCCCCGTGGCCGGATCGAAGGGGGTTTTCGTTGCGCGGTCGGCCACGAATTCAACCCCCCAGAACATGCCCCGGCCGCGAATGTCACCCACATGCGGATGATCGGCGAACCGCGCGCGAAGGCCGGCTTCCAGATACTCCCCGAGGTCTCTCGCTCTTGTCACCAGATCGCGGTCCAGCAGTTCCGACACGACGGCATGACCCGCGGCGGCCGCGACCGGATGGGCAAGGTAGGTGTGTCCGTGCTGGAAAAACCCGGTTCCGTTCGCGATGGTGTCATAGATATGGCCGGTGCAGAGCATGGCGCCGATCGGCTGGTATCCGGCACCTAAGCCTTTGGCAATGCACAGAATATCCGGCACAACCCCGTCTGCCTCGCAGGCATAGAGATAGCCCGTGCGACCCATGCCGCACATCACCTCGTCGAGGATCAGCAAAACGCCATACCGGTCGCAAATCTCGCGGATGCGTTTGAAATACCCGGCAACGGGCGGCACCGCCCCAAGGGTCGCACCGACGACCGGTTCGGCCAGAAACGCCATGACGTTTTCCGGCCCGAGACGCAGGATTTCGTCCTCAAGCGACTGGGCGGCGCGCTGGCCGTAGTCTTCGAGGCTCTCGCCATTGCGGCGTTCGGCGTATTCGTAACAGGGGTCGACGTGGTTTGCGTCGATCAACAGGGGCGCATATTGCTGACGTCGCCATTCGTTGCCCCCGGCGGCCAGCGCGCCCAGAGTGTTTCCGTGATAGCTCTGACGGCGAGCAATAATCGCGCGTCGGTCCGGCTCGCCGTTCTCGATATGGAACTGACGCGCGAGCTTCATCGCGCTTTCCACCGCCTCGGACCCGCCAGACACGAAGTAAACCCGGTCCAGCCGCCCCGGCGCGTGTTCGACCAGCAGGTCGGCCAGCCGTTCGGCGGGCTCGCTGGTGAAAAAGCTGGTATGGGCAAAAGCAAGCTGATCGACCTGATCCCTGACGGCCTGAATAACGCGGGCGTTTGAATGCCCTAGACAAGACACCGCCGCGCCGCTGGTGCCGTCAAAATAGCGTTTTCCAGTGTGGTCGAACAGATAGCAGCCTTCGCCGCCCACGGCGGTGGGCAGGTCAGCATGGCAATTGCGGGGAAAGATGTGACTCATGGTGATGTCCTTTCCAGAAGGTCACAAAGGGCGGCGACCGAGGCCGCGTTATCGGTATGGGGGCGACCATCGGCCCGCAGGAGGCTGTTTTCAAAGCCAACCCGCAAGGAGCCCCCCCTTGCGGCCCCATGGGCAAGGCAGGCATGTTCCTGTGGCCCAAAGGCGCAGAGCATCCAATTGGGCACGTCTGGTAGCGCGGTCATGAACGGGTCAAGATCGGAAGGGGCCGACGTCTGGCCGCTTGCGTATCGGCCAAGGGCGAAGATAACGCTGTCCTGACCGGGGCGCACCACCCCTTCGGCCTGCCAGCGTTTCAGCAGGGTCGCGTCATCGGCATCGTAAAGAATGTGCTGCACCTCGCAGCCCATATCGGCGCAGGCGGCATAGACCCGCGGGGCAAGGTCCGCGTCCCGCACGATTTCACGCACCGAGACAGACGCCCAGCCGGGGCGCAACTGCTCAAGGCAGGCAAGCTGCTGAGCAACGTCATAGACGCCCACAGCCTCGGTGGTAATCTGAATGCGCAGCCCCGGAACAGCCCCGGCGAGAGCCTCCATCGCTTCCCGATAGCGGCCCGGATCGAGCGAGTGCGCCCCCTGATCGTCGCGCACATGCAGGTGCAGGGCGTCGGCACCCGCAGCATGGCAGGCGCGCGCGGTCTCAACGACCTCGGACGTGGTGATCGGCACGGCGGGATGGTCCGCCTTGCTGCGCCTTGCACCGTTCGGTGCCACCATGATGAACGGTTTCTTCATCGTCATCCTCTCATATATGGCGCCCAACCGCGCACCCTGCCCATGTCTGACAGCAAATCACAGGCTTAGATTCCTATTACGATGATTGCGCGGCACCCTGTTTTCTGCGGCGTGAAAGCTGCCAAAACATCAAAATCGCCAGCACTGCATAAACAGGAATATAGAACCAGTTTTTCGATATCCGTGTGGTGGGGGCGTTAAACATCAGGATTTTCCAGTCAAAATCGACCCCCCATTTCTGGGCCGGGCTGTTAAAGGCGACATCATCGACATACACGCCGTCAGGATCAAAACGCAGGCTCAGCCCAGTTGCGGCCAACAGGCGGGCCTTGCCATCTGCTCCGGGCTGGCCCAGCGGAATGGCAACCATACGTTCGATCATATCGCCGCTGAAATTTTCTCCGGTCATCAACATCTGGATCTGAGCATTGGGCTGGGCGTTTTTGACAACCTCATGGATTGTCGCCGGATCAACCGCGCGAAACGGTGGCTGAACCACATCCAGCCAGAACCCCGGGCGCAAAAGCGACAGGGCAACAACCACCAGCAGCGCACTTTCCAGCTTATAGCTCTTGACCAGGAAAAAGCCCTGTGTCGCCGCCGCAAAAACGCACATCGCCACCGTGGATGACAAGATGATCAATACCGCATTGGGCCAGCTATCAATGCCAAGCAGCAACATTTCAGGGTTGAACACAAAGATGAACGGCAAGATCGCGGTGCGCAGCGAATAGTAAAACGCCTGAATGCTGGTCTTCATCGGGTCTGAGCGCGCCACAGCCGCCCCCGCAAAGCTGTCAACCGCGACCGGGGGCGTCGTGCCCGACATCAGCCCGAAATAGAAAACAAAAAGGTGCACCGCGAAAAGCGGGATAATCATTCCGTTCTGTGCCGCCAGTGTGACCAGAGGCTGTGCCATGACGCTGGCAACAACGATATAGTTCGCCGTGGTTGGTAGGCCCATGCCCAACACCACGCACATGACCGCGGTAAACACCAGCATGAGCATGACATTTCCGCCCGACACCACATTGATGACCTCGGTCATCAAAAGCCCAAGCCCGGTCAGCGACACAACACCCACGATAATCCCCGCCGCGCCCATGGCAACGGCGATGCCAACCATATTACGCGACCCGGCCACAAAACCTTCGAACAGATCCCATGCCCCTTCCCAGAGCTTGCCCATGCCGGAAAGATCACCCCGGAACCACGCCAACAGCGGCTTTTGGGTCAGGATGATCGCGGTCATAACGACAATCGCCCATGACACAGCAAGACCGGGCGACAGGCGTTGAACCATCAGGCACCAGATCAGAACCCCGATCGGCAGGGCAAAATGCAGCCCGGCCATCAATGTGGGTTTGAGTTTGGGAATCTCGATCAGGGGATCATTGGGATCGTCGATTTCAAGCTCAGGGTAACGCGCGGCGATCCTGAGCAGCCACAGGTAAAGACCAACCATCGCACCCCCCGCGACCGTTGCAGCATAGGCCCCGGCAACGGCCCCGATCACAGTCGCCACCCCATAGACCAACCCGGCAATCAGCGCGACAATCCCGAACCCGAACAGAAACCGCCCCAAACTTTGCAACAGGGTGCTTTCCCGGACCTTGGCCAGAATCGGCATGTTCGCTTTAACGGCCTCAAGATGCACGATGTAAAACAGGCCGATATAGCTGACAATCGCGGGCACAAAGGCATGCAGAACGACCTCGAAATATGAGATGCCGACGAATTCGGTCATCAGGAAGGCCGCGGCGCCCATGACCGGCGGCATGATTTGGCCATTGATGGAGGAAGAAACCTCAATCGCCCCCGCCTTTTCCCCCGAAAAGCCGATCCGTTTCATGAGCGGAATGGTGAAGGTTCCGGTCGTGACCACATTCGCAATGGCCGAACCGGAAATAAGTCCGGTCATCCCCGACGACACCACCGCCGCCTTGGCCGGGCCGCCCCGCAGGTGTCCCAGCAGCGAGAACGAGAGCTTGATGAAAAAGTTCCCCGCGCCGCCTTTGTCGAGCAGCGCGCCGAAGAGCACAAACAGGAAAATGAAGCTGTTCGACACCCCCAAAGGCAGGCCAAACACCCCTTCGGTCGTCAGCCACATATGATCGACGTAACGGTTGAGCGAAAACCCGCGGTGGGAGACAAGATCCGGCAGCATCGGGCCGACAAAGACATAGGCCGAAAAAACCACGGCCACGATAATCAGCGACAGGCCCAGCACCCGGCGGGTGATTTCCAGCACAAGGGCAATACCAAGCAGCGCGGTGATCATTTCGGCCGGGGTGCGCTTTCCGCCGGCGTTTTCGACGACATCCTGAAAGAAAACCAGAATGTAAAGCGAACACCCCGCCGCGGCTATTGCCAGCACCCAATCATAGAGCGGAATGTATTTGCGCGGGGACGACGAAAAGGCCGGAAAGAGCATAAACCCAAGGAAAAGTGCAAAGGCCAGATGGATGGCGCGCTGCTGGCTGTCGTCGATCAGGCCAAACCCGGTCACAAAAGGTAATGGCGAGGCAATGTAGAGCTGAAAGAGCGGCCAGAGCAGCGCCACCCCAAGCACAATCCGGCGCACCACCCCGGAGGGGTCGCGCGCGCCTGTGTCATGTTCGGAGATCAGGTCATCCAACTCCGCCCGATTTGATGTGTCGGTCATGTCGCCCTCTTTTCCCCATCGCCCGTGTGGTTGGCGCACCTCACCGGCACGCCAACCGCTTTTTTGCTTAGTCGATCAGACCCACTTCGCGGAAATACCGCTCCGCGCCCGGATGGAACGGAACCGACCGTCCCTTGCTGACCGACCCTTCACGACTGATGTGCGTGTAGAGGGTGGACTGGGCCTTGAAGTCCTCGAAGTTGTCGAAAACGGATTTGACCAGATTGTAGACCACGTCTTCATCCGCATCGGCAGAGGCAACCATCGTGGCCACAAGCCCCCAGGTGGTGACGTCTTTGTCCTGCCCGCGATAGGACCCGGCGGGGATGACTGACTTCGCGTAATAGGGAATTTCGGCGATCATGGTGTCAATGGTGGCGTCGTTCCAGTTGAGGATCGAGGCGTCGCAGGTGTTGGTCGCTTCGGTGATCGTCGAGGCCGAAATGCCGGTGGTGTAGAAGAAGGCGTCGATCTTGCCATCGCAAAGCGCCTGCGCCTGCTCGCGCGATGTCAGCCGGGTCGCCTGTCCGAAGAACTCGTCCGGCGTGGTGCCATAGCGCGACAGGGCAAAGGCCATGGAGGCCTCGGCCCCGGAACCAGCGTTGCCGACGTTCACGGTCTTGCCTTTCAGTTCGGCAAATTCGGTCAGGCCCTCGTCTGCTTGCGCAACGAGGTGCGCGGTGTCCATGTGCAGCGAGAACAGAAACCGCAAGTTCTTGTTGGCGCCGTCTTTTTCGAACTTTGACGAGCCGTTGTAGGAATGAAACTGCCAGTCCGACTGGACAATCGCGACGTCAAGCTCGCCCGCCTGAAGGGAGCGCAGGTTGGCCACCGACCCGCCGGTCGACTCCACCGTGCAGCGAATGTTGTGCCCCAGATCGCGGCGGCTCTTGTTCAGCAGGTTGCAGATGAAGCCGCCCGTGGGGTAGTAGCCGCCCCCGATCCCGGCGGTTCCGATGTTGACGAACACCCGCTCTTTCGCGGCAGCGCCTGTCGCCGTGAGGGCCGCGAGCGTGGCGGCAAAGGCGATCTTTCCGAAGTGTTTCATGTAGGTCTCCCTGATTGTGTTTTTCGGATTTGTGGCTCAGGTGTTTCTCCTGAGAAAGGCGGCAACCTCTTTTTTGGTTGCCTCGACATGGGTGCGCAGAATGCTCACGGCGGTGCTGGTGTCGCCCGCTTCGCAAGCGCTGAGGATCTCGGCATGCTCGCGCATGGGCCGCTCAAGCCCGCTGGCGGAGGAGACCAGAACCCGCAGGTATTTCCCCAACCGCTGTTGCAGGTCGTCGATCATGTGCAGAAGTTGGGTATTGCCGCAGGGCTCATACAACATCTGGTGGAAGCGCATGTTCATCTCGCTCCACTCCGCGACCTCGGTGCGCTGGGCATAATCCGCCAGAAGCCGCTTCATCTCGTGGAAATCGCCGGGGATCATGTTGGGCACGGCTTTTTCGAGGGCGAGGCATTCCAGCGCGATCCGTATGTCCAGCAGGTGCAGGATCTCGGTTTCGGTGTAGCGGCGCACGGCAGCGCCCCGGTTGCGCTCGAACACGACCAGTTGGTCCACTTCGAGGCGGCGCAGGGCTTCGCGCACCGGTATCTTGCTGACGCCGAACTGTTTCGCGATGTCGTCCTGACCAAGGCGGGTGCCTGCGTCAATCTCGCCGGACAGGATCTGGCTGCGCAGCCCTTCATAGATCGGGTCGGCGGCGCTGTCTTTGCCGGAGAGGGTTCGGTTGTGGCTTGCCATCGGATTGAGCGTTGCAAATCGTATACTGTTTTGTCAACGTGGGATACGAAAAGCCCCGAAATGACCGCAAAGCACCGGATATGAGGATGAAGCCCGCAGCGCACTCAAACCAACGGCAAGGTGCCGGCCTTTGCCGCGTGTCTGCAAAGCCACTCAGGTGGAGCCGGAATCAATCAGATTAGATCAGGAAAAATCGTGTCTATACAAAATACTAGCGTCATCGTGGCTGGTGCCGGAATCATTGGCATCGCCACGGCTTACTACCTCGCAAAATCCCACGGTCTGACACGGATCACGCTGGTGGACCGGGGCCAGCCCATGGCCTTCACATCGGCTCAGTCCGGTGAGAATTACCGGAACTGGTGGCCCCATCCGACCATGGTTGCCTTCACCAATCGCAGCATCGACCTGATGGAAGAGATCGCGCGCGCTTCCGGCAACCGAATCAACATGAACCGACGCGGCTATGCGCTGGCCACCCGCGAGAGCAACATCGACCCGCTGATCGAGCAGCTTCACGGCGGGTTGGGCGCGCGCGCAAGCCGCCTGCTGCGCTACCACGACACCGCCACGGCCCCCACTTACGCCCCCTTCGACCGACCAGACTGGGAAGGCGTGCCCGACGGCGTTGACATCGTGACCAGTCAAGACCTGATCCGCGCGCGCTTTCCCAGCTATGACCCGGCGGTGCGCGCGGTTATCCATGTGCGCCGGGGGGGTGACATCAGCGGGCAGCAACTGGGCATGTATATGCTGGATTACCTGAAGTCCGTCGGGGCGCGGCGTATCCTTGGCGAGGTGACAAACGTTGACGCCGGTGCGGGCTTTCGCGTTGAGCTGTCCACCCCCGACGGGCCGAAGGTGGTGCAGTCCGACCAGTTCGTGAACGCAGCCGGACCCTTCGCGGGCAGGATTGCGGCAATGCTGGGGGTCGACCTGCCGGTCTACAACACCTTCCAACAGAAGATCGCCTTCGAAGACCGCAAAGGGGCCATTCCCCGGACGTTGCCCTTCTCGATCGACCTTGACGGGCAGCAGATCGACTGGTCCGACGAGGAACGCGCCATGCTGCTCGAAGACCCCACCGTCGCCTGGTTGGCGCAGGACATGCCCGGCGCGATTCATTGCCGCCCCGACGGCGGTGACGGCAGAAAATGGGTCAAGCTGGGTTGGGCCTACAACGAAACGCCCGCAACCGCGACCTGGGCGCCTCAGCTTGACGACAACTTCCCCGACATCGTGCTCCGGGGGGCGTCGCGCCTGAACCCGGCACTGAAGAGCTATGTCGGCAAGCTGCCGCGGAACACGCATCACTACGGTGGCTGGTACACGATGACCGAAGAAAACTGGCCTCTGATCGGGCCCATGGGCCCCGAGGGTGCCTTCATGAACTGCGCCCAGTCCGGCTTTGGCACGATGGCCGCCTGCGCGGCGGGTGAGCTATGCGCCGCGACCATGGCCGGGGCCGACCTGCCGGACTACGCCGCAGAGCTGTCACTTGCCCGCTATGACAACGCGGAACTGATTGCCGCGCTGCAAGCCGCGAACAAGGGGGTTTTGTAACACTTTGGGTGACCAGACGTACGGCAGGCGCGACGTTCCGATACGCCAAGTTTTTGCCGCACGTAATTAATGCACTTGCGACGATGTGAAAGGCTCAGAGGTTTCCCTTTGCCGCCTCGGTCAGAATGAGCTTATCCAGCGTCAGACCGGAACCGCCCACCGCAGCCGCTGGTTTTCTTTCTCCAACTCATTGACCGAGACCAGATTAACGCTGGAAGAATAGCAGGAGGACTACAACGCCCACAGACCACATTCGGCGCTCGGAAACCTGACGCCCAAGGCATTTGCTGAGAAGAGAACGACGGACAATCTGGCCGCGTAAGGTCATCAAATCAACCCCCAAGACTCTCCGCGAGGTGGAGGAAACTTGGAGCTCAGGGCCTCCCAGATGCCGTCATTCTGCCTCGCAACAACGCCAAGCTTTTCAAGATTATCATCAATGGAGTTGTTGCGCGCAATGAGGCACTATCGGAACGTCTGCTTCTCTCCGTGAGGTCATTGTGCGCTCGCCGCTGCAGCGACAGTCCGCCGTCCGCCCTTCACCTCTTAAGGGAGACACGTTTCTTCAGCCAGCGAGATCTGGTCAAGCCAAACGAGCCTGACTGTCGGGGTGAGTGAGGGTGCGGTGCTCCCCCTTTTGCAACCCGATTAGTAAGGCCTTTGTCTTCGGCCTAGCCGTCTGAGCCTGTAAATCTGACCCGAGCATGAGGGATGAGGAAAAACCGCCAGTGGAACGACTATGGGTGCCAAATGGTAAAACTATGTGTCGTCTGACAATTTTTGTGGGACGACACATAGTTTTGCCTTTGCCGCGCGTCTAAGTCATTGATTTTGAGGCAACTGGATTTTCCTCGGTGCACTAGTTTTGCCTTTTGCGACTCAAAGGCTTTCCACCGCATCGGAGCAGCGTGTATAGCTGCCATTGGCCCCAAGTGCAGAGAAAGCTCGGAAAGAGCCCGTTTTGACCGATGCTGCATCACACACGAATGTCTGGTTTCCTTATAGCGCTCCGTTTATCATGAATATACCAAGCCCTCCAAACAAAGTGCCAAAGAGCGCTTCGCTGGTCTTTTGGAATTGCTGATAAAGGCCTCGCGCACGTCCTGTAGAGAACAACCAACCGAATGTTCCGTAGATTACAAAAATGATGATTGCCGACCCTGTTGTGAACGTCAAAAGGAGGGGCCAATCGGTGATCGCAGGGCCAACGAACGTAGAAAGCGATGCCCAAAGCAGGGCGACCTTAGGGTTGGTCGATGTGACCGTCAGACCGTGGAGAAAATCCTGCCGCACACCACGCCCAGTGACTGGCGCGATCTGTCCGCCTTTTCCAGTTAGCGCGGCACGCCATCCTTTGAAGCCAAGCCACAGAAGATACGCTCCACCAAATAGAGCGACGGTCAATGCAGAGTTTCTACCCGAACCAAGGCCGCGTGATGCAACTGCAACGAGGTTTGGGCCGGGCGAGATCGCTGCTGTGGCGAGGGCAGCCCAGGCTGTCAGAATAAGTGAAATCATGTGTGTACCTTTTTGCTGTCGGTGGGAGCTTGTGTGCGATCAAACATGCTGTAGTCGCGGATGACACTGGCAATGCGCAGCCGATAGTCGTCAAAGACACCACCTCGCCCTTTCTTCTGCGCCCCGCGATGCGCGTTTAGATTGCGCCATCGCGC
>PDWI01008357.1_pt1 | contig 12219 bp, 7 predicted proteins | sample 1430891 | NCBI WGS metagenome assembly PDWI01 (sample SAMN01162508, study PRJNA174530) | Oral metagenome, whole genome shotgun sequencing project. | biome: Marine environment; feature: Marine mammal; material: Swab sample of the gingival sulcus; isolation source: swab sample of gingival sulcus...
CCAAAAAAGAACGCGCTGGTACACGTTGTTTAAATTCAACGGTTTGGTCGTCTCGCGTTAAGATAAAAGCACATTCATCTGGACTGTAATCGACCAGCTTGCGATTGACTGTAGACAGCCCGCTAATTATCTGGCCACTTGCATCATAAGCAGTGTACTCAGCACTACGTGCGACGCGATGCACTGACTGCGGCTCATTGCGAATCGTATAGTGAAAAATATCGGCGACAGCATCGTCAAAGTCATATGTTTGATAATAATAATCGCGATCGATATAATGCGAATAATTAATAAAAAAGGTCGCTGACACAATAAAACTAAATATCAATGTGCCCAGTAAAATAAGTGCCGTTATCTTGCTTATAATATGATAGCTAAAGTTGTTCGATTTTGTAGCCAATTCCCCACACCACCTTTAAATATCTCGGATTTTTTGGTTCAATTTCAATTTTTTCACGAATACGCCTAATGTGTACTGCCACTGTGTTGTTAGCATTATAAGCCGTTTCACCCCAAACGCCTTCATAGATTTGTTCAATCGAGAAGACGCGACCTGGCTGTTGCATTAAATATTGCAAAATCTGAAATTCTGTTGCCGTCAAAGTAACGTTTTCGCCGTCTACTTTAACCCATTTTTCTTCACTATTGAGGAGCAACCCGCCAACTTGCAATAACGCATCTGACTTTTCCATACCGCCCAATGTCGCGTAACGACGCAGTTGAGATTTTACGCGCGCCAATAACTCAAGTGGATTATAAGGCTTTGTCATGTAATCATCGGCGCCAAAGTCTAGCCCAATCACTTTGTCAGCGTCTTGTGATTTTGCAGAGAGTACAATCACTGGAATATTATGTTTTTGACGCAATTCTATCAATGCTGACAAACCGTCTTTCTGCGGCATCATCACATCGAGTAATAACAAGTGAATTTCTACTTCGTTCTGACTTAACTGTTTAATCACCTGATCACCATCGTAAGCTTTAAGCACGTGATAGCCCGACTGATTGAGCAAAATGGCAATGGCGTCGACTATTGCTTTATCATCATCACAGACCAATATGTTATATTGCATAAGCCCCCCTTTCTAAAGCCATTATAAGCGAAATATCTTAAATAAAATAGCGCTTAATTCTTAAAATTTTATTAAGTCCAGATTATTCATGCCAGTACCTAAAAAAACGACTAAGCCTAACACTCAGTCGTTTCTACTAATTCTTAAAACAATTTTTTAATAAAACAAGTCTTCTTTAGCAAACACTGAAAACAGTCCGCCAGTGTGTACAAATAAAACATTATCACTTGCACTTTTTACAATGCTATCAGGTGTTTCTTTAAGTGTTGTTACTAAGCCGCGAAATGCCTTACCGGTATAGACGGGGTCAAATAAAATGGCTTCTTCTCTGATAATTTTTTTTATAAAGTCGATTTCTGTTTCAGTTGATTTTGCGTAACCGCGACCGACAAAGCCGTCGACTATGTCGAACTGGTCAGCTGTTAAGTCTGCCGGTTTACCGAGTAGCGTCAGGGTTTGATTGGCAATGCGCTGTATTTCGCTTTTAAAATAATCTGCCGAATTACAGATATTTACACCGATAATGCGCTTGTTAGCATCTGTTAAATAGTTACCCAAAAACAAGCCTGCATAGGTGCCACCTGAACCGACTGTACAAACTATTGTGTCAAATTTAATGCCATAGCGCTTTTCGTCTTCGAGTATTTCATTAAAGGCATCAATATAGCCAAAATTGCCAATGGCATTTGATGCGCCCACCCGAATGGGGTAGGCCTTTACGCCTACTTTAGCATATTCTGCTGCCAAGTCGTCCATAATCTGTTCTACGCGCTTAAATTCGTCGGCGGTAATTGTAGTAATTTTAGCACCAAACTGCTGGTCTAAAAAAACATTGCCGCGCCTTGGTAAATCACCTTCGCGCAGTAAAACCAAATGCGCTTTTAAACCCGTTTTAGCTGCCGCCACCGCGGTTGCTCTAGCATGGTTTGACTGAATGCCGCCACAGGTAATTAGTAGTTGACAGTCTTTTTGCTTGGCGTCGTGTATCAAGTATTCTAACTTGCGCACTTTGTTGCCTGATATTTCAGCGCCAGTTAAGTCGTCGCGCTTGACATACAAATTAGCACCGTAATTTTGCTTTAACTTTTCGATTGGTGTCGGTAAATAGGCAAGTGCTAACTTGTCAGGTAGTTTTATCATAAACCCTCCTAAACTAATGATTGACCAATGCTATCTAAAAAGGCTTGTTGTTCTTGTAAACCAGTAATGACACGCGCGATATGTTCGTTTAATTCAACGCCTAGTTCTGCGGCGCCACGCTTAATTTCATCGCGATTAACAGCTGCAGCAAAGCGCTTATCTTTTAGCTTTTTAGTAACTGATTTTACTTTCATACCGTCAAATTTGGTTGGTCGCATTAGGGCGACAGCGACGATAAAACTAGCTAGTTCATCGACGGCAAACAATGTCTTGGCAATTTGGCTTGGTCTTTCTGATACATCGTGCTCGGCATGCCCTTTAACAGCCTGAATAAATTCGGCATCAAAACCCCTTTCTGCTAACCAATCTAGCCCTAGCGCTGGGTGGGTATCGGGGTGTTCTTCGTAGTCCCAGTCGTGTAACAGTCCAACGGCACGGTACTTGGCTTCGTCTTCACCAAAGTGCTTGGCGTAAATTGCCATACCCGCTTCAACTGCATAGCTGTGCTTTTGCAAGCTTTCAGAATGCACATGCTCTTTTAACATTGCGACAATATGATTTCTATCGTAATCCATTACTGCCTCCTTTCATCAGCTTATCACTAAGACCAGTATACTTTTTTATTTTGCTTTTTTCAAGTGAACTAATATTTCACAAAAAGTAACTGTTCAGTCAAGTTGTCATTTCGAGTGAAGGCGTAGCCGTAATCGGGATCTCTCCACGTTGGTCGAGATGACATAAAGCAGTGCCTCTCGACTGAACAGTCACCACAAAAATAAAAAAGATTTTATTAAAAGACTAGAAAAATGGGTGGTTATTTTTTATAATGTTACTATATGGGAAAAAGAGAGATTTCTCGACTTATGCACTGGTCGTAAACACAAGCGTTTACTGCTCGTGTATGCAACCTACTCGAAATGACAATCTGACTGATTTACAAAAAGCGCTAAAAAAATGGAGAACATTTTATGAAGCAACTAATCACTTTGATTACCTATATTTTATTGGTCGTTACGACTTTTGTGATACCTGTTAATTCATCTATTTTTACACTTAATATGTCGAATATTGTTGCGCCTGAAACAGAAGATGCCGTCTTGCCTCCCAGTAAAATAGCCTTGACAAAGCTGGCTGCTGAAGACGATTTGTTTCGCTTTGCAATTGACAGTTCAAGAAGTTTAACCGATGCTGAGCGCGACCAACTTACTTTTGAAGCAACCCTTACTAATTATATTGGCAATTCAAAGCGTTTAACGCTTGATGACTTCGAATATGAAATTGTCGATGAGGGGCAACGCACTATTTACTATATCAAAAAATTAAAGCGCAATGACCAGTATCGTTCAGATAACATTTCAGCTAAAATATCGCTGTTAAATGAAACCATGGAACTAGACGCCTATGTCTTCGTGCCTGCTGCAGGTTTAAAAGCCAATGGCAAAACAATTGAAAATGTGACAATGCCGCTTATTCCAGTTTATTATAGTTCGGACGAAGCAGGTATTAGTTTTCCTGTTTTTACAAAAGAAATTGCGGGCAAAAATAGTTTTAGACGTCTGCTGAGCACGCTCGCAATTGTACCAAACTATCCAGGCATTGCCAATAGAGCGTCGTTTCCTAAAGTCAGTTACATTTGGTATTCAGCTGGCGTTTTAGAATTGAAATTACTGTCTAATCATTTAACTGATTTTGCAAATAACGAAGTGGCAACAAACGCATTAAACAATTTATTGAGCACTTTAAAATATTCAAAAGCCGATTTAGTCGTCAATAAGGTATCACTTTTAGTTGATGGCAATAAAACTACAAAGGCTTTTGGTGGCATCGACCTCAGCCAAAACTATGATGTCAATCGTTTGCCATGTGTTTATTTGCCATTTGTTAAAGACGACTATATGACTTGGGTACCGCACCCAATTAATGCATCAGAATCAGCCAGCGAAATGATAACACAAATAATCACTGCTTATAAGAATCCTTATGAAATATCGAAAAACAAAATATTTCCACCACTGCTTGCTAAAACCGTCGAATTAAAGCACACACAAGTTGTTGCCAATACTCTAAAAATGACATTTAACGATGATTTCGAAAGATATTGTCAAGCCAATTCACAGTATTGTGCAGCTGTAATTGAGGGCTTGGCTTTGTCAGCTAACTGTATGCCCTTTATCGAAAACATTGAAATCTATACCGACGATCGCAAGCTGACAAAGATTGGCGACTATCAAATTAAAAACCCAATTACGGCGCCAATTTACTTTAATGTTGATTTAAACTACCTAAAGTAATACTTATTATAAGCAATAAAAATAGCCCATTAAGGGCTATTTTAGTATGTCGATAAATTCGACAATCTCTATGCTATCAATAATTTGCGCAGCAACAAAGTTTGGGCATTTGTCAACAGTCTGACTATAGGACTCTCGTTTTGCCAGCGTAGATAATACCCTTATCTGAATCTAGTGTCACCAACTGGCCATCTTTAAACTTTTGCATTGCATTAGTTGCACCGACAATAACAGGCTTGTTTAAGTTAAGCGCCACTATGGCTGCGTGCGATGTGTAACCACCTTCTTCGACAATCAGTGCACTTGCCTTATTGACAGAATCCATCATTTCTTTGTCAGTTGCATAAGCGACTAATATATCACCTTCTTGCATTTTACTGCGCGCTTCAGTGCCGTCTTTGGCAGTGCATACTTTGGCAGTGATAACCTCTTTGCCAATCCCGAGCCCTTTCATCAGTATTTCGCCGACCAAATGTACTTTCATCAAGTTGGTTGCACCAGCGACACCAACTGGCACACCTGCTGTGATGATGACAATTTCACCCTCTTTAATATAGTTTAGTTCACGGGCACGTGCCAACGATTTATCAAAAATTGCTTCTGTTGTAATGGCCTGAGGAATAATAAATGAATAGACACCCCAGACAAGCGCCAGTTTTCTTCTGACCTTTTCTTCTGTACAAGCAGCAATAATCAAGGACTGCGGGCGGTTTTCTGATATTTTACGCGCCGTAAAGCCTGAAGCAGTCGCCGTTATAATCGCAGATGCTTTTAAATCACTTGCCGTTGTCACCGTCGCATGCGAAACGGCGTAAGTAACATCAACTGACCGCTTAAGTCTTTTCTTATGCATGATATTTTCATAATCAAGTGCTTCTTCAGTGGCGCGCGCAATCGTCGCCATCATTTCAACTGATTCTTCAGGGTATTTGCCCGCTGCCGTTTCACCCGATAACATAATGGCGTCTGTACCATCAAAAATAGCGTTGGCAACATCAGTGGTTTCCGCACGCGTCGGCCGTGGGTTTCTAATCATCGAATCTAGCATTTGGGTTGCTGTAATGACAACTTTACCTGCCTCATTACACTTTTCAATCATTCTTTTTTGTTCTAGTGGCACTTGTTCAGTTGGTATTTCTACGCCCAAGTCACCACGTGCCACCATTAACCCATCAGACACGCGAATAATTTCATCAAGGTTGTCAACCCCCTCGCGATTCTCTATTTTAGAAATAATGTGAATATCGTAGGCATTATTGCGCTCTAATACTTCGCGAATCGCCAACACGTCTGCCGCTTTTCTAATAAACGACGCTGCAATAAAATCGATACCTTGTTCGATACCAAATTCAATATCGTCGATATCTTTAGCTGTCAGCGATGGCAAGTTTATTTTTACACCGGGCACGTTGACACCCTTATTGCTCTTGATTATGCCGGAATTATTAACCTTACACTTAATTTCAGTTTTCGATGGCGCTTCGACAACTTCTAGTTCGACAAGCCCATCATCAATCAGTATTTTATCGCCAATTTCGACATCATCTGGCAAGCCATCATAAGACACTGTACACTTTTGGGCATCGCCTAAGTATTCTTCAGTTGTTAAAGTATAGCTATCGCCCTCGTTTAATTGCACTTCTTTATCAAATTTACCCAATCTAATCTCGGGGCCTTTCGTGTCTAGCAAAATGGCAATTGGTTCGCCCAATTCTTCGCGCACCGCTTTGATCATGTTGATTCTTTCAAGGTGTTCTTCGTGATTACCATGCGAAAAATTTAGTCGGGCAACGTTTAAACCAAGTTTAACTAATTCAGTAAAAACTGCTCTATCTTGACTAGCTGGTCCAATCGTACATACAATTTTCGTTTTTTTCATATTTCCTCCCGTTTATATTATCATCTTATTATACCAAATTTTCAGAATTTTTGTTCTTTTTTTCGTAACTGTTCAATCAATATGTCATTTCAAGTGAAGGTGTCCATAATTGGGATCTCTCCACGTTGGTCGAGGTGACACAAAGCAATATCTTTCAACTGAACAATTACATTTTTATTTATTATCTATTAAGCGCACATTGTCAGTACCAAAAAAACGATTAAACTTGGCAACTACTTGATCAGTTAAGTGCACGCCCCGTTTATAAACAAGCACCTTCTGATTATCAGTTTGAAAAATTTTTATTTTTTGCTCGCCAGTATACTGACGACTTAATTTGTCTAGCCAGCTCTGCTGCTTAGGCGATAGTTTTTCGACTCTTAAATAAATTAACTTATTAATGTAATCACTCTGATAAGTCGAATTGCCTTCTCTTGCAACAAAAGATTTATCAATTGGTCGAATGACATCAGTAATCAATGTGACTTGTTCTTCATCTTTCAGATTAATTGTACCCGTAATAACCACAATATTATCATTTTTAATAAAATGTCTATACTGCTGAAACGTGCGACTAAAGACGACAATTTCAATTTCACCGGTATAATCTTCTAATGTCACAAACGCCATCGCATTGCCACGCTTGGTATTTTTAACGGCGACACGCGTAATAATGCCTGTTAAATGAATACGCTTATTTTCAAAACTGGCATCTGGCATGCCTGTTTCATCACTTAAATCAGAGATATTTAGCGAACTAATGCGATTGATGACATGCCGATAATCATCAAGTGGATGGGCACTGACGTATATACCGATAACTTCTTTTTCATAATTGAGTCTTTCTGTCAAGCTAAGTGGCTTGCGCATCGCATAATTAAATTGCGGTTTTTCGTTGCCACCCAATTCTTCAAACAGACTAATTTGACCGACTGCGCTGTGACGTTGACGCTGTTGCACGCTGTCAATTAATCGTTCGTAATTGACCAGTAAAATAGCGCGCTGTATGCCAAAACTGTCTAATGCCCCCGCCTTTATTAAGCTTTCAACTGCTTTTTTATTGAGTTCACGCGCATCAATACGCTCAAATAAGTCTTCAATGTCACTAAACGGTCGTTTTTGCCGTTCATTTGTAATTGCTTTGACCAACCCTTTGCCGACGTGCTTAATGGCAAATAAACCAAATCGAATGGCGCCATTTTCAACTGAAAAAACAGCTTGCGATGTTTTGACATCTGGGGCAAGCACGGCGATATTCATATCTTTACAGGCCTTGATATAACGTGCTATTTTTTTATGCGAACCCATGTTAGCCGTCATACACGCTGCCATAAACGCGACTGGATAATGCGCTTTTAAATAGGCAGTTTGATAGGCGATAACCGCATAACCGGTTGCGTGCGATTTGTTAAAGGCATATTTGGCAAAGTCAATCATATCATCAAATATTTGTTCAGCAGCATCAGCTGTAATACCATTTCTAATGCAACCACTAATGACGACATCGCCGTTTTCATCGTCTAAGCCGTCAATAAAGTGCCTGCGTTCTTCTCGCATAATCGCCATTTTTTTCTTGCTCATGGCGCGGCGCACTAAATCAGACCTACCATAACTATAACCACCCAGTTTTCTGACAATTTCCATTACTTGTTCTTGATAGACAAGACAACCATAGGTTACTTCGAGAATTGGCTTTAATTCGGGTGTTACATAGCGAATGCTCTGCGGGTTATTCTTATTTTTAATATAAGTTGGAATCGAATCCATCGGGCCTGGTCGATACAGTGAAATTCCCGCAATAATATCTTCAATACATAATGGCTTCAAGGCTTTCATAAAGCGAATCATACCAGCCGATTCAAGCTGAAACACACCAAGTGTATTGCCTTTAGCAATTAGTTGATAGGCTTTTTTATCATCAAGCGGCAGCGTTTCTAAATCGACCACTTGACCGGTTGTTTCTTTAATTAGGCGCAACACATTTTTTATAATGGTCAATGTCGTCAAACCTAAAAAGTCAAACTTTAACAAGCCAAGTTCCGCTAATAAGTCCATATTATACTGCGTTGAAATGCTCTTATCATGTAAATAAAGTGGTACGTAGCTGTCAATTGGGGCTTTGCCAATAACGACGCCAGCAGCGTGGGTAGATGCATGGCGTGGCATGCCTTCAAGTGCTTTTGCCGTATCAATTAAGCGACGCACTTCACCATTTGCCTGGTATTGTTCGCGCAGTATAGCACTGCTCTTTAAAGCATTATCAATTGTAATTCCGATTTTAAATGGTATCGCTTTGGCGATAGCATCGACATCACCATAAGCCATACCGAGCACGCGACCGACATCTCTAATTGCTGCTCTTGCGCCCATTGTACCAAAGGTAATAATTTGCGCCACGTGATCAGCGCCATATTTTGAAACGACATAGTCAATCACTTCGCTGCGTCTATCATCTTGAAAATCAATGTCAAAGTCGGGCATAGTAATGCGTTCAGGGTTTAAAAAGCGTTCAAATAGCAAATTGTATTTTAAAGGGTCAACCGCTGTAATACCTAGACAATAGGCAACGATACTACCACCTCCGCTACCGCGACACGGTCCAACTAAAATTCCATTTTGCTTGGCAAAGTTGACAAAGTCACAAACAATTAAAAAATAGTCTTCGTAACCCATATCAAAAATCGTTGCTAACTCGTATTGTAGACGTTTATCCGCCTCATTATTATTTTGATATTTATCTCTGATACCTTTTTCGCAAAGTTGAATTAAATACTGCTTACTGGTCAGCGGTTTTGGCGAATAAAAAGCAGGTAAATGTGTCGTGCTAAAGTCGAAATCGTATTGGCAGCGCGCAGCAATTTTTACTGTATTTTCAATTGCCTGCGGTACATAAGAAAACAACGCTTTCATTTGTTGAGGCGATTTCAAATAAAATTCGTCACTTTGAAAGCGCATGCGTTCTTTGTCTGAAACTGTCTTGCCTGTCTGAATCGCAAGTAACACATCATGCGTTTTGGCATCAGCTTTTTCAATATAGTGCACATCATTAGTTGCCACCAGCTGAACTGACAGCTCGCTTGCCAGCTTAATCAGTAATTTGTTGACCTTTTTCTGTTCAATTAAGCCGTGATCTTGCAGTTCTAAATAAAAGTGGTCACGGTCAAAAATTGTCAAATAGTCATTGACTAATTGTTTAGCAAGCGCATAGTTGTCATTGTTCAAAGCTGTTTGAACATCACCTGCTAAACAAGCACTCAGTGCAATAAGTCCATCGCTATGTTGTTTTAAAAGCGCCTTATCAATACGCGGTTTGTAGTAAAACCCTTCAGTAAATCCTTTTGAGACCAGTTTAATTAAGTTTTGATAACCCTTTTCGTTTTCTGCTAATAAGATAAGGTGTGAACGACGCTTATCGTAAGTTGCCGTCTTATCAGTTAGCGACCGAGCTGCTAAATATACTTCACAGCCAATAATTGGCTTTACACCGTGTTGTTTCGCCTTTTTATAAAATTCAACGGCGCCAAACATGACGCCGTGATCTGTAATGGCTACTGCGTCCATACCCAACTCGGTTGCTTTCTCAAACAACCGATCGATACGCGCAAATCCATCTAATAAACTATATTCAGTGTGTAAATGTAAATGAACAAATGACATTGTTTACCTTTTTATTAACTGCTCAGTTGAAAAACATAACATAGTTGTCATCTCGACTGTGCTCGAAATGACAATCTTTAACTAAATAGTTACACCTTATTTGCCTTTTTTATTACCTTGCTGCACGCTTCTTTGCCAAGCGGCATTGATATAATCGTGATACTGTGCCGGAATATCTTTGACGCCACTCTCTAACAATGATGTGATTTTGACAATGCTCTTCTTGCGAAGTGCACGCTCAATGCTGTCACGCAAATCGTCATCAATAAAACTACTGCTATACGGAGGCAGCCCACCATAGTCGGCGATTCGCATTTTTCGTATTTGCAGTTTTTTGTTAATCATTTTATTTATTGTTATCAGCGCTGCCGATTTATTTGAAGCGTTAAAGGGAATCGCTAAAAACTGCTGCTGACAGACATTTTTTTTTGATAGAATAAAAGGGCGTGTGCCATACGAAAACTCGCCTTTGCCAGTTTTCTTACTGCCGTGCTGATAATCAAATGACATCGTAATGCCGACTTTACCATCTGAGAATAACTGATCTAATTCTTCGCTTGTCGCAGGATAAGTCTTGCCCTCATTTAGTAAATTTTTGCTAATCGCTTTTAAATAGCTTAGACCGGGTTTTATTAAAGCATCTAGTTCTGCTTCGCTTAAATTTTTGTCATGGAACGCTTCTGCATCGACAAAATCTAAAATAATTGACCTGATAAATGCGCCGCCAATTGGGTCTTGCGCTTGCGGGTAAGTAAAAACACCCGGATTGTCAATCAGCATACGTTCTAACTGGTCAATTGATGCTGGTGCATTTTCAATGACATCGCGATTGTAATAATAAGCCAGAATTTTTTTGTCAAATGGTATCAAATACCCCTCGCATGGCGTGTTGCCAATGTGATTAACCATCAAATCTTCGACTGAAAAATAGGCAGAATAATCATAGACATCTTCAGAAAATGGTCCGTATAACAAACCCTTTTTTTTCATTTCAATGAATTGTGCTTCATTTAACCACAATAAATCAATTTTACCTATTCTATTATTCGCTAATTTATCGGCTTCTAACTGTTCAACAACGTGCCGAAAATCAGCATCAGTTAGTTTTAAGTTAATACTGTAATCTTCTTTTAATGCCTTATGCACTGATTTATCTAACCAGTTGCGCATATTTTTATCATTTGTCCACGTATAAAATTCTACAGTTGAATTTTTGGCACTGTTTACCATTCTTTGCCATGCTGCCTCACGTGGCGTGGCTGGTGGTTTGCAGGCTGTAATCAGCAGCACAATGCACAAAAAAATGACTAAAGCTATTCTCTTCATATTTTACCCTTATACCCTTAAATTAGCATTGTTTAAAGACAATCAAACGACGCTACGTTCTTATAACATACACACTAATTTAATTATCGGCATTTTAGATGTTTTTATTATCTTTTTGAAGCGAAGCAGCTATTTTGATTATTTTTTGCATGCGATGATTGGCACCTGACTTGCTAATCGGTGGCGTCAACATTTGCCCCAATTCAGAAAGCGTTATCTCTTGGTTCGCAAGGCGCAACTTAGCAATTTCAATTAAAGAATCGGGCAGCGATTCTATGCCACTTTTTTGTTCAATAATATTGATAGCTTTGATATGTTTTCCAGCTGCTGCCATCATTTTCTTAACATTTGCCGTATCGCAGTTGACAATGCGATTGACTTTATTGCGCATTGCTTTATTAACCCGCGTCGTTTCGTAAGACAGCAAGTAGCGATGCGCGCCAATAATGTTGAGTACATCAGCAATTTGGTCAGAATCCTTTAAGTAGACAATATCGTGATTTTTGCGTTCTAATGTCTTGGCATATATGTCAAATGCTTTGAGTAGTTCAATAAAGCGCTCAGCAAACTTTTTAGAATTGACGACAAACTCTAAATGATAAGACTTTTCGGGGTCGCTAATTGAACCAGCACCTAAAAACATACCGCGAATATATGCTCTTGCATTGGCATTGTCAGCAAACACAAAGCTGGGGACGTCATCGACAATCTGAAAAAACTGCTTAGTATCGATAACGGCTAACTGCGAAAGTACGTCTTTGACATCGCTGACGACAATCTGATAAATAACATGCTTATTCAACGATTCTTTTTCAATTGAAACAACGCGACCGCTAATATCAAACACTTTGCT
>PDWI01009317.1_pt1 | contig 12218 bp, 8 predicted proteins | sample 1430891 | NCBI WGS metagenome assembly PDWI01 (sample SAMN01162508, study PRJNA174530) | Oral metagenome, whole genome shotgun sequencing project. | biome: Marine environment; feature: Marine mammal; material: Swab sample of the gingival sulcus; isolation source: swab sample of gingival sulcus...
TGCTTGCTACCAGCAGGCGCCCTTCTCGCTCCTACGCCGTGATTCCGCATCCTTCGCGCAGCTCGGTCCGGTAAGTTGATCAGCGCTCTAGGCCTCAGAAAGCTGGCCGTACAACAAGCCACCCACCATCGGCGTCCGGGGGGCTGTCAGGTGTTTCGGGCGGGGGCAGGGTGGATGTCAGGAACGCGGTGAGGGGGCTGTCGCTCGGTGGCTGGCTGACACGGGGTGGCTGACACGGAGCGGCTGTCAGGAACAACCACTCGTGCCGCCGCAGTTCATGCACTTGTAGCAGCTCCCGTTGGGCACCATCTCCAAGCTGCCGCACTCCGAGCAGGGAGGAGCGTCGGCGGTGGTGATGAAGAGCCGTTGCTGTCCGGTCGCCAGTGGGTTGAGGCTGGCGTCGTCCTGCGCCGGCTGAGCGGCAGGTCTGGGGGCAGCGAGGGCCTTCGCCGGGACCTCGGCCTGCTGTGCAGCCGCGAGCTTTGGCGCCCCGGCTTCCGACTGCCCACCGAAGCCTGGCAGCATCTGCTGGTCGGCGTAGCGGCCCTCCGGGAACTTCTGGTCGAGCCAGCGGAAGATGTAATCCATGATCGACTTGGCGTAGCCGATGCTGCGATCGGCGGTCCAGCCCGATGGCTCAAAGCGGGTGTGGCTGAACTTCTCAACCAGCAGCTTCAGCGGCACGCCGTGTTGTAGTGACAGCGAGATCGCGGTTGCGAAGCTGTCCATCAGGCCGCTGATCGTGCTGCCTTCCTTCGCCATGCGGATGAAGATCTCGCCAGGGCGCCCATCTTCGTACATGCCGACGGTGAGGTAGCCCTCTTGCCCACCGATGTTGAACTTATGCGTCAGGCTGCGGCGCTCGTCGGGGAGCCGGTTGCGCACGGCCCGCGGCGGGCCCTTGGCCTCGAAGTTCAGCGTGTCTGCGGCGGCCGCCTGCTCTGGCTCGACGATCGCAGAGAGCGTCTTCTTGTCGCTCTTGTGGTCGTCTTTGTTGGTCGACAGCGGCTGGACGCGCTTGCAGCCGTCGCGGTAGACGGCGACGGCCTTCACGCCGCGTCGCCAGGCCTCGATGTAGGCTTGCTCGATGTCCTCCGGCGTCGCGTCGTTGGGGAGGTTGACGGTCTTGGAGATCGCGCCCGAGAGGAAGGGCTGTACGGCGCCCATCATCCGGATGTGTCCAAGGTAATGAATCGAGCGCTCGCCGTTGGGGGCGGTGAAGGCGCAGTCGAAGACTGGCAGGTGCTCGTCCTTGAGCCCTGGGGCACCCTCGATGCCGTCGTGCTCGTCGACGTAGGCGACGATCTTCTCGATCTGCGTCCGGCCGTAGCCGAGCCGCTCGAGCGCCTCGGGCACCGTGCGGTTGACCATCTTCAGCATGCCGCCGCCGACGAGCTTCTTGTATTTTACCAGCGCGATGTCGGGCTCGATGCCCGTGGTGTCGCAGTCCATCATGAAGGCGATGGTCCCGGTCGGCGCCAGCACCGTGACCTGGGCGTTGCGATAGCCGTGGTCCTCTCCGAGCTCGACCACGTCATCCCAGACCTTGCGGGTCGTCTCCATCAGCTCGTAGGGGACGTAGGCGCTGTCGATGCCGTCCATCGCGCTGCGATGAAGGCGCATCACGTTGAGCATCGGCTCGCGGTTGATCGCGTAGCCCTCGAAGGGGCCGCGATCGGCGGCGACCAGCGCGCTGACGCGGTTGGCCTCGCCGTGGAGCAGGGCGGTGAGGGCGCCGGCGTAGGCGCGGCCCGCGTCGCTGTCGTAGGGCAGGCCGCGGCTCATCAGCAGCGCGCCGAGGTTCGCGTAGCCCAGCCCTAGCGGACGGAAGCGGTGGCTGTTGACGGCGATCTTTGGCGTCGGGTACTTGGCGTTGTCGACGATGATCTCCTGCGCAAGGATCAGGATGCCGACCGCGCGGCGGAAGGCCTCGACGTCGAGGTGACCATCCTCCTGCTGGAACTTGCGGAGGTTCAGGCTCGACAGGTTGCAGGCGCTGTCATCGAGGAACATATACTCGGAGCAGGGGTTCGAGGCGTTGATCCGCGCCGTGTTGGGGCAGGTGTGCCAGGCGTTGATCGTGCTGTCCCACTGCATCCCGGGATCGCCACATTGGTGGGCCGCCTCGGCGATGGCCTTCATCAGGTCACGGGCCCTGATCTGGTCGACTGGGCTGCCGTCGACCACCGAGCGCAGGTGCCAGATGCCGTCGTCGACGACGGCCTGCATGAACGCGTCGTTGACGCGGACGCTGTTGTTGGAGTTCTGAAAGAACACTGAGCCGTAGGCCTCGCCGTTGAACGAGCCGTCATAGCCGGAGTCGATCAACGCCCAGGCCTTCTGCTCTTCTTTGGCCTTGCACCAGATGTACTCGTGGATGTCCGGGTGATCAGCGTTGAGGATCACCATCTTGGCCGCGCGACGGGTCTTGCCACCGCTCTTGATCACACCCGCGAAGGCGTCATAGCCCTTCATGAAAGAGACGGGGCCGGAGGCCTCGCCGCCGCCATTGAGCAGCTCTTTGGACGAGCGGAGCGTCGAGAAGTTGGTGCCCGTCCCCGAGCCCCACTTGAAGAGCATACCTTCGGTCTTGGCCAGCTCCATGATCGACTCCATGGTGTCTTCCACGGAGTTGATGAAGCAGGCGGAGCATTGGGGATGCTCCTCGACACCGACGTTGAACCACACCGGGCTGTTGAACGCCGCGCGCTGGGTTACCAGCAGGTGGGCCAGGTCGTCGCTGAAGGCCTGCGCGTCCTCGGCGCTGGCGAAGTAGCGCTGTCCCCGGCCCCAGCGGGTGATGGTGTCGACGACGCGGCTGATCAGCTGACGAACGCTCGTCTCACGCTCTGGCGTGCCGAGGGCGCCGCGGAAGTACTTCTGCACCACGACGTTGGTCGCCATCTGAGACCAGCTCGTCGGCACCTCGATGTTGGTCTGCTCGAAGACCTTGTTCCCCTCGAAGTCCGAAATGGAGGCGTCGCGGAGCTCCCACTCCACCGCGTCATAGGGACTGGCTTGCCCATCGGTAAAGTAGCGTTGGATGCGCAGCCCCGTGCGACGGGGTTCTGGAGCGCGGGAGGGGGTCCTTCCGGCGCAGGTGCCATCGGTCCTATCGATTTGCTTGTCGAGCATTCGCTTCCCCAGAATATGGTTCTCTCATTCACTCGGTGTCAGGGTCGTCAGGCGCGCATTCAGGTCCTCGTTATTGGGCCGGGCCATCGCATATAAGCATCCCTTAGGAGCGCACCCCCCACAACTATCTCCCGTCGCCGGGCATAACACTGCCGGCCGCCTTCTAGGGCTCAGAACGTTCGCCGTACCACCCGTATGGCTCGTTTCTTCGGCTACGAGATCGGCTCGGCAGATCAACACCCGGCTCGGTCCCGAGCTCGTGCGGGTGCTCTTAGAGGGCGTTACATCGTCCTCAAGCCAAGCTTTTCTTCCCTTTGATTTCGCGCTTTCCTGTGATTCCGCGAGGAACGTCCTGACGACGTGGACCTCAGTAAAGCCTTGGGGCGCGAGCGAGTCAAATTTTTTTGCACAACATCTTGTGGTGCCGTGTCAAACCAACCACTAGTCCTGGTACGAGGGATTGTGGAAAAGTTGTGGGCGAGGCCTATGTTCTCAACTCTATTCATGTACTTGAAGAGTTTTCCACAGCCTGTTTTCAAATCGTGGTCCGCTCGGTGGGGGGGAATCCGCCCCTTCGTCACCTCGCTGACCATGCCTGGGGTAGCGACAGAAATAGGCAAGTTAACTATATGATAATACAAGATAAATCTGTCCGCGCCGAGTCGCGAGGGCGAAAACGGCCTAACCTCCCGAGATTCGATCGAAAACGGCGATCAGGTGACGTTTGGGGGGCTCTTCCTCGAACGATCCTCTCGGATTTCAAAAAGCCCGAGTCGATCTCTCCGGGCAGCTGTCAGCGCGCCGAGAATGGGAAAAAGCCAAGTGATAATCGAGCATTGGCTTGTTTTTCGGCGACGAAAGCGGCGCGGCAGCTCAGCATCCGGCTCGGTCCCGAGTGCTCTTAGGCTAGCGGCGGAGGCAGTAGACGGTCGCGGAGATCGTCAATGACTTGGAGGTGGAGAGGTTTCGCCCTTCGCACCTCCAACCGGAGGCGCGGCGGAGATCGGACACCTGGAGGGCACCGGCCTGCACCAACGCCCCGAGCCAGACCGGGAAGACCCTGCAGGACCCCGAAATGAGAAGATGTTTCGGTGATTTACAGGCAGCGATGGTCGCTCCTGTGTGTCCGGCGGCCACCGTCAGCCGCGCGCTCGCCCCATAGACCTGGCGCTTGTGGGTGTAGCCGCCGGCGGGGCCTGTGGGGCCGCGAGGTCCTGCGGGTCCGGCAGGTCCTTGTATGCCAGGCGGCCCCTGGAGCCCCTGTGGCCCCTGCGGTCCAGCAGCTCCAGTCGGTCCGCGAGGCCCCGGCGGTCCCAACGCCCCTGCCGGCCCCTGAGGACCCACGGGGCCCTTGGCTCCAACCTCGCCCCGCGGCCCGGCGGGTCCCGGAGGTCCAGCGGGGCCAGCTGGACCGCGCAGATCGCGTCTGGGGAGCGCGGCCAGCGCCGCCGCGACGCGCTTCGCGTCGACGAGCGTCCCGCGCTCTTCGATCGACCGCAGGCGTCTGTCGAGCGCAGCCAAGGTGGCCGCCACGCTGCCGCTGCGAGGCTCGGCCCGATCGGACTGTGGCGGCTTGGGCTCATGGGCCGCTCGACAGCCAGCGAGCCATGTCATCGCGAGCGCGACATAGGTAAACGTATATATAGACGTACACCTGATCTCGAACGCAGGGGTGATCGCTCGGGCCACCCGCCTACGCTAACGCAAGCTCCTCGTTGCCCACCACTTTTTGGCCCTTCGCGCTGCTCAAAAGACCCGTTTTTTGCCCCGTTTTTGCGGTCGTGATACCGCGGAAAGAGATGAGCACCGAAGCCGACCGTCGCACAGCCAGGTCCCAGGCCCAATGGGCCGAGATGAGCCGCGAGTGTCCCGTCATTCAGCTCTTCGATGTGACCAAGGTCTTCGACGGTCGCATCACGGCTCTCCGAGACGTCACCCTGCGTGTAGACAAGGGTGAGCTGGTCTTGCTCACCGGCCCCAGCGGGGCAGGTAAGACCACGATGTTGCGGACGATCTTCGCTGCCGAGCGACCCAACAAGGGACAGATCGTGATCGCCGGGCGCAACATCTCGCGTCTGCGCCGTAGCTCGATCCCCTACCTGCGGCGCAACATCGGCGTCGTCTTTCAGGACTTCAAGCTGCTGCAGAACCGCTCGGCGCTGCAAAACGTCGGCATCGCCTTGGAGATCTGCGGACGCCGTCGACGGGAGGTGCGGCGCAAGGCGGCGGCTGCGTTGGCGCTGGTAGGGCTCGAGGCCGACGCTCATAAGCAGGTCTGTCAGCTCTCCGGCGGCGAACAGCAGCGGGTCGCCATCGCTCGGGCGGTGGTCGGCAACCCCTCGATCTTGCTCGCCGACGAGCCCACCGGCAACCTCGACCCGGAGCGCTCCCATGACATCCTCGACCTCCTCGATGGGATCGCTCAGGCGGGCACCGCCGTGCTGCTGGCGACCCACGATCCGATGGTGGTCCAGAACGCCGCCTCGACCCAGATCATCCGCCTCGAGAATGGACACATCACCCAGGTGCTCCCCGGGCTGCGTGCGCCCTTGGACGCGCCGCCGATGACGGCAGAGCGACCCTCGCGCGCCACGCCGCAGCCGGGTGAGCGGGTTGCGACACCGCCCCTTGAGGCCCTACGCGCTGGCGGGACGCCATGAGGCGAGTTGGCTTCTTTTGGCTCCAGGCGCTGCGCGGGATGCGCCGGAGTCCGCTGATCCAGCTCGCCTCGGTTGGGGCGCTGGCGGTCGCGTTGCTGTTGATCGGGCTGGCCGCGTTGGGTTCGATCAACCTCGATCGTCTGGCGCGTCATTGGGGCAGCGGTCGCGAACTAACGGTGTTTCTACACCCGCAGACCGCCGAGTCACGGATCGCGGCCCTCGAGCGGCTCCTACGCGGCCGCGCCGAGGTGGGTAAGGTTAACCGAGTGAGCTCGAAGCAGGCGCACGCGCGGCTGAAGGCGAGCCTCGGCGATCAGCGGCAGCTCCTAGATAACATCTCGGCCAGCCTGCTGCCACCGTCCCTCGAGGTCGAGCTGGTCAAGGCGAGCTCGTCTGCGAGCCTGGCGCCGTTGCTGGCGTTGCTGCGCTCTGCCCCCGGCGTGGAAGAGGTCGAGTACCTCGGTCGCTGGGCCGAGCGTCTCGGAGGGATCGTCCACGTTGCTCGTGACGGCTCGCTGATCATCGCCCTGATCGTCGCGCTGGCCTGCCTCTACGTCGTAGCGATGACGATTCGTCTCGGCGTCTTCGCCCGCAGAGACGAGATCGAGATCCAACGCCTCGTCGGCGCCACGAGCGCCTTCGTGCGCGCGCCTTTCTTGATCGAGGGCTTCGTCCAAGGGTTGGTCGCTGCGGGGATAGCTCTCGCGGCGCTCTACGCCCTCTTCGACTGGGCCGCTCCGGCCGTCGAGGGCGCGCTCGGGGCGGTGCTCAGCCAGCTCTCCTTGGTCTTTCTGGGCCCGCAGCAGCTGCTCTTGGGCATCCTCGGTGGCGCGCTGCTCGGCCTCTTTGGCAGCGGCCTCGCGCTGGGGCGTTATATGGCGGAGGCCTAGCGTGATGCCTCGCGTGGCGGCGACGTTGTTCGCTCTCGGCCTGCTCGTCGGCGCCACGCCGACGGCTCGAGCCGCGGGGCTGACCACCTTGCTTCGGCGCGAGACGTCATGGCTCACGACCCTCGAGGGGTTGGTCGGCGAGGCCGTCCGCGCCGAGGCCGAGCTGACACGCCTCGCCCGGCGGCAGCGCCTCCTCGACTACGAGCTGAAGGAAGCGACCCGCCGCGCAGAGGCCCTGGAGAGCCGGCTCCGCGAGCGTCAGAAGCACGTCCGCTCGCGGGTCGTCGGGCTCTACAAGCTCTCGAGGGGGCGCTATCTGCGGCTGCTCGTGGAGTCGAAGAGTCGACGGGAGCTGCTTCTGCGCGCGGCGGCGCTGCGGCAGGTGCTGCGTCGCGATCTTGGAGAGCTCTCACTTTACCAAGATGAGCTAGCGAAGCTGACCAAGGAGAAGGCGCGCCTGGCGAAGGCCCGCGCGGCACAGAGGGCGGCGCGGCAGGCGCTGCTCGCTCGCCAGCGCGAGCTGAACCAGGCGCGTGCCGGTCGTCGCGAGCTGCTGCGGCGCTTGGCCCGAAGTCGGCGGCTGCGGCAGCAGGTCAGCGGGGAGCTGTCGAAGGTCCAGCGGCTGCTGCTCAAGCGGATTCATCGCCTTCGCAAGCGCGTGCGTCACGCTGGCGGCTTCGCCGCGCGCAAGGGCCGCCTGCCGCGTCCCGTGGGGGGGCCGATCGTCGGCCGTTTCGGTCGCGCCCGCGACCAGCGCTCGGGGCTGAGCGTCTTGCGCAGCGGCATCACCTTCCGCCCATACCGCGGTGTCCGCGTCCGCGCCGTGCACCCTGGCAAGGTGCGCTTGGCCCAAGCGCTGACCGGCTACGGCAAGCTCGTGCTCGTCGATCACGGCGAGGGCTACTACACAGCCTACGGCTTCCTCAGCGAGATCTCGGTCAAGGTCGGTCAACGCGTGCGCCTGGGCACGGTGTTGGGCAAGAGCGGCGAGGACCCGCTCACCGGCCGCTCAGCCGCCTACTTCGAGCTCCGCGACCAGAAGACCCCCGTCGATCCCCGGCCCTGGCTCCGGCGCTAAGGGCACCCCCACACATGCCTCCTGTCGCCGGGCACCGCACTGCCGGCCGCGTTCTATACCTCAGAATGCTCGCCGTACCGCCCGTATGGCTCATGTCTTCGGCTACGGAATCGGCGCGGCAGCTCAGCGCCCAGCTCGATCCCGAAGGTGCGGTGGTGCGCCTACCGGCTGCTGCGAAAGATCGCGGCGGCCCGGAGGTAGTCGAGGGCGGTCTGGAGTTGGAAGTCCTTCAGGCGCTTTCGCTGCTTGGGCTGCCGCTTGCCTTGGCGGTTGCGCAGGTGACCCTCGAGGTCGCGCTCGCGTTTGCCCTTCTTCTTCGGCTCGAGCGTCTTCGGCGCGGTGGGCTGGACGATGATGTCGGGGGCGATCCCATGCTCTTGGATCGAGCGTCCCTTGGGGGTGTAGTAGCGCGCCACGGTGAGCTTCAGCCCCGAGCCGTCGTCGAGCTCGATGATCGTCTGCACCGACCCTTTGCCGAAGGTCTGGGTGCCCAAAACCACCGCCCGACGATGATCCTGCAGCGCCCCTGCGACGATCTCCGAGGCGGAAGCGGAGCCGCCGTTGACCAGGCAGACCATCGGAAAGCCGAGGAAGGTGCCCCGGCTGTGGGCCTTCTCTTTGTCCATCACCCGGCCGCCCTTGCCGATGGTGCGCACGATCATCCCCTTGTCCAGAAAGAGATCGGCGACGCGTACGGCCTGATCGAGTAGCCCCCCCGGGTTGTTGCGTAGATCGAGCACGAGCCCCTTTAGCTTGCCCTTCTTGCCCAGGCCCTCGAGCGCCTGCCTCAGGTAGACGTTGGTGCGCTCTTGGAAGCTCTTGATCCTCACGTAGCCGACGCCAGGCGCGATCGACTTCGACGTCACGCTGACGATCTTGATCACGTCGCGCACGATCTCGAGAGCGCGCGGCTTTTTTTGTCCGGGGCGCCGCACGCCGATGCGGATGCGGGTGCCCCGGGGCCCGCGCATCTTGCGCACGGCCTGGTCCATCGTCATGCCTCGGGTGGTCTTGCCCTCGATGGCGATGATCTGATCGCCGGAGCGCAACCCGGCCTTCGCCGCGGGCGTGCCCTCGAGCGGCGAGACCACGGTGATCCAACCCTCGCGGATCTCCACCTCGACGCCGAGGCCGCCGAACTCGCCCTGGGTGTCAGCCTTGAGCTGCTGATACTGCTTGGGAGGCATGAACACGGAGTGGGGATCGAGGCTGCCCATCATCCCTTTGATCGCGCCATAGACCAGCTTGGCGTCGTCTACGTGTTCGACGTAGTTGTTCTCGATGTAGGTCAGCACGCGGGCGAAGACGTTGAGCTTGCGGTAGGGGCTGTAGCGCTTGGGTACGGCGCGCGCTGGCGCGAGGCTCAACACCGTGGCGCCGAGCACCACCCCCGTCGCCAGCAGTCCCATGCCTCCTAAATAACGCATGCCTTCTAAATAACGTCTCATCGCCATATGACTCCCAGCTTTCGACTGGACAACGTTAGCTCGTGGCGCCCTCCGTGGCTGGCCAAAAAGTCGAGAGGGACGTCTCCGAATGGTACCGTGCTCGCGATGGCTCGCGTTCCCTTTAGGGCGGTATTGGGTGGCTTGATCGCTCTCTCGTTGCTCGTGATCGCGGGCATCGTTGGAGTGCAGCTGCTCTGGCCAGCGGCGTACCATCCCGCGCTGGTCGTGGCACCCCCGCGCTTGCCTCGCCGACATGTCGCGCCTCGGCGAGCGTGCACCCCCAAAGAGCCCTGTCTCGCGATCGTGGTCGACGACGTCGGTCGGGACGTCGCGGCTCTGCGCGAGCTTCTGCGCTTGCCGCTGCCGCTCAGCTTCTCCGTGCTGCCTCATGCGCGTCACACGGGGATCTGCGTGGCGACCCTCCGAGCGCACCGCGCCGAGCTGCTGCTTCACGTGCCGATGCTGCCGCGAGATCCAGGGGAGCTGACCGATGAGCCATTGGTGCTCTCGCCGGGGCGTCCAATCGCCGGCCCCCTCGCTGCGTCTCTGGCGGCGGTCCCGGGAGCGCGCGCCGTGAACAACCACATGGGCTCCGCGTTTACGGAGGATCCTGTGGCGCTCGGGCGCTTTTTTCGGCTCCTGGCGCGGCGTGGGCTGCCCTTTCTCGATTCGCGTACGACGCCACGTTCCCAGGCCTGCGCGGTCGCCGAGCGCTGGAATGTACCTTGTCAGACACGAGACGTGTTTTTGGATGATCCCAACGACCCAGCTACCGTAAGATACAGGCTCACTCGGGCGGCGCGACGGGCGCGTCGTCGTGGAAAGGCCATCGCGATCGGACACCCCATGCCTCGTACCCTCGCGGGATTGAGACGCTTCGCGGGCACGAGCGACGCGAAGCTGGTTGTTCGACTGTCGGAGATGACGAACTCCCTGAAGAGGCAAAGCGCTGAAGGGGAAACGCCAGGAAAAGGCCGATCCAGCCACGCAGAAAGGGTTTCGGTCAAAGGACGCTGAACGTTTCGACGCCGACGGACTGGGGCTCGTAATGGTTGACAAGGCAAGCTATTGGAACCTATCGTATTTTGGCTTGTTCGACTAAGATGCTAGTTGCCATGTTCGAAGTGAGGCTGCAGTGGCTGTTTTTCTGGTGTGGAGCTCGATGTGAGCCCGCGGTGACGCAGGCTGGGCTAGGCGACCCATGTACAAGCTGATTATCGAGGACGACGAAGGGAAAACCACCGTCGTCCCGCTCATCCGCGACGAGATCTCCATTGGCCGGAAGGAAGGCAACACCATTCGGCTGACGGAGCGGAACGTCTCGCGTCGCCACGCCAAGCTGGTCAAGCAGAATGGTGCGGTCTTCATCGAAGATCTCGAGAGCTACAACGGCATCAAGGTCAACGGCAATCGCATCGCGGGTCGTGTCGCCGTCGCTGAAGGCGACCGCATTCAGATCGGCGACTACGTCCTTGGCTTGAAGGTCGAGGGGCAGCCGACGGCGAACAAGCCCGCGGCTGTTGCGCGCCCCGGCGCGGCGATCCCCGCGGCGGAGGTGCGGAGCCCCGGCGTTGGGGGACCAGACGCGGCGACAGCGCAGATCGACGTCGGCGGCCTTCCCGCAGAAGAGGCGGCCGCCGGCCGAGAGATCGACAACGCGGCGCGGATCGTCTGCGTCTCGAGTAACTTCGCTGGCCTCGAGTTCGAGCTCAGCAAGCCGGTGATGGTGATCGGCCGCACGGAAGACAACGACGTCGTCATCAACCATCGCTCCATCTCGCGACACCACGCTCGCATCGTCGAAGAGAACGGTCGCTACACGATCATCGACATGCAGAGCGCCAACGGCGTGCGAGTCAACGGCGAGGAGTACGGCAAGGTCGAGCTGCGCAAGGCTGATTATATCGACCTTGGGCACGTGCGGCTGCGCTTCGTCGCTCCTGGCGAAGACTTCATCTTCTCCCGCGACGCGACGGTGGTCGACCCAGCCCAGATGAGCGGCTCGCGAGGGGCAATCTGGGTCGTCCTGGCGCTGGTCGCGGTGATCGGCGTCGGTGTGCTGCTGTGGAAGCTAATGGGCAAGTCCGACGATCCAGTCAACGATAGGCAAGAGTGGGAGCAGGCGCTGAGGTACTGCGCCAAGCTCGAGGGAGAGGCGATCGCCAGCTCGAAGGAGAACTGCGATCGAGCCGAGGCCGAGAAAGAGGCCAAGGCGAAGTTCGACGCGGCGACGGCCTCGGCCACCCGCAACGAGCATGAGAAGGCGCTGGCGCTCTTCCTCGAGATCCCCAAGAGCAGCGCCTACTACACCGAGCGCGAGAAGAGCGCCCACTACCTCGACGCGAAGAAGAAGTACAAGGCGCAGGCGATCTCGGAGCTCGACGAGCTCGTCAAGAACAGCGAGTGCGCCAAGGCCAAGACCAAGCTCGCCTCGATCAAGAAGCTGCTCCCGGACCTCACAGAGGCTGACAGCAAGGTCGCAGGGTGTGTCAAGGTCGCGACGCTCACTTCCCCGACGCTCACTCCCCCGACGCTCACTCCCCCGACCAAGGTCACCAAGCGTCAGACCAGGCGCCGCCGGATCACGGTCAAGTCGAAGCCGAAGCCGAAGAAGCCGGCGGCGCTGACGGCGGAGCAGAAGGCCGCGCTGAAGCCCCTCAAAGAGGAGACGACGAAGGCCTATATGGGGAGCGCCTACGCGCGAGCGCGAGGCTTGGGCAAGAAATACCTCAAGGCCTTCCCCACCGATCAGAACATCCTCGCCATCGTCGGGGCCGCGGTTTGCAAGCTGAAGCGAAAGGATGAGGCCAAGCGCATCTATCGCCGCCTGCAGCCCGAACGCCGCCCGATGCTCAAGAGCGTCTGCCTTACAGCCGGCATTCAGCTGCCCTAGAGCGCTGACCAACTGACCTCCCGTCGCTGCGCTGGTCTGCGAAACCACGGCGGTTGTTGCTCGTCGGTTGCGTGCTACCAGCAGGCGCCCTCCTCGCTCCTACGCCGTGATTCC
>PDWI01011045.1_pt1 | contig 12217 bp, 10 predicted proteins | sample 1430891 | NCBI WGS metagenome assembly PDWI01 (sample SAMN01162508, study PRJNA174530) | Oral metagenome, whole genome shotgun sequencing project. | biome: Marine environment; feature: Marine mammal; material: Swab sample of the gingival sulcus; isolation source: swab sample of gingival sulcus...
AGTTAATTTACCATCACTGCCAATAACCCGATGACAGGGAATAATGATCGAAATTTTATTGGCGCCGTTGGCATTCGCCACCGCCCGAACAGCGGATGGTCTGTTCAGCAGTTCAGCTTGCTGCAGATAACTAATTGTTTTACCATAGGGAATATCAAGCAGCACCTGCCAAACGGATTGCTGAAAGGCTGTACCCTGTGGATCGAGCATAACACTGAACTTTTTCCTTTCTCCATTAAAATACTCTGTTAATTCGCTGATGGCCTGCTCAATATGATGGTTTCTTCCGGTTAATATCGGCGATTTTAACCTCCTTTGCAGATCCTGGAATTCACTTTCCAGCATTCTTCGGTTGGTAAATTCCAGCAAACAGATACCTTTTTCTGTGGCACAGATAAACATCGGGCCGACAGGAGTGGTCAGCCGATCAATTAATACAGTGTTTTTCGTCATGGTTTTCCCTGGCGATCTCCCCATCAATTTTTTATAGGTACAGGTGACACCACTCAATGACTCATTCCCCGCGGTAACAGCCGTTTCCGTCACCGGTTTCCCCCTCTGCAGTTCTGTAAAAAGCGCTATTGATACGGTACATTCCCTGAAATGCCTGAAGAGTTATACCATAGTACCTTTTAAACCAGTTTCTGACAATATGCAGGCTGATATGTAAGGCAGCGTACTGCCTGTCGGAGATTCTTTCTGTTGGATACTGGCTTACCCGGCAGAGGGCCTGTCTGACTGCCGGCGACACCTGTTCAGCATTTCCAGCAGGTCTGCAGATTTTGCAGGGACGAAAGCCCTCCTCCATTGCGGAGTTACACGAACTGTAAAACTTGATATCTTCTTTTTTAGGCTTTCTCACCCGGCAGGTAGCGATACAAAAAACCGATGTGTAACCACACCAGCATAAACCAGTATGGCTGAACCAGATAGCCTCCAGCCATACCGGTTTATCAGGACATCATCCCGGAAAATTATTTTATAAAATACCCTGCAACCTTCCATGCACCATTTTTTTCTTTAGCCACCGTGACTGTTTCTGCAGCATTATCCCTGTTTTCAAATTTTGAGTTATACTGTATCACAAAATAACTGCCATCAGATACCCCCGGTAACGAAGAATAATGTTTCTGTTTATTCATTTTTCTTGAAATTAATCTTCCAAAAGGCTCTCTTGCAGATGATAGTGACTGCTTCCATCGCTCTGCGGTTATGACATTTTTGAAAATATCGGATGCCGCATCCCAGCTTTCAATATATTTTTGATTATCTACAAATATCAGCCAGTCATCTGCACCTGCCTGCGCCGCCTCTTCTGGCGATATGGCTTTGGCGATTGCATTTGTTGCCAAAAAAAGAACTGTTATTACGAGTATGGAAATCCCTTTCTTTCTCATTTTCTGTCCCCTTTTGTTTGTCTTATAACTGCCCGCAGAAATAGCCAGAATTTCTCATAAGTTTTTTTGTTTTATATTCAACCGCATGATTTTATATTGCATAATAAATTTTCGTAAAAGAGAGCCTGTTTTTCACAAGGAAAAACAAAAAAATCGCCCGTAAGAAATCCGGGAAGACCTGTGCCTTACGCATCTCTCACCGGCAATCGCTGCCAATATATCAAATTTGACAAACCTTATACCCTTCTGGTCGCGATCTCCTCGAAAAAAAAAGGGGCCACCCTACCCTGCAAGGATAAGAGTCAGCCCCTATCTGTTACAACAACTTCCCTCTGGAAAGCGTTTCAAAAAAATTGAACCCTTCGGGAAACGCCATTATCAGTGTTACGACACCTCAGCTTATCGACGGGAATTCCAACCCAGATCTCAAAGCCTCTGTCCAGAGAGTTGCATAAGCAGAACCCGGATTTAAAAGAAACGAATAAACTCAATTCTCCTTTGTCAAAAAAAGGCAGCAGAGCAGGAACAAGTCCTGCTCTTGCCTTTTCCACTGTCCAGATCCCCCCCCAGAGATATGGGCAGTAAAAGATTACTCAGAGATTACTCAGAGATTACTCAGCAACTTTTATGCTCTGAGGTTTAAACATTTTTACACCACTCTCATCAACCACGACACCAGTGGCAACTACTTGCTGACCGATCATGGCTTCATCAACCTGACCATCCAGCACATAGCTTTCATTGTCAGCGTTAAGAACCATCTTGTCGCCATCCTTGTTGACAACTCCCATAACGGTTACAGCTTCCATCTCGGCGCTGGCAACCTGCTCCATGGCAGTGTCCGCACCGGCAGGAGCCACGTCTTCAGCGGTAGCCACCAATGGAAATAATGCAATTGCCAGTAAAGCGGCCAATGTTCTCACGCGAAAACCTAAATTCTTCATTGTAAACTCTCCCTTTAGTTTTGGTCTTATTCTGTTTTATCTGTACCGATCTCCCCACTGGAGCATCAGTGCCCTCCTTTAAGCAAACCTCGTGCCAGACAGAAGAAACACCAACTATCAACAAGATAAATCATGCGGATTAAAAGGAATGATATCTGATGTACGAATATTGCGCAGTGCAGACCAAATTTTGCGCAGCACGAGAGAGGGGCAATCGCTCCGACAGGAGAAGACAAAAAAGTTTTGCTCCCTGGCGAATAGAACCACGCAGATACAGCCTTGTTATCATTACTAACGCGTTCCCTATCACGCCGAAGATGTTCTTAAATTGACGTATCCAAACAGATTTGGTATAAATTACGCCTAGTTCTGAAGATAATTTTAGTAGTTTTTCTATTACAGGATGGAGTATAATGTCCCGGCACTACCCCGCTGTTTCCTGCCTGGAGATAATCGCCATACTTGACAGGTAAACAGAGAAAGCAATATTTGGATATGAATCTGAAAAAGGGTATAACCACTAAATTTCTTATCTGGTTTCTCAGCTTTTTCCTGATCTACTTTGGAACAGTTCTGGTGCTCTATTTTAATGTTCACCAGATGATGAGCATTTCTGAGACCATCACTGGAAAATATGATAGAATCTCTCAAATCGCCCGGCAGATGTTTGAAAATCTGTTGGCGATGGAAGAGAATGAGAAGAAATTTTTACTGCTTAAAAACGCTCAGTACCGCAACCAGTTTATCCAGGCATGTAATCAGCTGCAACAGGGGCTTGACGAAATAATGGCTCTTAAATCCGGAAATGTTGTTATCTCCAGGCACTGGCAAGAGCTGGCCAAACGTTACCAGAAGCTGGAGATACCCCTGGAGTCTTCTGCCGATATTGATACAGTTGAGACAACGGAATCCTCTGCAGATATTGCCGAGAGGTTATGGATCGCGGAAGAGGAACTGGACACCTGGCGCAACTATGTTGCACAAGCGAGAACGGAAAACGAAAAGGCCATTGAGCTGGCCAACCGGGATCTTAATCGCAGAGGGGTATTGACAGTACAGGCCAATATGGTTGGCCTGGGCCTGTCTGTGCTGGTAGGGCTGGCGGGGATCTTTTTTGTGGCCTACTCCATGATCCGCCCATTAGGCAAGCTTATTCAGGGGATTCGCAGCGTTTCCCATGAAAGCCCGGGAAAACCGATTGCCGTAAATTCTCAGGATGAGTTTGGTCAACTGGCTATGGCCTATAACGAGATGTCTTTTCGTCTGCGGGAAGAGCAGGCGATGCGGACCGATTTTATCTCCATGCTCAGTCATGAAATTCGAACCCCCTTGACTTCTATCCGTGAATCGGTCAGCCTTATAGGGGAAGGGATTATGGGGGAAGTTAACCCGATGCAGAAGAAATTTCTCCATATTGCTGATGCCGAGATCGGCCGGGTATGCGCTCTTCTTAACCGCATGATGCAGGTCTCTTACCTTGAGTCTGTGGTACTGGATCTAAATAAACAACCACTGGCTGTCACTCCTTTTATAACAGAAATTCTTGATTCCTTTCTTCCCCTGGCAAGAGAGAAAAACATTCGGCTTGATGCCCGGATACCTGAAAAGATTCCTGATATCTGTGCTGATGAGAAATATTTACGACAGGTTGTATTCAACCTCGTGGAAAATGCCATCAAATTTTCTCCAAAAAATTCCAGTGTCCTGTGCAGCATTAAACTGGACAACAAAAGAGACAGTTTTATCTGTGAAATTCTGGACACAGGGCCAGGGATACTTACAGAAGAGAAATCCCTTATATTTAATCGTTACTATCGGGGAAAAAATACCCGGGAAAAGACAGACGGCACCGGACTGGGACTGAGCATTGCCAAATATATTGTCGAAGCCCACGGAGGAACAATAGAGGTGTTTAGCCCGAAAAATGGCGGTGCCTGTTTCTCCTTTTCCTTTCCTGTTGGCAGGTGACAGTATGGCAGGATCAGATAACCTCCGATTATAAAAAGAACAAAACACGGAACTTCAGATTGTCAACATATGCCAAAGAACCGGGTTTGCATAAACCAGCATGGCTGGACCATATAGCATCCAGCCTCAACAAAGTATGAAAAATCGGAACTTCGGGGAATTAGCACCTGTCTTCGCACCGGTTTTCGGATAACACGCAGGAGAAATGAAAATGAAAAAGCCAGGGGTGAGATACTCCTATATACTGACCTTTATACTGTTTACCTGCTGGGGCTGTGCCCATATAGGCAATATGTTACAGCCCCAGGAGATGCAGGATGCCAGAAAGCTCTTTTTGCAAAAGAACTATGAAGAGGCGGCAGCAGCCTTTTCCAGAATCCGGCGCCAGACCAGAAACAGCTCCCTGCAACAGAGGGCTCTGCTGGGGCAGACCTGCAGCCAGATACTTCTCGCTGAAGATGACGTTCAACTACGTGAGGCACTGCAACTATGGCAGATCTGGTGCAACAGGAGAGCAAACATGTTCTGTTCAAAAGAGATCTGCACCTTCCTTACCCCGGTGATGGAGAGGTGGTCGGATCCGAAAAAAAAGAGCACCGTAAAAAAGGGTCAGAAGAGAAAATCTCTTAGTCAACGTCTCAATTTTCCGAAAAAATCAGATCTTGGCGAAGTCCTTGCCAATCAGGAAAAAGAGTTGAAGAAGCTGCGCGATCAGATCAGGGAGAGGGACCAGAGTATAGAGGAACTAAATACGAAATTAAAGGCACTGGAAGATATTAACCAGGAAATTGAGCAGAAAAAGAAGGGGATAGATTTCCAATGAAAACAAAGAGTTCCTCCTTTTTTCAGAAGGGTTCTAAAACCATCCTGGTTGTCGATGACGATCTTCATATCCTGGAGGTACTTGAAGCGCGGCTCTCCTCTGCAGGCTACCGGGTTATCAAGACAGAAAGCGCTCAAACTGCTCTTGAACTGCTGCAGAAACAGACCATAGATATGATGGTCTCTGATATCAAGATGCCGGAGATGAACGGCTTTCAGCTCCTCTCTCAGGCACGCGCCCTCTGTCCGGGTCTGCCTGTGGTACTGCTTACCGCATACGGCAGTATCCCTGACGCGGTAAAGGCTGTAAAATCCGGCGCTGTGGAGTATCTGACCAAGCCATTTCAGGGGAAAGAGCTGATAGAAAAGGTTGATTCCATCCTCTGTCTCCCGCAGCGAGAAACCGCATCTCCCGGTAGAACCACCTTGTACCAGGGAAAGAACCAGGCAATGAAGGCCCTGTATGAGATGGTACAGAGAGTGGCAGAAAGTGATGTGACTGCCCTTATCCTCGGTGAAAGCGGTGTGGGCAAGGGGGTGCTGGCTCAACAGATCCACGAGTTGAGTCAACGTAAGGAAAAACCCTTTATTGTGGTGGATTGCGGTTCCACTCCGGATACCCTGCTGGAGAGCGAGCTGTTTGGACATGCCAAAGGTGCTTTCACCCATGCGGTAAAGGAAAAGAAGGGGCTTACAGAGGCGGCGGACAAGGGCACCCTGTTTCTTGATGAGATCGGTAATATCTCTGCCGAGATGCAGATGCGAATGCTGCGCTTTCTTGAGGAGAGAACCATCCGCCGGGTGGGAGAGGTCAAGGAGATACCCGTTGACTGCCGGGTAATCGCTGCCACCAACGCCAACATCACAGAAGAGATTCGTGCCGGCAGGTTCCGGGAAGATCTCTATTACCGTCTGAGAGTGGTGACCCTGCATATCCCCCCCTTGCGGGAGCGCAGGGAGGATATTCCCGATCTGGTCCAGCTCTGTATGCAGCAGTTTCTCCATAACTCCCCTGATAAAATTGAAATCCCGCAGGAGACCATGGACTGGCTCTGCCGTTACTCCTGGCCGGGCAATATCCGGGAGTTAAAAAACGCGCTGGAAGGCAGTCTGGTGCTGTGCAGATCAGGGGTCTTGCGGCCGGAGGATTTTCTTCTCACAGATATCTCTTCCCATAGCGCACCAGACAGGAGAGACTCTGACGCCATGTCCCTTGAGGAAAATGAAAGAAAGGCCATTGTCAGAGCCTTGCGGCAGAGCGGCGGAGTTCGTACCCACGCCGCGGACCTGCTGGGCATCAGCCGCCGCGCCATCCATTACAAGATAAAAAAATACAATATCGTGCCGGAAGAGTTATAGCCGCTGCCGGCGCTGCTGTCACCGGCGATCACCGCGGTTCAACAAGATCAATATACTTTTTATATCCCTGCTCCTCCATTGCCGAGAGCGGAATAAATTTTAACGCTGCGCCATTGATGCAGTAGCGCAGTCCCCCCTTCTCCTTTGGACCATCAGCAAAGACATGCCCCAGATGGGAGTCACCCGCACGGCTCCTTACCTCAACACGGTGGGTTCCAAGGGAATTATCATCAAGATATCTGGTTGAATCCGCGGTGATCGGTTTTGAAAATGATGGCCAGCCACAGCCCGAATCAAACTTGTCGGTCGACACGAATAACGGCTCTCCGGTAACGATATCTACATAGATTCCCGGCTCTTTATTTTCAGTGTACTCATGAGAAAACGGCCGCTCTGTTGCCGATTGCCGGGTAACCCTGTACTGCAGATCGGTCAACTCCTTTTTCAGCGTGTTATCATCGGGCTTACGATATTGTGCCGGATCAATAAGGGGTTTTGCCGCAAGAGACAGATCAATATGGCAGTATCCTGCCGGATTCTTCCGCAGATAATCCTGATGATACTCTTCCGCCGCAAAGAACTGTCTGACCGGCTCCAGCTCAACGGCAAGAGGACGGGTATACTCCTGCTGGCGTTGATCAAGAAAACGCCGAACAACTTCATACTGCAGCTGATCTGTATAATAGACACCTGTTCGATACTGTACGCCGGTATCGTTACCCTGTCTGTTAATACTGGTCGGGTCAATGATTCTGAACAGATGAATAAGGAGCTCCGTCAGACTTACCACTGTTTCATCGTAGTCAATCCTTACCGCCTCGGCATGCCCGGTATCACGATAACAGACATCTTCATAGGAAGGGTTATCACTCTTGCCGTTGGCATATCCGGAAACGGTATCAACAACCCCTGTTATGCGTGAAAAATACTCCTCGACTCCCCAGAAACATCCGCCCGCAAAGTAAACTGTTTTTACAATACTGTGCCTGCCTGGCGAAGAAAGCTTCTCCTTCATAATCTCCTCCTGTGCGGTCGTTGTTTTAATAGTAAAAAATAACAGTGCTGCAAGCAGCGAAAGAGCTACCGCTGTTATATATCTCTGTTTCATAAAAATTCTCCTGCAAATTTTATATCTCCTAACGGTAAGCCGGTTTCCCGGATAACACCGCTGCATAAAAAGAGATCGCCAGCAACAAGGACCATACTGATGACGATCAAGGGCTGATCAGGGCGACTTCTCCTCCGCTCACCTGATATTACGCGAAAGGAGAGTATAATCATAATATGCGCTCTGGCTACCCTGAAAAGAATTACCGGCAAACAGTGCTACTCTTCTCCTTTTCTCTGTGGTAATTATCTGGTAAACCTGAAGTTGTGAAAACAGCTTGCTATCCGGAACCAGGTTCCTGAAGCAGGTATCAGCATCTTGAAGTTCCGTGTTTCATTCCTTGTTATGGTTGGAGACTATCTGCTCCAGCCATGCTGGTTTATACAAAAAAGGAGGACTATCATGGCAAAGGGGATCGCATTACTGGTTGGTCTGAGAAAAGTTGATCCGGATAAGTATGATGGCTGGAATGGTGAAAACGGCTGCTGGGGCTGTGAGCTTGACGTTGATAATATGGAGCGTATTCTCGCTGCACAGGGCTTTGAGATAACGGTGCTGAAGACAGCCCGGGCCACCCATGACACTATTATTGAAAAATTGCGCTCTGCCGCAACTTCCCTTACTGCTGACGATCTCTTTGTTTTTTACTACTCCGGGCATGGCGGGCAGCAGCCAGATCTGGAAAGTCAGGTAGAAGATGAACTCGACGGTCAGGATGAGACCCTGGTAGCGTATGACCGGCAAATCATTGATGATGAATTAAATGGGATATGGCTATCCATTGCGCCCGGAGCAAGGATTGTCATGATAAGTGACAGCTGTAACTCTGGCACCAATTACAGATCGATTGGAACATTTGCAAATCCCACTGCAATTATCCCCTTTTCAGACAGGATTCAGCATCAGATGAAGGCCCAGCTTATCCACTACGGCGGATGCCGGGATGGTTTCTCATCATCCGGCTATCAGGGCGGCGGCGCATTTACCACCGCTCTCTGCAGTGCCTGGGCAAATGGCACCTTTGACGGAAACTATAAACAACTGCACCAGAAAGCCGTCTCCCTGGTGAGCTCTGACCAGATTCCACAATATAATGAATATGGCCCTGTTTCGGATGATTTTCGTAATTCCAGACCATTTCAGATTGAGACCCGGCCAAATATCAACCTCTCACTGAATCTCACTGGTGATGACGCTGCAACAGTCAAACAAGCCTTAGAGCAGGAACTTGGCGGGGCTGTACTGCGTGCCGTAAAGCAGAATGCAGCGGGAAGACCCTGCCCGGTTACGGGCTCCGGCTCTACCCCTTCTGGAGGGAAATGGGAGATAACCGGCAATGTGACATTTAGCTCCCAGACATAATGCCTGTACTCACTATGTCCAGAGAGGCGAAGAGAAGCTTCTGCCTCTTCCGGTTATATCAAACGAGGTGAGCCTCCTTCCTTGGGGGAGCGACGACAAACGCGCAAGCGGCTTGTCGCTGATCAAAAAGAGAGAAGCCGCTTGAAAGCAAAGAGATTATGGTCAATCCCTGATATCTCCTCCCCCAAGACGACCGGCAATATTATCGGCAAGTTCAAGCCACGCGTTATACGTCTTGCTGCCTTTTTCTGCCTTTAGAGAGGGAGCGGAAAGGGTTACCATCTGCTCTCCCTTGGTAACGGCGACCATAAAGATTCCTGGCGCAGAATTTGTTATGGAATCACCCTTGTTATAAGCGACTCCCATATCACCATGTCCCCCCGGCACAGAGAACAATTCATACCCTTCACCAGTATTCGCCTTTAACCACGACAATACCGGCCCTCTGACAGAGGCATGGTAATTGAGTATCAATCTGGGAGTATTTTCGCTGCCAACCCAGACACAGGAAGAGTTATAATCGGGAGTTTCTTCATCCGCACTGATATGCAGCGGCATACCAACCAGATTTTCAGCTTCGCGACCGACAATTAATTTACATATCTGTTGTCGGCCAGGCCCCTCCTCGCGCGCCATCTCCTCCATTGAGGTACTGTTATCACATCCCTGAATCAGTAACATAGAGAGCAGAAGGGCCAGAAAATAAAACGTGATTTGGTGTTGTCTCCGCATAACATCCCCCTCCCTGTTCAGTTTTTAGTAACCACCTATTGACCAAAAGACACATAACCTTACAGCGAACCCCTGCTGATAATACCGGAAAATATCACTGATATCAAGGAAACGGGCATTGTCTCCTGTTATACTGTGATGGTCAGGCACGGCTATCATCTTCCTTTTCTCACCCGGGAATTAGAGCCTTTGACAGATAAACCAGCATGGCTGGACCAGATAGCCTCCAGCCATAACAAAGCATGAAATACGGAACTCCGGGGAATTAACACCTGTCTTCGTACCGTATTTCGGATGGCTGGACCAGATAGCCCCCAGCCATAACAAAGCATGAAATCCGGTTTACCATAAGAATAAAATGATAAACCGGATTTCTTTGTTAGCAAAAACAGCAACAAGTTACGTCAACAATTCAGAAAACGCCTCCTCCTATCCCCTCTGCTTCCTGTAGCGGGAAAAGCCGACAAAACCAGCCAGCCCGAGACCAAACAGAGCCATGGTTGCAGGTTCAGGCACTTCTGAAGGGGTACTCAGGCTTTCGCCTTTTATAAAAATCGCAGAATCAAGGACTCTATCACTGGTATCTGCAATGGCCATGGTCAGGGTATGATTCCCGGCAGAGAGTCCCTGCAGCGAGATGGTAAAGACATCCGTAAATCCATCAAGTTCAAAGGCAAATCCTCCATTCGCATTGTCATTATAAAATGATGAGTTTTTACCGTTATTGACATTGTTAATCGAGATAAAATCATTGGAGCCGGGAACTCGAGCGACATTATCATCAGCGTCAGTGCCATCAAGAAAAAAAGCAAATACGTCGTTGAAGCTAGAGTTCACATACTCATTATACTCCTCAGATCCGAAGACAAACTCAAACTTGGCATCCCCTCCCACTCCCCCGGCGATAGAGAAATCAACAGAGAGAACTGCCGCGTCATAAGATGGCGCACCGGTCAAAGCCGTCAATGGTGCATAGCCGCCACCACTCAGATTAGAGGTGGTGGCTCCAGATGTATTTGAATTTCCCTGCAAGGAGTCAATCTTGCCGGTTGAAAGCACCACGCCACTCTCCATGCCGATACCGGCGGCGCTACCACCGGAAAAATATCCGGCCTGAGAACTTTGCCCCATAAATGAGGCAGAATTGACGACGATTCCTTTCCCCCCAACCTCCTGCGCCATATCTGTCGCGTTATCAAATGCTGTTATCGTTAATGCATTTGCCGTCGTTACTGAAATTGCCAATCCGGTAAAACCAATCATTGTACTGTAAAAAAAATTTTTCATTCACTCCCCCTTGTTTTAATGTTTACATTATCCGTGAATCGGTTTGCAGACAGGTGTCAATCCCCCGAAGTTCCGATTTTTCATACTTTATTGTTATGGCTGGAGGCTGCCTGGTCCAGCCATGCTGATTTATCAATCCTGATCTTTTCAAAACAAGTTCACCCGTTGATCTACCCGTCTGTAAAATAACAGGGTTTCACCTGATAAATCAAGAAATTAAATATTTCTCAAGATATCAGACCACACTGTTACTGCAGCGCAGGAAAACAGTTGCCATCAGAGGTGTACAGCCAGAGTTCACTACTTCTCCAGGCTCCCATACCGTTGTCTATTTATGGTACTTCTCTCCCGCCTTGATGGTATAGGCCCGATATAACTGCTCAAGCAGAAGCAGACGGGCAAAGTCATGGGTAAAGGTCATTCGGGACAAGGAGAGCAGAAGATCCGCCTGTTGCAACACCTTATTATCATGCCCTTCCGGACCACCGATAAGCCAGCTGACAGTGCGCACCCCCCCGTTCTCCCAGCGGGTAAGATAATCGGCAAACTCTTCTGAGGAGATCTGGCGCCCGGCAGAGTCAAGAGCCACCGTAAACGCTCCTGCCGGAACACCGCCAAGCAGCACCTCTGCCTGGCTCTTTTTCGCGGCTGCCCCTGTTCTGCCGGCACCCGGATCCTTAACAATACGAATATCCAGCGGTGTATAATGTTTCAATCGTTGACGAAACTCCTCGACACCATCCTGAAGAAAAGAGCTTTTCACTTTCCCAAGAAAGAGAATCTCATGGCGCATTCTACCCCTCTCTCAGTCTTAACACTGGATTTTTCCCTTTTTCATCAACTCGCGTAAAATGGAACAGAACTCCTGATAAGGCAGCTCCTGATTTAACCCGGGACACGATTCTCTGATGGTGATAAGATTATTCTCATCACCAAGGATCGCCGGATGCAGCGGCCACTGTCCACACCGCCATGGACGCGCCCTGTGTACTGAGCAGCCACCCAGCCCTTCGCTATCCTCAAAATAGAAGATGCAGCGGCCGTCTGCTGTCTTCATCTGCACAACAGCGCTTTTTGCCAAATCTGTACCAAGAGGAGCCGAAACCCGCCAGTACCTGGCGCACACCTCTCCCCTTTTGCCACCAAGCGCCTTAACCATTCGCGCCTGATCCTGCTGATCAAGCGATACGGTTGTCTCCCCATGACAACAATACCCGCAACGGGTACACTGAAAAATA
>PDWI01008359.1_pt1 | contig 12216 bp, 9 predicted proteins | sample 1430891 | NCBI WGS metagenome assembly PDWI01 (sample SAMN01162508, study PRJNA174530) | Oral metagenome, whole genome shotgun sequencing project. | biome: Marine environment; feature: Marine mammal; material: Swab sample of the gingival sulcus; isolation source: swab sample of gingival sulcus...
CATATTCCGTATCCTATTGCGCTTGCAGAGGTGTTTAATGCAAAAAAGTGAATTGCAGTGGCGGGTTCTCATGGAAAAAGTACGACTGCATCAATTCTTGCCATCACGCTCAAGGGAAATCCTGGATGCTCTGCGATTATTGGGACGCAGGTCCCACAACTTGGTTTTTCTAATTGTCACAGCGAAAAATCTCCCTATTTTGTCGTAGAGGCGTGCGAATACAAGCGAGCATTTTTGGCATACCGACCGTATATTTCTATTATTACCAATATTGATCTCGATCACTTAGATTATTATAATGATTTAGAAGATTATATTTCAGCCTTTCAATCTCTCGTTGATCAAACGAGTGGTTTTGTCGTGATTTCTGCTGGTGACAGCAACTCTCTTTTGCTTGATATTCCTCTCGAAAAAAAGATTATCGTCGGAAATGGTACGATTTGCTACTGGACGAAGGTCGAGAATCTCGAGACAAATGAGATTTCGTACCAAAAAAAATACGCACCGCTTCCAGAATTGAATCTTCAAATTCCATGAGAACACATACTGCAAGATGCTTATTTAGTCTATGCCGTTACTTGACTTTTGCAGGTTTCTGATGCAGTGGCCATTCCAAAAATCGAATCGTATCAAGGGGCGTGGCGTCGATTTGAAATTATCAAAACAACACAGCATGGAAATATTTTGATGTCTGATTATGGACATCATCCCACAGAGATTACCTTTACGCTTGATGCTATCAGAAAAAAATATCCAAAAAAAGAACTTCTTGTCATTTTCCAACCGCATCAGTACTCTCGTACACGAGAGCTCCTCGATGACTTTGCAACTGTTTTTGGGCAGGCAAATCGCGTCATTGTACCAGATATTTATTTTTCTCGTGATAAGAGTGAGGATGTTGATTGGATGACAGTCGATCGATTTGTCGATACAGTCAAGGTACATCAACCTAATATCCAAAATGGAAATGGCCTCGAAAATACGCTCTCGCTTATCCAAGAATACGATACCTACCACCCAGATTCATCAGTTATCTTGCTGCTTTGAGCTTGAGATATTGATACACTTCGAGATAAGATAGACTAATATGCTTAAAATAATTCCCACAGATACCTGCTATTGAATTGTTGGCGAGTGTACAAAGGCTGACTATATGGCAATTTATGCCTGCAAATCTCGATCTTTTGACAAGCCACTGGCACTTGTTGTCGAGGATTTTGAAGATATCAAAACATATGGCAATATTTGCGATGAGCAGGTGAGTTTCCTCAAAAAATATCCATATCCTTTTAGTGTGCTTGTCCCACGAGTTTGGGATTTTCCTTTTGATTTTGACTCTCGAAAATACAAATACCTCTCCATTCGAGTTGCATCGGTCTGCCTGCCAGAAAAAGTTCGATCATCACTTTCTTTTCCGCTGTTTTTGACTTCTGCTAATCCATCTGGACAAGATGAGGCACATACTCTGGCAGAAGCAAAAAAATATTTTCCAGAAGTTGATGGGTTTGATGGTGGAGTATGTGATCACAGTCCGTCAGATATTTTTCGTTTTACAGAGGGAAGAGAAGTCGAATATACGCGCAGAAATTATGGATAATTTCTTGATAGATTGGAATTATTTATATTGACAAAACATAAATTATTATTATAATTAATTCTAATCTAATTTATGTTAGAATGAATATTTCGAAATCAGATATTTCAAACCTTGCAAAAAAAGGTGTCAAAAAGTGATTGAATCTAGCTGGTCATACACTCAATTGGGGTGCTGAAAAAACATATGCATGAGGAAAAGAAGCCACAAAATTTGCCATCAAGAAGATGTGGAAGCATAAGAAAATAGTGGCTGCTATTTTGGCTTGAGCTCTTGCTGCCAAAAGTCCTGATATATATAATGCCATAAAAAATGATAATCTTTCCCAGGATTTTATTTCGTTTTTTGCAGAAACTGATGAAAATATTTCAAATGATGTGCCGACAATGGAGAATTATAGAGCGTTTTTTGCCAATAAAAATATTTCAAAAAAAAATCTCAAAGAAGTCTTTTGATACCTTGAAAACGCGTATAATACATTTTGAGATGATCTTGATCTAAATGAAGATATAATTTTTGATTTGACGGCACTTTTTATCAAGGAAAGTCATCTCAATAAAAATGCAAGAAGTGGCAATGCTATTGGATATGGTCAGCTCAAGCCAATCGCAGAAAAAGATATAAAAAATAATATTGCAGGCACAAGTCATCTTGATCGAACTATTCCGAAAGATAATGTTCAACTCGCTTTAGCATATTTTAAAAGAACAAAGAATCTTCTTGATCACTACCTCGAAAGAGAACAGGATTTTGATAAAAAATTTATTTTTATGGCCTATAATTGAGGAGCAAAACGAGTTGCAAGCATTATGAACGCATACCAAAAAGAAACGGGAAATGATGAGATTTTATGGACTCCATTTGCCCGATGGCTTGTTGCAAAAATTGAAACAAATCCTCATAAGAAAGTACATTTTTCATCATCATATAATATAAATTATAACGATTGGTTTGCTCAAAATCACTCTCGAAACAACACTCTATATTTCCAATGAGTCAGTGTAAGCCATGCAAAAATTCAAGAAATGGTGAATTATGTCGAGAAAATTCAGGCAATTCGCTCGACTGATCAGTCAAAGTTTGACCCGAAAAAACCAGTTATTACCCCAAGAAAACCCACAATACAAACGATTGCTTATAATGAAAAGCTTGACACATTCCATGGTGATGGATGGTGGGATAAATTACGATATAAATGATCTTCTCATGATGAGTATAACATGATCAAAAGTATCCCCTGAAAAGGAATAAATGCTATGCTCACAGCCGGAAATATTAAGCCAAATCAATACAATCGAGATCTTTTTCGAGAGATTAATGGTTTAGATAGTGATGACCCTATTTATAAATGAGCACACTATTTGATCCAACAGGTAACCGATAAAAATCGCTGGAAAACACAAGAAATTATACAAAATCCTTCCACTTCAAGTGTTTCAAATACTTCTTGAAATATTTGAGAGACAGTATCTTCGCACAACCATCGTAATTTTCCTCAATCTCAGATGCTTCCAAAATTATATGAATGGATGGATAGTATAGAAGTGACAGGAGATGCACTCAAATGAAAAACTATTATTCTTGATCCTTGACATGGTGGGATTGATCCATGAGCATCGCCAGTGGCGACCAAAGATGGAAAACCTATACCGTATAAAAATAGTGACCTTGCTTGAAGTCCTGGGAAATGGAGAAAAACCCTAAATGGACGGTGAGATCAAAAACTCCATGTAGTCGAACAATGCGTTGTAATGGATGTTTCTATGCGGCTTGCAGAGCTTATAATCCAAAATGGAGGAAGGGTACGGTTTACTCACTTTTCTCAAATTGGACCAGAAAATATTCGTTGGACTGCCTCTTCATCAGATACAGCACCTGGATTCTTGGATAATATGCAAAATTTCGATACACAATGAGCAAGTGGACAAAAATTCACGCTCGGTGCGAGTGTACTAGATTCACGAAAGAGGAAAGCAATACGAAATAAACTTACAAAAGGACTCAGACCAAGTAATACGTTTGCACTTTCAATCCATGCTGATATGAATGGAAAAAACAGACATCCAATGACTGTTCTTTATTCTGAGGAGAATCAAAAAAAGTTCGCACAAGAACTACAAAGCGGAAGTACAAATGCATATGGAAGAACCCGAATAAAACAAAAAGGATTATATATAAATCGAGGTTATGAGGGACGTTTTGGTCAAGGAAAGCACGGAGGTTTTTCAAATTCTGCACTTATTGAGCTTGCAAATATGGGAAATTCGAGTGACTCATATCTTCTTCGCAGTCATAAAAATAGACAAAAATATGCACAAAATCTATATCATATGATAATAAATGCAGCTCAGTAAAATGAGTTGGTCTTGATTTGGAGATTTCTCATACCAGATTGCTTTTTCTTTGGTATAGTTATTTCTTGGGCAGAGAAATACAAAAGTAAGTATAATATTTGACAAATTATATAAAATATGGTATCATTATAATATATACTCTCCTTTTGTTAATTTACTATGAATACAGAAGATACTTCATTTCATAATCTGCAACCAAAACAAACCCTTCCATGAGGGTATGAGAATTATAGGCAACAAGCAGAAAAAGATGCTCTTGATCGTATTAATCAAAAGCGATTTTTGATTGCTGGTGTTGTGGCAGCTATTTTGTGAGGATGAGTTTTGTATGGAACGCAAAATACAGAGGAGCCTCAACAAGAAGCAGCACAAAAAATTCCAGCCAAAAAGATGACTCCATCTCATACGAGAGATAGCATCATGGTCGATTTGAGTCAAGAACATCCTGTAGTTATTCTGGACAAAAAACACCTCTCATCACCTTCTGAGAATATCTCGATAGAAAAAGAAGACCAAGATATTCAAAAAACTCCTCTACAGAAAAAAGTGCAAAAACCATCTTCGTCTCCTCACAAAAAGAAAGTACCACAAAAAAAGAAAACACCAGAGACAAAAACGAAAAACACACTCAAACAGAAACCAAAAAATACAGCTGGTAATTACAGTAATTTTTTTGGTTATAATCCAGATCTCAAGAAGCGAGTCAAGCGAGTTTATGGACATCTTCGATCATGAGCTCGTGAGCTCAATGCAAGACTCGGCCACAGAAAAAGTCATCCACTCTATATGAGCGAAAAAGACATATTTCATCTGATGGCACTTTTTATGACAGAAAGTCATCTCAAATGGGAACAAAAGGGTACCTATATTGGTTATGGACAGATTGGAGCTGTGGCTCAACAAGACGTTGTGAAATATTTTTCGAAATTGAGAGGTTTTGACAGGGAAGACCCGAGAGGCAATACGGTACTTGCTTTTTGATTTTTGAAGCGAAGCCAACAGATAATTGATGCCTCTCCAAAACTCAAATGAAAATATGATTCGGAGTTTATTACCATGGCATACAATCTTGGACCTGGGAAAATGAAGACCCTTATGCATCAGTATCTAAAAGATACAGCGACCAAGAAAATACGATATGGATCATTTATGAGATGGCTTGTAAAAAAAGTAGAAAAAAGAAAGAGCGGAGCACCAAAGGTCCGATATAATAAATCGTATCATGTTAATATGAAGTATTGGCTGAGATGAGATTATCACTGAAGTTCTTGAAAAATACGCATTTGAGGGAGAAATTTCTCCTATAACGAATTGGCTCAAATGATAGAATATGTCGAAAAAGTCAATGCCATAGAAACCACCAATCAAGCGAAGTATTTTCAAAAGCAGGAAATGCGAATTGCAAAGAAACAAAGTACACAGTCAAAAAATAATCTTTCATCGACTCAAAATGCACATGAAACTCAAAATTCATATAGAAAAATTTCAAATTCATATAGAAAAGTCAAAAGTGTACCAAGACAATGAGTGATGGCAATTTTACGAAAGGCAAACATTGCTCCAACGAAAGAAAATGTTGCTCAATTTGTAAAACTCAATAGATTGGCTTCTGCGCATGATATTCACCCAAATAGGTATTATTTGGTTCCTATTATTGATGAAAACTCATAAAACAGGCGAACCTCGAGAGTAAAAAAGATTTCTTTCCCTATTTGATTTTATATTTTATTGTATACAATATTCCTATTCTTTTTTACTTTTTAGTTATGTCTATCTTAAAAAAAGCTACTATAATATCTTCTTTAACAGCATTTTGTTTGGCTGTTTTAAAGTTGGTAGTTTGAATTATTTCAGGTTCAGTAGCCATTCTTTCAAGTGCTATAGACTCACTTTTGGATATGTTTGTATCACTTTTTAATTTATTTGCAGTTTCAAGTTCACAGAAAGCTCCAGATAAAAAATTTAATTATTGAAGAGGAAAAGTAGAGGCTTTAGCATCATTTTTAGAATGATTTGTTATAGCTATTTCGGGTTTGTATATTTTTTATGAATCTATTAGAAAAATAATTTTTAAAGAACATATAGAGTTTATAGATTTGTGAATATATGTTATGATATTTTCAGTTATAATAACAGCTTTATTGGTTTATTTTTTAGATAAAATAGCTAAAAAAACGAAAAATATTGTGATAGAAGCAGATTCTTTGCATTATAAAACAGATCTTTTATCAAATATATGAATACTTATTTGAATTTTTATTATATATTTTACAAATTTATATATATTGGATTCACTTATAGGTATGGTGATAGCTACATATATAATTATGAGTTCTTTTAAAATAATAAAAAAATGATATTTACTTATTATTGATGTTTCATTAGAAAATGAAGAAGTAAATAAAATAAAAGATATTATAGTGAATCATCCTAAAATATTAAGTCTCCATCTTTTTAAGTCGAGAAAATCATGAAATTTTAAGTTTGTAGAGTCTCATATAGTATTTTGAAAAGATATGCTTCTCTCAGAAGCTCATAGTATTTCTCATGAAATAGAGGATAGTATTATGAATTTAGATAAAAATAGTAAATGGAATATTACTCTGCATTTAGATCCTTATGATGATAGTAAAAAGGATAGGAGAGTATAATCTTGATTATAAACTTTTACTAATTATAATTTTTTCTGGTTTTAATCTTTTTTACAGCATATTCTAAATCCTTAAATGTTATTTTTTGGTTGTCTTTATTTTTCAGAGCTTCTTTTAGAGCTTTTTGTTGAATAACAATTCTTATGACCTCTTTTATATCAGCACCAGAAAATCAATCACTAATTTTAGCTAAACCTTCTAAATCATAATAATTAAAGGCATTTTTAGCTTTTTTTGATTTACTTTTAGCTTTATTTATATGAATCTCAAAAATCTGTTTTCTTTCTTCATTATTTGGTAGATTTAATCTTATTTTTGTAGTCATTCTTCCAGATCTTATTATGGCTGGGTCTATGCTTTCTATCAGGTTTGTAGTTCCTATAAAAATAACATTTCCTAAGCTACTTATATCATCCATTTCTGTAAGAAAAGTATTTACAATTTTTATATCTTCTCAAGAGTTATTCCTTCAGCTATCTCTTTTTTTAAATAATGCATCAACTTCATCAAATATAATAACTACTTTTTTGTTACTATTTTTGTTTTTTATTTTTATAAATTCAAACAAATTGTGTACATTACTAACTCATTCATTTATATATGGACCTGAAGCTATATCAGAAAGCTTTATATTGTAAACTTCAGCATCGATTTCATTAGCTATTGCTTTTGCAAATAAGGTTTTTCAAGTTCAAGAAGGTCCTTCAAAAATAATACCATTTGTGTTTTCTGCTGACCAAGATTTCATTATATCTTCATATTTTATAAAATTTATAATATCTTCAATTTCTTTCTTTGCCTCTTCTTGACCTCAAATATCTGCAAGTGTTACTTTTTCTGGATTTTTTATCAAATTATTATTGAAACTTTTTATACTTTCTGGTATTTTTGGTTCAATTTCTTTTTTATTTAAAATTATTTTGTTTTTATTCCTAATTCTCTCAATAATATTATCTAACTCATCAAAGATTTCTTTTTCACTCCACCCTTCTGTATAATTTGGTAATAAAATATCTCTAGTAATAAGTTTATATAATGCTCTAAATATAGGTATAACATATTGATAACTTAAATCATGAACTTCATATCATTCTCTTCCTATATCTATTAAGTCACCTAAAGATAGATCTTTTTTTAACTTTTTTGTAATATAATTTTTCACTACTTCCTCAGGAAGACTTTTTAAAATTTCTCTATTTATACTCAGTATTCTATGTTTTTTATTAGGACTTTGTTTTAATTCTCTTATTTGTTTTATTCTAAGCTTATTCATTTATTTTAGTATTTAAAATTAAAAACAAAATTATTATACTGTAATTCATAAAAAGTCAATAGTAATTTAGATCTTTTTAAGAAATAAAAAACTTGCAAATATTCAAAAAATAAATACAATATTAGCACTTATGTAATTTAAGTGCTATTTTTTAATAACTATAGGCTGTAAACTAATTAATTTTTAACCAATTTTATATGACAAAACATAATTTTGAAGCTGAAACTTGAAGAGTTTTAGAGCTTTTGACTCATTCTATTTATTCAAATAAAGAGATATTTTTAAGAGAACTTATTTCAAATTCTGCTGATGCCATTGATAAAGCTAGGATTGAAAGTTTAACTGATACAAAATTTCTTTGAGATGATACAAAATTTGAGATTTTTGTGGAAGCTGATAAAGAAAAAAATACTATTACGATTACTGATAATGGTATTTGAATGAATAAAAACGATTTACAAAAAAATCTTGGAACTATTGCAAAATCTGGAACAAAAGAGTTTTTAGAAAAATTGCAAAAAGCAAAAGAAGATGGTGAACACAATTTAATTTGACAATTTTGAGTAGGATTTTATTCTGCTTTTATGGTTGCTGATAAGGTTTGGGTTGATAGTAGAAAAGCCTCTGAAGAAAAATCTTTTAGATGGACAAGTGATGGGAAAAGTTGATATGAGATTTCAGAAATAGATAAAAAAACAAGATGAACAAAAATAATTTTATTTGTAGATGAGGCAAATAAAGAACTTCTTGAAGAATGGAAGCTAAAAGAACTTATAAAAAAGTATTCTAATTATGTTTCTGTTCCAATTATGATGAGGGAGTATGATTCAAGGACTGAAGAAGAAAAGAAAAAAGAGCCAAAAGAGATGTGATTTGAGCAAGTAAATGAGACAAAACCACTTTGGAAAAAAGCAAAATCTGAAATAAAGCCAGAAGATTACAAGGCACTTTATCAAAGTATAAGTATGGATTGGAATGAACCACTTTTTTCACTTTATTCAGCTCCGGAAGGGTTAATCAGCTATAAATCTATACTATTTTCTCCAAAAGATGTAAATATGTATCAAAATTTGGCTGATCCAAACTTAGATTATGGACCAAAACTTTATGTACAAAATGTACTTATTTTAGAGCATGCTAAGGAAATTTTACCCGTTTGGCTTAGATTTATTTCATGAGTTATAGAAACGAATGATTTACCTCTAAATATAAGTAGGGAAATGCTTCAATCAAATGCTATTACAGAAAAAATCAAAAAATCTCTTACAAAAAAACTTATTTCTGAATTTGGAAAAACTCTTAAAAACAAAAGAGAAGATTATGAGGCTTTTTGGAATAATTATGGAAAAATTATAAAAGAGGGGATTCATTATGAATATGATTTAAAAGAAGATATAGCAAATATTTCACTTTTTAAATCTTTTAATGAAAGTAAACTAATTTCCTTAGAAGAATATTTAGAAAAAGCACCAGAAAAAGAAGTAAAAGAATCTTGTGAATGTTCTCATGAAAATCATAAACATAATGAAGAAAAAGAGTGCTGTAAAAAGGAAAATTGAGAAAAACAAAAAACTATTTATTATATAATTGCAAAATCTGAAGTAGAGGCAAATGCAAGTCCTTTTATGGCTCAATTTAGAGATGCAGGGATTGATGTTCTTATTTTAACAGATGCAATTGATAGTTTTTGGGTGCAAGCTATGAGTGAGTTTAAGGAAGCAAAATTTGTTTCTATAACAAGTAATGATATAGAATTAAAAGAAAAAACAGAGGAAGAAAAGAAAAAATCTGAAGAAGTAAAAAAAGAATATAAATCTCTCACAGATTTTATAAAAAATACTCTATGAGAAGATAAAATAGAAGAAGTTATTTTAAATGAAAATCTTTGAGAAAATCTTTGAGCTTTAAAAACTCCAAAAAATGGAGTTGACCCACAACTTGAAAAAATGATGAAAGCTATGGGACAAGCTGTTCCAGTTCAAAAGAGAATTTTGGAACTTAATCCAAAAAACAAACTTATAGATTTAATGAAGAGGGAATTTGAAGCTGATGTGAAATCTGAAAAACTACAAGAAGCTATAAAATATGCTTATAATCAAGCTATTTTGCTCGAATGATGAGAACTTGAAAATGTGTGAGAATTTGTGAATTTGATGAATAAGTTTGCAGGAGGGTATTTAGAAAAGTAGAAGAGAATAAGAGTAGAAGAGAATAAGAGTAGTTAAAAGTTGAAAGTTTTTTGTCATTCTCGGGCTTGCACTCAAGAGCATTCCCTCTGGTCCATTCAGAATCATTAATTATCAAAAAGTCCTTATATGAAGACCTTTGTTTGAAAGGTCTTTTTTTGTTCAATAAAAAATGCCCCACCGATTTTGGTGGGGGGCTTAAAGTGGTTGTGTTATTAATTATTATAAAATTCCTTGAGAAATTAGGCTTTGTATTCTTCTAGTTTTTCCAATGCTTCCTCTATAGAGGAAACTTCTTTACAAATATAGCCATTATTAGTTATATTTGTAATTACACTCTCCCTCTCTTCTTTTGAAGAAATTCCACTTACTGGAAGTCCAAAAAACCTAGCATCTCCTGTTTTGGGAAAAAGAATACATAAAAAAGTTTCTTCTTTATTCGTATCTTTGAGCCCCTCAATATTAAATTGAGGAGGAAAAGTCATTGAAAAGAAACCGCTGCCCTTTTCATCTTTAAAACCAATTAAGAATTCGATTTTCATCTTGATTACCTCATAAAAAATTTAAAAAAAAATAAAAATAACAAACCACACAAAATAAGTGTAATCTGTCATTTTTATTATACTTTCAAATAAAAAGACAGATTATCTTTTTACTTTGCAAAGTTATTATAATTATTTTTAATATTTTGTCAAACTATATTTTTGGATTATAATAAAAAATTATAAAATATAGAATTAAAATTTGTATTTTATATAAAATTATATATAATATTTATATTATTTTTTTATATAAAATTATGTCAAATCAAAGTTTATTGCAGTTTGCAGAAATAGCATCAAAAAAAGATGTTTTTTTGCCTGTTGGAGAATTGCAAAAATCACCTGGGAAAAAGCTAAATACTTTTAAGGTTATTACTGTAAGTGGGAAACCAAAGGGTTTTTATATTCCAACTGAGGATTTTGATGATATGTTGGAAGATTTTTTGGCTGAAAAATCACTCTCTTATAAAGACAAAATTACAAAAGCAAGAGCAGAAAAAGGCACAATTCCAGCTTCAAAAGTTTGGGAAAGCTTATGATTAAACTAAAAATATGTGGAAATTATTTTTCAAGTCAGAAGCTATAAAAAGCTTTAAAAAAATTACAAAAAAAGATCAAGTGAGAATAAAAAATAAACTTGAATTTTTTTGTAATTCTGAAAACCCTCTTGTATTTGCAAGAAAACTCACAAATCCTCAAATCTGAACATATAGATTTAGAGTTGGAGAATATAGAATTATTTTTGATATTGATGAAACAGGAAAAATAATTATACTGCTTCTTATTTGACATAGAAAAGATATTTATAAATAAAAAATTATGAAAAACAAAAAAATAAAACCAATGACTCTTGCATTTTTTCTGAATCTTACTTTTTCAATTGTGGAATTTGTAGGAGGGATTTTGACAAATTCAACAGCAATTATGGTGGATGCAATTCATGATTTTACAGATGCAGTTGCTATTTGACTTGCTGTTTTTATGGAAAAATTTTCAGGAAAAAATATGGATGAAAAATTTTCTTTTGGATATAAGAGATTTTCTATGCTTTCAGGACTTTTAATGTCAGCTTTTCTTATATTTGGAAGTATTTTTATGGTATATCATTCAGTTTTATCTTTTCTAGAACCTCAAAAAGTTCATTCTCTTGGTATGCTTGGACTTGCAATTTTGGGAATTTTGGTAAATGGTTTTGCTTTCTTAAAAATGAAAAATTGATGAGAGCATCATCATCAGAGTCATTCTCATAATGAAAAAAATTTTAATAATAAAGCTGTAATGCTTCATCTTTTGGAAGATGTTTTAGGTTGGGTTGCAGTTTTAGTTTGAGCTGTGATTATTTATTTTTCAAATTGGTTTTGGGTTGATGGAGTACTTGCTATTTTGATTGCAAGCTACATTTTTTATAATGCTTTTAAAAATATTATCTCTATTATGAAAATCCTTTTACAATCAGTTCCAGAAGATGTAGATTTTTTAAAAATAAGGCAGGAAATCTTACAATTGGACTCAGTTTGTGATATTCATAATTTTCATATTTGGAGTTTAGACTGAACAGAAAATATTTGTTCACTCCATATTAAAATTTCAGAAAATCAGGATGAATCACAAATTTT
>PDWI01008361.1_pt1 | contig 12215 bp, 8 predicted proteins | sample 1430891 | NCBI WGS metagenome assembly PDWI01 (sample SAMN01162508, study PRJNA174530) | Oral metagenome, whole genome shotgun sequencing project. | biome: Marine environment; feature: Marine mammal; material: Swab sample of the gingival sulcus; isolation source: swab sample of gingival sulcus...
CTACTAAAAATTAAACTAATTTTTTTTCTAAAAAATTTGGTATTATTGGTAATTTTTCTTAATTTTGCTCACGGAATGATTTCGATACAGAATAATGGGTATATTTCATATTGTTTGTCCAAAGGAGATAATAAAATAATTTAAGTTTTTTTTGAAAGAAGTGTAACCAAGTGTCATTTGATATGTCTATTTGGTATAGGGTATTTTTTATTATTATGTGGAGGTCATATTATGACTACGTTCAGAATTTACAAAACCGTATTTTACGCAGCTATGGTATTTACTGTCCTTGCTGCTGTAACTGCTTTATCTAATGAGGATGTTGTCTGGAAGAAAGAAATAACTAAGAATTTCAAACCTCTTAGTGTTATTTTTTCACCTGACGGCTCGAAAATCTATTGCTCCGGCAACGGAGGGTACACCATTCTTGATACAGAATCAGGGGAGGTATTAGAGAAAATCACAGGAGATTATGGTAAAATACTTCGCTTCTCTCCTGATGGTAAATATATTTACACGGAGGGACTTTATAAACTTGATGCTGTAAGTTTAGAGCCTCTTATGCATGGAAATTATCCTTATGGATACATTGGTATTAATAAAAACTGTGATGTCATAGTTGGGGGAACTTCACGTGTCAATTGGGTTCCTTACGAAAGATTAATAATTATTAATCCGGAAACTATGACAAAATATGCAGCAATTAATCATCAGGGACGGATATACGATGTTGAAGTATCACCTGACGCAACATATTTTGCGACTTCTTCCTATGATGGAGATTTTCAAGAAACGAAATATGCTCGTCTTACACTATGGTCAATAGAAAATAAAGAGAAAATTAAAATCTTAGTTGAAGGTGAAGATATTGGCGATATTTCAAACCTACGATTCTCTCCTGATGGGACTATGTTTGCCGCTAAAGTAGAGGGAAAAATACATATTTGGAACACCGAAACTTGGGAGGAACTCGAAGGTATTGAGTGTATTACAGAAAGAATTGTATATACGTTTACTTTTTCTCCAGATTCTAAATATTTGGTTTGCGGTACTGGTGACAAAGACCTCAACTATCCTACAATTATTGTTAAAATTCATCCATGTTCATTAATTCATAACTACAATTACCCCTTGTGTACTACAAATTCAGTAAATGTTTCTCCAGATTCTAAATATGTTCTATCATTTAGAAATGGGCCTCCAATGCACCTCCTGCGTGCTCATTGGCAATTATCCAGCCTTGAAGATAAGAAAATGTACTTACCACTAACTCCAAATCCGACAATGGATAAAATTACTATTAACCTTAATCCTAATTTAACTTATCAAATTAGAATTTATGATGTAGATTCCAATTTACTGTATAACAATGAAATTATTAATCAAAAAACTTATACTTATAACGTTGAATACCTTGCTACTGGTACTTACTTCATTTTGTTAGAATCTCAGAATAAACTGGAAACTTATAAATTTATAAAGGAGTAAGAAAATGAAAAAGTGATATACGCTTGATGACATTATAATATTAACCTTCTTTCAGGAAAGACAAGTTTTTTTTGAAAGAAGTGTAACCAAGTGTCATTTGAGTGATGGTGTCCATTTTGTTTAAATCTTGGTACTCTGATTTATTTTTTTACATTGGGTAACGGTTCGGATTTCCGTAATGCGGAATTTGAAAATAACAGTTTTCAAATCTGAACGACTCTTAGCACTTGCCGTTTTTTTATTTATTATTCCAAAAGTTTGGGCTAAATAAAAGGTTTAGCCCTTATCTGTCAGTTAGTGCTAATTTATGCAAGTTATCTTTTCTTTAGAATTAAAAATTTCTTCACTTAATAATACGCCAAGATTTCCCAGCACATCCAAAAAATATTTTACCTATTCTACCCCACTCTACCCTTTCTTTTTCACAAGATAACAATAAATATGTATCATTTACTTCAAGTTAATATTTTGTTATATACTAAATTTGAATATGAGTTTTAGGTTATACAGATTAGTTTTAGGTTTTCTGATAGTTTTATTTTCTTTATTTTCTCTGCAACTTACGGCAGATGATAATACTGGCACAATAATCTTTCCTGATGAATATTCTGAATTAGATGATGAAGATTTATATCACATTCCTCTAAGAGATAGATACACTCAGCCAATTTTGGATAAAGCTCAAGCAGAATATGAATCAGCCTTAGAATTTATTGCTCAATCGGATACTGCATCTGCTGCATATCATTTCGAGAGGGCTATCGCAAGGTTAAATCCATTAGCAAGTCACCCTGATATAGAAAACAATACCGAATATATAGAGCTCTTCCAAATTATTATAGATGATTACAAAACATTTATCAGAGAAACTGACTATATAAACGAAAACACCCCATTCTACATAGTACAAGAGCTATTTTTCGAAGAAGAAGATGGCTACGATAGTGTAATACAAGGACAAGATGAATTTGAACCAGAATCCATTGCCTTCGAACCGGGGTATGTTCCACCTCCGGATTCTATGGTAATACCTTTACCTGACAATAAGTATGTGCAAAGAAATATAGATTTCTATACAAAATCAAAAGTAGGACAACTCAATCTTAAAGGAAATTTCGAGCGTTCAAGCAAGTGGTTCCCAATGTTCAAAAAGTACGCTAAGGAAGTTGGTGTTCCTGAAGAAGTTATTTATATTCCTGTTATTGAATCATCTTTGAAATCCAATGCCGTTTCTCATGCAAGTGCGGTTGGTATGTGGCAGTTCATGCGTTCAACAGGTTCTATGTACGGACTGAACAATCCACCGTCAATTTGGTTAGACGAACGCCGTGACCCTGAAAAAGCTACAAAAGCAGCTATGAAACACCTACTTGACTTATATTTAGCATTTGGTGATTGGCACTTAGCTTTTGCTGCGTATAACTGTGGACAGGGTTGCGTTAGTCGTGGCATCAAAAGATCTAAAGTTACAGACGAAAACATTTGTTTTGATAGTATAAGACATAAACTTCCCAAAGAAACTAGACACTATGTACCTCGTTATGTTGCCGTGGTAAAACTATTTTCAGACCCTAAGAAATACGGCATTGATATTGATGAATTTGAATTCGAGAAAGAATACACATACGATACATTTCACCTGGATACAGCAATCAGTCTCTATGGATTAGCGAAATGTGCCGATATTACAGAAGAAGAACTTAAATCTTTAAATCCGGAACTTATCAAACCATGTACTCCTACAGAGGGCTATGATATAAAAATTCCGAGTGGAACCAAAGGATTATTCTCCATGAAATTTGCTCAACTTTCGGATATTGATAAAGAACCATTTCATAAGCACGTGGTCAAAAAGCGTGAAACTGTTACTAAACTCTCGAATAAATATGGAATTTCAACTAAAGATATTGTTATTCTCAACCACCTAACTAACAAAAAAGCGAGATTAAAACGTGGTGATACTTTGCTAATTCCTGTTGATCCTCGTAAATGGGAAGTAGCCGTTGATTCGCCCGATGATTTGCCCATCACCCCGGATAAAGAAGAAACTAAGGAATATGTAATTCATACAGTTGTCGAGGGTGAAACTCTATACGGTATAGCACGAAAATATAACCTAAATCCGGCATTACTCCAAGAAATGAATAATTTCAATCCCGAAGAGCAAATTTTGAAACCGGGAGATGAGTTAATTATAGCACAACGTGACCTGACCCCCGAAGAAGTAAAAGCAAAGAAACAGAAAAAGAAAAATGCTCCGTCAAAAGATGTCAAAATTATAAAGCACAAAGTAAAAGCAGGAGAATCTCTAAATAGTATTGCTATTAACTATATGACAACTGTTGATGATATTAAGGAAGTAAACGGACTGGACAATTATAAAATATATACAGGTCAAATCCTAAAAATTATTTCTACAAAGAAATACGAAAAAGAACAGGCTGAAATCAAACGCAGGAATGCACCAAAAAGAAATAGACATGGTGATATTATTCATAAGGTAAGACGTGGTGAAACTCTTGGTGCCATAGCAAGAAAGTACCGTACTACGGTTGCAAAAATTCGTGAATTGAACCCAAATGATGTCAATGGTGATAATATTCGTGCAGGCTCTACTTTACAAATTACAGGACCAAAGAGAGCTAGAAAAAAATCTTCAACCTCCACAAAAACGAAAGCTGCTCCAGCAGATGGATATTACATCGTCAAAAGTGGTGAGAACTTTTCTACTATCGCCAGAAAATTTGGGGTGTCTGCGGCTGAACTTCAAAAATTAAATCCGGGTGTAGTACCTGAAAGATTACAGATTGGACAAAAAATAAGAGTTAAATAATGAAAGATACGATTAAAAAGGCAAAGGAATTATATGCAGCAAAACAATATGATGCAGCTTTAGCAGTTTTAGTTCCAATAGTGAAAGAAAATAAAAACAAAGAAGAAGTATTAGAATTAATCGAAGATATCAGTGAATCTCTTAAGAAAGACCCACTTTTATCGCTCTCAATGATTGTGAAAAATGAAGAGGAAGTTATTCGTGAATGTCTTGAAAGTGTTGCTGATATCGTAGATGAAATTGTAATCACCGATACTGGTTCAACAGATAACACAATTAAAATCGCTGAGGAATTTGGAGCAAAGATTGAACATTTTGACTGGTGTGATGACTTTGCTGCTGCACGTAATCATTCATTAAAATATTCAACAGGCAGATGGATTCTATATCTTGATGCAGATGAGAGACTCTCGCCCGCTTCTGTGATGGAAATTCGTAAGACAATTCTTGAAGCTCCTGATGATTGCGGTGGTTTTGTCTGTCGTATAGATAATGCACATTCTTTAGATGATACAGGGGTTATGAGCGGTTCATATCCCCGTATTTTCAAAAATTTCGGCTACCCGAATTTGAAATTCTTTGGTAAAATTCACGAGCAGATTTCACCTTCTGTTTTTGATATGGGATATTCAATTTATCCTTCTGATATTATTATCAATCATACAGGTTATAATATTGAAAGAGAAAAATTAAGAACCAAACTGAAAAAGAATTTACAGACTCTCTCTAATCATACAATCGAAGAACCTGAAAATGGTTATGCTTGGTATCAGTTAGGGCAAACGCTTGCTCAGATGGGCTTATTTCAGCAATCACAAGAGGCACTGTCATCAGCCTTGAAATGTGGTAACTTATCAAGTTATATCCAATCTACGGCTTATTTATCACTATCGAACATATCCCGAAGAATGAAAAACTTTGATACAGCACTACTTTTTGCAGAGAAAGCCGAAGAGTTAGCACGAGATAAAGTACCTCCAACTCATGCAATTGCTATTGCACATCTAATGCTTGGTAATCCCGAAAAAGCGAAAGAAATATTTACGAAATTGGACAAAATGAATAAGTCCGTAGAAACAACTCGTGATTTCAAAATTCCTATACCTCAGGTTGCAATTGATAAAGGGCTGGAAGATGCAGATGAATTAATCCGAACTCGCAACAAGTAACATATTACAAAATAAATAATTTACAATATAATTGATTTAAATCTTCTTAATAAATTATAATATTTATTATCGAATGATTGATTTTTTACGATATACCTAATATCGTTCGTCTTGATGCACCAGTAACGGCAGGAACATTCCCCTTTAAATTGTGGTAATTCAAATACGCAAGATATGCAAAGCAGATTGCTTCCTTAGCATCAGAATTAATTCCGATTGATTCTATCTTATTAATTTCAATAGATTTCGGTAGTAATTGGCGGATACGCTCCATCAAAAAAATATTTTTAGCCCCACCGCCAGAGCAATATGTTTTATCAATTTGAGCAGGAAGTTCGGTAATATGTTTTGCGATTGATGCCGCTGTAAATTCTGTAAGTGTCCGCAAAATATCTTCAGGATTATAGAGATTCACTTGCAATTCATTTAAAAGATTAGCATTAAACAGTTCGCGTCCCGTAGATTTAGGAGGAGCTTGATGAATGAAAGGTATTGACATTAATTTTTTTAAAAGAGAGGGTAAGAGTTTTCCTGTGTTAGCAATTTCGCCATTATAGTCAGCCCGTTTATTGAAATATTTAGAAGCTATCAAATCTAATAGAACATTACCGGGGCCACAATCAAAACCTAAAATATCATCTATTGTACAATTTCTAGGCAGATACGTTATATTTGACATTCCGCCAATATTCACACTTACGATATTTTCGTTCTCAGAACGTATGAACTCCCAATCAAAAATTGGAACAAGCGGTGCCCCCTGTCCTCCAAGAGCAATATCCGCACTACGAAAATCACCTATAACTTTTATTCCTAAACGTTCTTTCATAGCAGGAATAGAAACGAGTTGAAGAGTCGAAGCAATATCATATCCACAAAAATTTTCTTTTTCGGGATTATGCCAAACGGTCTGCCCATGTACTCCTACTGCGGTTATGCTATTGACATCAATATCAGCTTTCTCGCATAATTCAATTAGTGAATCCGAATAAAGTTTCGCCAATGAAAAATTCATCTGTGAAATTTCTTTGATATTTATCGACTCATTCATTATTCTTTTCAATGAATCACGATAAGCCTTTGCTAATGGTACTTCTTGATAAGCAATCAAATCGCATTTTAGCCTACCATTGACAAAATAGAAATCGCATACAGCAACATCGACAGCGTCAAGAGAAGTTCCCGACATAATGCCTGCAAATCTTTCTTTATTCTTTGAGTCTTGCATCTGTCAATTCCATTGGTTTTTCTTTTTCGTTTTGATGATTATCAAGAATAATTCCCGCTACTGCAATACTTATAAACACAGCAAAATAGCCGTCTCGATAGAAAAAGTGTGGAGCCATCATATTAGCTATTGCAATGGCCAATAATGCGAGAAATGTCGCCATAGACATATATTTCCAATATCCTTGAGTACGAAAAATCAGGAAAAAACTCTTACCAAGATACCAGAAATAAAAAAATAGATATACCAAACCCATCGGAATTCCATATTCAAAAGCTAAGGTTAAATAGCCATTGTGAATATGTGCTACATTCAGTGTCTGGGTATCAATTGGATTGATAAAAGATATTTTTTTTGCCATACCGTTTCCGCCAATGGGATATAGCTTAATCTCATCTATGGCTGTTTTATACTCAACCGCTCTAGAAAGCAAGGATATATCTTTCTTACCTTTAGTTGAGGATTGGAATCTTTTACTAATTAGTGTAACAAAAATATCAGAATAATCACCAAGTAAGGTAAACAATACGATAATCCCTATGGATAAAACCATAGTTATAATTTTGATAAGATCAATTTTTTTCTTGAAAGGTACTAACAATAACAGCATAAAAATTGTTAAAATTAATAGTATCCAGTTAGTTCTTGCAAAGGAGAAAATCAATCCAAAAACTACCACACCTGTAAATAAAATTAACAGTATCTTATACTTAAATTTTCTTTGGGCAAATAGCATCGTCAATCCGAAAATAGCCCCTACAGTCAGCACGTTCAGCATTTGCCTATCTGTTCTCGCTAACTGATATGCGTGAGATAAATCAGATAATCCAACATAATAAGAATAGAAAATATAAAATGTCGCTATTGTTAATACGACTCCTGAAAAAATTAAAAACCTTGTTAAGTCTTTACGGTTCTTGAAGGCATAACGAACGGGGAAATATAATAGCATAGTTGTAAGTAAAAGGAATTTGGATAACCATTCTACTGGCGAAACCCAATTGGTTTTCGCAACAAGGAAATTTCCAATCATACAGATAAACCAAAAGAATATCATCCAGTCAGCAATATTTTTCAATAGACGGGTTCGCTTAATCAACAAATGATAAAACATCCACATCAAAATTCCACCAGAATAGAATACTGCAAAGAATACATCTGCAGGTGTCAAACCTTCTGAATTAGTATAGACAAATACAGGCATAACCGACATACAAAGATAAAGCCATACCTTTGTTTCTTTCAAACACATTGCCACTATAGGCAAACCGATTATACCTGCAAAAGCATATAGACCCCATTCATAGCGGTAGGTTATATACAAAAGCGGTAATGCAATAGCAGCAAAAAGCCCTACCAGAATGTAATTATCTCTATCTGCAAGTAATGCTTTCAAATTGATTTCTACTTCTTATAGTGAGCTTTATATTTGAACATAAATTCTTTTGTTGCGTTAAGTACTAAGATTAAAAATACCATTAGTACAAATGACCCAAGGAATGCACCAATCACGATTAACGCTCTTTTCGGTTTGTCTTTTTTATCTGCCGGTATTGCTTCATCTACTACGTATAGGTTTTCTATTTTTTTCACTTCGTCATATCTTGCTTCCTCAATCATTGGAAGTAAAATTGATTTCATTTGCGTAAGAGCTTCTATATCAGCAAGGAAATTAACATAGTCTAAGCCAACTGATGCTGCATCATCAATAGCGAAATTTCCTGCAAATCCAGGTTCATGTTGTATGTCCTCAATTTTATTTTTCGTCTGCTCCATAATTGATTTCATTTCTTTAGTTTGAGCATCATCTTCACCAAATTTAATAATTGCAGCATTATACTTCATTTCGTATAACATTGCACTTATTTTCAATTCTGCCAGAGCTTTGGTCATAGATTTTGCCTGCTCTTCAGGAGCAATTACCATATACTCCTTAGAGAATTTTTTAACTGAATCCTGAGCAATTTTCAAACGGGTATCAATTGCCTTATATCTGGATTCTAAGTGTTCAGTATTCAATCTTGCTTCTTCGTGTGCAATTTTTACCGAATGTCGATTTGCTATTTTAATCACATCATTGGCCATATCCGCTGCTCGTTGCGGGTCTTCATCCCAAACAGAAACAGTATAATTACCAGTTTTCTCGTATGATATATCATAATTCCCCCAGAAGGTCTTTCTGATATCGGAATATTCTTCGATAGGAATATCATACACATCAGCCAAATTATATTTATCGATTATAGAATCGACTACTGTTCTACTTTCTAAAATAACCAAGTAATCATAGCTTTCTCCCCCCTTACTTCCTCCTAAAGAACCTAAGCCAAACTCTTTCAGAGCGGAACCTATACTCCCGGTAATCCCACTGTCATCGGATTTGGGCGGAACGACATTGACAGTTGATTTGTACCACACTTTCATGTTTAATGAAACGAAAACAGAGGCAATCGTTGTAAGAAGTACTACAATAATAATTAACCACTTTTTATTAAATAGGATTGCCATCATTTTAAATGAGCTAAAATCCTCATTTTCAATTTGTTTATCTTGCATATTGCCCTATGAAAAATATAAATTAAACTAAGTACAAAATTACGAAAAAAATATGAAATAGTTTCTATGAAATAGTTTCTATGCGAGAGTTCCTTTTAGGTTTTTAACTGTATAGATAATAATTCATGTATAGGAGGCCTACCTCACTAAAATCCGAATGCTCTTAGGAACAATTTCTATATTAACAGGATATTCGAATTCATAGAACTCTCCATCTAAGGTCGATAGTATTTTTTCCTTACAATCAAGTTCGAGAGTTTCTATTTTTGAAAATTCTACTTGCTTAATTATTTCGTGCTTTCTCAGAAATACCAATGGAAATAGCAACATGAATTTTAATCTCGCCATAGCTGTTACTTTGCAAACATTCAATATTCCATCATTCAATTTGGCCGAATAGTTAATTGGAATTCCACCCCCATAGAATACGCCGTTATGAATAGCAATGAGATTAATAATCTCTTCCCTTCCGTTAATAGTTATTTTCTTCGGACTATGTGTTAATAAAGCATGATAAACTGCAGGAATATAAGTTAAACTATTCGGTAGAAATCCCCTGTAAATAAATGATTTATCAACAATTTCTGCATCTAAACCAAAACTACAATAATTGATGAAATATTCATAATTAACCTTACCGCAGTCAATCACTTCGGTTTTGTTGTTTTGCAACATCTTAGTCAAACCTGCTGATTTTGTCGGAATATTAAACATTCTTGCAAAATCATTACCACTACCTAATGGGAACACTCCAATAGTAACATCTAAACCGAATGTTGAATTAAGAACATCATGTATAGTACCATCTCCTCCAACAGCGATGATATGAGTAAAGTTACCACTTTCCGCAAGTTCTCTCAATTCTTTACGGTTGCATTCAGCTTTGGTATAGAATATGTCATAAACCAAGCCCTTATCCTTTTTTAGAATTAGGTTTAGTTTCTTATTTGCTCTTTTAGAAAGAGGATTTACAACAAATAGATATTTTTTTTGAATGCTATACATTACAAAGTTAATTATTAAATACAAAATGGACTCCTCTTTAAGAATGAAGTCCATTTAATCTAAAAATAATTATTAATGACTAAGCGTTAATCAAACTGTTAATCTTATCCATAACAGCATCAATAGGAACAACTTCGCTCTCCCCTGTTTTGCGCATTTTAATTTCGACATTACCTTCTTTTACGTTTTTGCGACCAGCGATAATTTGGATTGGAAGTCCCATCAATTCAGCATCATTGAATTTTACTCCGGGGCGTTCGTCACGATCGTCCATCAATACATCTAACCCTTTTTCTTTTAAACCATCATATATACTTTGACAGGCTTCACGAACTTCGGCTGACTTCTTGTAATCCAAACCAAGAATATGAACATCAAACGGAGTAAGTGGACCTTCCCAAACTATACCTTTATCATCACAATGTTGCTCGATATAACAAGCAATAACTCTTTCAACTCCAATACCATAGCTACCCATAATAATGGGTTGAGATTTACCGTTGTTATCCAAGAAAGTCGCGTCCAATGCTTCAGAATAACGAGTACCCAATTTGAAAATATGTCCCAATTCGATTGCTTTCACAATACGCATCTCTTTCTCGCATTTCGGACAAGGTTCACCTTCTTCTACTGTACGTAAATCGAAATATTCTTTAATTTCGCAATCACGAGTAAAGTCAATGTTTCTGTAGTGGAAACCATTTTTATTGGCACCGCTTACCAAACCGTTAGCATCTTTCAATAATTTATCTGCGATAATACGAATATCTTTTTTCAATCCAATAGGCCCTATTGAGCCACCGTTTGCACCTGTAAATTCAAGTAATTCGTCTTCGGTAGCCGGACGAAATTCGCCATGTCCTAAGACACTTTCTAACTTAGTTTCGTTCAACTCATCATTACCTCGCATCAAAATCAGCATAGCTTCATCTTTGACCATATAAACTACTGATTTAGCACAGCGATTTACATCAAGATTATAAGCAGCAACAAGTTCATCTATTGTTTTCTCGTTAGGAGTTGCAAATTCTTCTAATGCAGCATTGGAATCTAATCTACATACAGGGTCAATTTTTGAAGTGGCAACTTCAACATTTGCAGTATATCCACAAGTATCACAAACAGCACAAACATCTTCACCTGAATCAGATTCAACCATAAATTCTTGAGAACCTGTTCCCCCCATTGCTCCACTTGATGCACCTACAACAAAGAATTTGATGCCCACTCTTTCAAAAATTTTGTGGTATGCATCGTGATGTTTTTGGTAACTTAAATCCAAATCTTCCCAAGAGCTATCCAAAGAATAAGAATCTTTCATTATGAATTGGCGACCGCGTAATACGCCTGATTTCGGACGAGCTTCATTTCTAAATTTCGTTTGTATTTGATACCAGATTTGAGGCATTTCTTTATATGAACTTATATGTTTTGAAGCATGGTAAGTCATAATTTCTTCGTGAGTTGGAGCAAGCACCAAACTGTCTCTGTTTTTGAGATGGAACATAACATCCCCCATCGCCTTCACTCTGTCTGTTTGTTCCCAAATTTCTATTGGGTTCAATGCAGGAAGAAGAAATTCCTGAGCTCCGATTTCAGCTAATTCTTCACGAAGAATTTCTATTACTTTACTTAAAACTTTGTTCCCAAATGGAAGCCATGAAAAAACACCACTAGCTAACTGACGGACCATTCCGCTACGTACCATTAATTGATGAGAGATAATCTGTGCTTCAGCAGGATTTTCTTTCATCGTTGGTACAAAATATTGAGATTGTCTCATTTTCATTCCTTAAATATACACATCAATAATTCAGATTACAAAATTACGAAAAATCAACCGAAAATCAAAACAATCAAATAAAAAATGCCCTTTGAAAACTGTAAAACATAGGTTTAACCGGCTAATTATTTTGGCAAAAAAGTTGCGTACATC
>PDWI01008363.1_pt1 | contig 12212 bp, 9 predicted proteins | sample 1430891 | NCBI WGS metagenome assembly PDWI01 (sample SAMN01162508, study PRJNA174530) | Oral metagenome, whole genome shotgun sequencing project. | biome: Marine environment; feature: Marine mammal; material: Swab sample of the gingival sulcus; isolation source: swab sample of gingival sulcus...
CGCATCGAGCAGGCCGAGAAGATCACCGGCCTGAAGATCAACGTCGACAAACCCGGCGTGGACTGGATGCTGAACCTCTCGTCGCACGAGATCGCCTCGGGCGAAGAGATGCTCGTTGCCGTCGCCCGGATCATGGACAAGGCCGGCGCAAGCTGGACGATCTCGCTCAAGGGCTTTGAAGCCACCAACGTCGGCATCCAGCTCGGCAACCGCGACGTCGCCGCGAACCTCGTGGCCCGTCTGGTGGATGTCGCCGAAGAGCTTGGCGTCAAGGGCATGATCTCGCCCGAATGCGGCCACGCCTTCCAGGCGATCCGTTGGGAAGGCCCCGAGCTTCTCGGCCGTCCCTACAAGTTCAAGGTGCGTCACATCATCGAGGTGCTCGACGAGTTCCGCCGCGAAGGCCGTCTCAAGACCAACGGCGACATGGACCACGACCGGATCACCTTCCACGATCCGTGCCAGGTGGCGCGTCGTGGCGGCATCATCCAGGAGCCGCGCAACCTGCTGAACATGGTGGCCGACAACTTCATCGAAACCGACGATGCCGGCGCGATGAACTGGTGCTGCTCCGGCGGCGGCGGTGTCGGCGCGAACTCGCGCGCGGAAGATCTGCAAATCAAGGCCTTTGGCCGCAAGAAGAAGCAGATCGAGAAAGTCGCGCCCGAGAAGATCGTGACGATGTGCGCCTTCTGCCACTCGACGCTTGAGGACCAGCTCGAAATTGCCGAGATGGACGATATTGAAGTGCTGGGCCTCACAGAGCTGATGGCCGAGTATCTCGAAGACTGATTGGGGAGACCTGAGAAATGAACAAACGATTGGTTGTTGACCCGATCACCCGGATCGAGGGCCACCTGCGCGTCGAAGCGCAGATGGACGGCAACAAGATCGCCGACGCCTATTCCTCCGGGACGATGGTGCGCGGCATCGAGATCATCCTGCGGGGCCGCGACCCGCGTGACGCATGGGCCTTCGCCCAGCGCATCTGCGGTGTCTGCACGCTGGTCCACGGCATGGCTTCCGTCCGCTCGGTGGAAGACGCGCTGAAGATCCAGCTGCCGAAGAACGCCCAGCTCATCCGCAACCTGATGATCGCGGCGCAATATGTGCATGACCACGTGATGCACTTCTACCACCTGCACGCGCTCGACTGGGTGGATGTCGTCTCGGCGCTCGACGCCGACCCGGCCGCCACCGCCGAACTGGCCTCGTCGCTGTCGCACTACCCGAAGTCCAGCCCCGGCTACTTCGCCGACGTGAAGAAGAAGCTGAAGGTCTTCGTGGATCAGGGTCAGCTTGGCATCTTCGCCAACGGCTACTGGGGCCATTCGGCCTACAAGCTGCCCCCGGAAGCCAACCTGATGGCCGTGGCCCACTACCTCGATGCGCTGGAATGGCAGCGTGACGTGGTCAAGCTGCACGCCATCTTCGGCGGCAAGAACCCGCACCCGAACCTTCTGGTGGGCGGTGTCCCGACCCCGCTCACCCCGAACGCCGACGGCGGCCTCACCATGGAAGACCTCGCCGAGGTGTCCAACGTCATCACCAAGATGGAAGCCTTCGTGAGCCAGGCCTATGTGCCCGACACGCTGGCCATCGCCTCCTTCTACAAGGACTGGGGCGCCCAGGGCGAAGGCGTGGGCAACTTCCTGTCCTACGGCGAGTTCCCGACCAACGGCAATCCGTGGGACGCGACCGACTTCAAGATCCCGCGCGGCGTCATCCTCGACCGCGACCTCTCCACGATCCACGACGTGGACGTGCACAAGGAGAGCGAGATCCAGGAATTCGTCGACCACGCCTGGTACGACTACTCCACCGGCGAAGGCTCCGGCCTGCACCCCTACTCGGGCGAGACCGCCTTCAACTACGACGGCCCGCAGCCGCCGTATGAGCAACTCGACGTCGAGAAGGGCTACTCGTGGATGAAGTCGCCGCGCTGGAACGGCAAGGCGATGGAAGTCGGCCCGCTGGCCCGTGTGCTTCTGCTCTACGCCAACGGCGATCCGCGCACGAAGGAGCTGGTCGATACCACGCTCAAGACGCTCGACGTCCCGGTCACGGCACTGTTCTCGACCCTCGGCCGCACCGCGGCCCGGACCCTGGAGAGCCAGCTCGTGGTGGAATGGATGCGTGGCTGGTATGACGAACTGCTCGCCAACATGGCCACCGGCGATCTCAAGACCCACAACAACACGATGTGGGATCCGGCCAGCTGGCCGAAGCACGCGCAGGGCGCGGGCTACATGGAAGCCCCGCGCGGTGCGCTCGGTCACTGGATCGTCATCGAGGACCAGAAAATCGCCAACTACCAGGCGATCGTGCCGACCACATGGAACGCCGGTCCGAAGGACGCCAAAGGTCAGTCCGGCCCCTACGAGGCTGCGCTCATGGGCCACGAACTCGCCAACCCGGAACAGCCGATCGAGATCCTTCGCACGATCCACTCCTTCGACCCCTGCATCGCCTGCGCGGTGCACATGGTCGGCGAGGACGGCAACGATATGCTGCAAATCAAGGTCAACTGATCCAGCAGCTATCACGAAACCTGCAAAACCCCGGGGATTGCCCCGGGGTTTTCGTTTTCCGCTTACACTTTTGCGATAATACCGGCTTGCACCGCAGATACGCGTTGCAACCCTGTGCCGCAGTTGACCCCCGCCCCGCAATGCGCTTCAACCGCCGCAAAAGGAGCTTGCACATGCACGAAATGGCGCTCGCAGAGAGCATTTTGCAGATCGTCGAGACCCACGCCCGCAACGCGGGGGCAGAAAAGGTCACGGTCGTCCGCCTTGAAATCGGCGCGCTGTCGCATGTCGAAATCCCTGCCCTGCGCTTCGGGCTTGAGGCGGTGACGCAGGGCAGCATGGCCGAGGGCTGCAAGATCGAGATCGACCACGTGCCCGGCACGGCGTGGTGTCACGACTGCATGAAGACGATCGGGATCACCCGCCTCGGAGACCCCTGCCCAACCTGCGGCGGCTACAAGCTTCAGGTCAACGGTGGCGAGGAGATGCGCGTCAAGGACATGGAAGTCGACTAGCCCAGCGACACCGCCAGCAGCAGCATGAGCTGGAACAACGCGGTCAGCCCCAGCAGCCGGTTCAGCCGCACCGACACCGGCCAGCGCGCCATCGCCACCGAAAGCCACAGCCCCAGCCCGGCGGGCGCCAGCAGCCACGGGCTCGGCGCGAGCAGCGCCCCCAGCCCCAGCGCCCCCGCGAGAAACGCCGCGTAGCTCGCCCGCGCGCCGCCCTCCCCGACGAGGACCGCCAGCGTGTGCCGCCCGGCGCGCGCGTCCTGCACCCTGTCGCGGTGGTTGTTGAGCATCAACACGGCTGCCCCGGGCAGGCCAATCATGATGCCCCACAGCAGGGTCTCGCCCGCCAGCGGCGCCAGCCCCATCAGCCAGCCGGTGCCGGACACCGCTGCAACGCCGAAGAACCCGACGACAAGCGCCTCGCCCACCGGCTGCCCCGACAGTGGCACCGGCCCCATCGAGTAGAGGAAACCCAGCGCCAGCGACACCAGCCCCAGCGCGATCACCGGCCAACCGCCGATCCCCGCGAGGAACAGCCCCGCCACCCCGGCGATACCGAACGACAGCGCCGCCCCACGCCGCACCGCGCCGGCATCGAGCAGGCCCAGAGCCGTCATGCGGGGCGGGCCAAGACGGTCGGGCTGGTCAACGCCGGAAGCGGCGTCGGCGGCGTCGTTCCACAGGTTCGTGCCCACCTGAATCGCGGCGGCGGCCAGCGCGGCAGCGGCGAACACGTCCCACCGGAAGCCCCCCGCCCGCGCCGCCAGCACCGAAGCCGCCCAGACCGGCGCCTGGCTGAGACTCAGCGTCTTCAGACGCGCCGCCAGCAGCCACAGCGCAGGACGCGGCAGCCCGCGCAAGCGTTCCGTCGTTGCCGTCCCCTGCATCCGTTAGTTCCCCACAACGTCATTGACGCCGCGTGCCAGCCTGTCGAGCACCTCCGGGTTCCCGGCAAAATGCGCCTTCGCCTTCTCGTAAGCCGCGATGGCCTTGCTGTTCTCGCCAAGGAAGGAATAGGAGCGCACCAGCATGATCCACTTCTCCGGGTTGTCGGGGCGCGCCTCAAGCTCGGCGGCCAGCCCGGCGACCATGCCGTCGATCATCTCGTCCTGCTGGGCCTGCGGCAGGGCCGACATGGTGGCGACCTCCTCCTCGGTCGGGTGTGCGACGGGATCGGGGGGTGTTTCGTCGCTGATCAGGAAGCCCAACTCCCGCGCCGCTTCGTCGAACTGTTCCTGCACGAAGGGCGCCCCCTCGAAATGCGCAGCACCCTGCGTCAGCGCCTCCGCCGCGCGCCCGTTCTCGCCGTTCTTCGCCAGACGGGTGGCCAGTTCGATCCACGCGGCATGGTCGAGCGGGTCTTCGTCCAGCCCCGCTTCCAGCTCGCGGATGCGCGCGAGGTTGACCTCGGCCCCCGAAGCGCCCCCGGCGGCGGCGATCTCGGAATCGGTGGCATCGGGAAGGTAGCGGGTCAGGTCGTCGCCAAGGAAACGGACCATGTTGATGATGTCGTTGCGGACCTTGGGCATGTAGCTCGCATCCGGGCTGGACTCGGCGTAGAGCGCCAACCAGCTTTCCAGCGCGCCGCGGAAATCCTGGCTTTGCGCTTTCGCAAGGGCGACGTAGTAGCGCGCGCGCGGGTCGGGGGTATCTTGCAAAACGGTCTCGAAGATGATCCGCGCGGCGGGGGGCACCTTGTTGCCGTTGGCCAGGACCATCGCCTCGGCATAGGCCGCCTGCACCCCCGGCTCACCCGGCTCAAGCTCGGCGGCACGGCGGTAGGCGGCGACGGAGGAGGCGTCGTCGCCGATCGAGGCATAGGCCGTGGCGAGCCGCCACCAGCCCTCGAACCCCTCGGGGTTCTCCTCGGTGCGCTGGATCATCAGGGTGATCTGCGCGTTGACATCGCCCGCCGCGGCACGGGCGCGCAGGATCTCGCCCTTGCGCGCGGTCAGGGGCTGGTCGGGCAGCGAGGGCATGCCGGTGAAGGCGTAGCCCCCCAGCGTGACGGCGAGCACGGCCGCAGCCAGCCCGGCGGCGGCGCTCCATGAGCGGTGCGAGACAAAGACCCCGCCGTCGAGCCGCCGCGCCGCGTGCAGGGCGCGCCGTTCGATCTCCTGCGCCGCGCCGGCGCGTTCGTCGTCGCCGATCAGACCGGCAGCGTGGTCGCGGTCGACCTCGTCGAGCTGGTCGCGGAAGACGGAAATCGTCCCCTCGGCGTCGTTCACCTCCACCGCCCCATTGCGCAGGAAGGGGAAGGCGATCCACAGGGCGGCGGCAAGCGCAAGCGGGACGAAGGCAATCCAGATCATCTGTTCCGTTTCCCTTTCAGGAGCGCCTGTGCCTTGGCGCGGTCTTGGTCGGTCAACTCGGCGGGCGCGGCCTTGGGGCGGCGGCGCAGGTAAAGCCCCGCGCCGAGGGCGCCGAGGCCGAGGAAGATCAGCGGTGCGCCCCAGAGGACCAGTGTCTGTCCGGTGACGCGCGGGGTGAGCAACACGTAATCGCCGTAACGCTCCGCAACGAAGGCAATGACTTCCGCGTCGCTGTCGCCTTCGCGCATGCGTTCGCGCACCAACACGCGCAGGTCGCGCGCCAGACCGGCATTGGAGTCGAAGATGCTTTCGTTCTGACAGACGAGGCAGCGCAGTTCGCGGCCGATCTCGCGGGCGCGGGCTTCCTCGGCGGGGTCGTCGAACATCTCGGCGGCGTCGAGCGCATGAGCGGCGGGGGCGGCCAGCAGGAGGCAGAGGACGAGTGCGGGAAGTTTCATGCGTTTCACTCCGCCGGGGCCGCCTTGCGCACCGCGCGGCGCGCGGGGGCGCCGATGCGCAGGCGACGGTCGGTCAGCGAGATCAGCCCGCCAAGGGTCATCAACGCCGCACCCAGCCACATCCACGGCACGCCGGGGTTGTAGTAGTAGCGCGTCACGTAGCCGCCACGCCCGTCCGGGTCTCCCAACACGGCGTAGATGTCGCCGTGCCACAGGGTTTCGATGCCCGCCTCGGTGGTCGGGCGGCCCTGCACGGGGTAGAAGCGGCGTTCGGGGTGCAGCACCGTGACGGGCGCGCCGTTGCGCGTCACCGACACGTCGCCCACGGTGGTCTGATAGTTCGGCCCGGCGTCCTTGCGGACGCGCTCAACGGTGAATTCATACGGCCCCGCCCGCACGGCCTCGCCGATGGCCGCCGTCTGGATCGCCTCGACCTTCCACACCCCGACGGCCACGATACCCGCCGCCACCAGCGCCAGCCCGAGGTGCCCGAGATACAGCCCCCACGCCGAGCGCGGCAGGCCGGCGACGCGGCGTAGCGCGGCAAGCGGCCCCGCCTTGGGCAGACCGGCGCGGCGGGAGAGGTCCATGAAGGTGGCCACCGCCAGCCAGACCGCGACGAAGATGCCGAGCAGTCCGACAGGTTCCGTCAGGCCGAGCACCAGCGCCAGCAGCAGCACCAGCACCGCCGAAGCCGCCATGCCGCGGCCGGTGTGGCGCAGCACGGCCGCGCGACGCGCGCGTTTCCACGGCAGGAACGGCCCGGCCCCGGCGACGAGCATCACCACCGCGAACAGCGGCAGGAAGCTGGCGTTGAAATAGGGCGCGCCGACGGTGATCTTCGCGCCGTTGAACAGCTCGAGGAACAGCGGGTAGAGCGTGCCGACGAAGACAACGCCGCTGGCCGCCGCCAGCCCGATGTTGTTGAGCAGCAGCCCGCTCTCGCGCGACCAGACCGCGAAGACCCCGCTGTCCTCGATGGCCGAAGCGCGCCATGTGAAGAGGGTCAGCGCACCGCCGATGTAGAGCACCAGCAGCGCAAGGATGAAGACGCCGCGGTCGGGGTCGTTGGCGAAGGCATGGACGGATGTGAGGATGCCGGAGCGCACGAGGAACGTGCCGATCAGCGAGAGCGAGAAGGTCAGGATCGCCAGCAGGATCGTCCATTTCAGCAGCGCGTTGCGCTTTTCGACGACGATTGCCGAGTGAAGCAGCGCGGTGCCGATCAGCCACGGCATGAAGGAGGCGTTTTCCACCGGATCCCAGAACCAGAACCCGCCCCAGCCCAGCTCGTAATAGGCCCACCACGACCCCAGCGCGATGCCCGCCGTCAGCCCGGCCCAGGCGATCAACACCCAAGGCCGCATCCAGCGCGCCCAGGCCGGGTCCACCCGCCCGGTGATGAGCGCGGCGACGGCGAAGGAGAAGGCCGTCGAGAAACCGACATAGCCGAGGTAGAGCAGCGGCGGGTGAAAGGCGACGCCCGGGTCTTGCAGGAGCGGGTTCATGCCTTGCCCGTCGAGCGGCGGGAAGGCGATGCGCAGGAAGGGGTTCGAGGTCAACAGGATGAAGGCGTAGAAGCCGACGCCGATCATCGCCTGCACCGCCAGCACCGTCGCGCGCATCACCACCGGGATCATCCGCCCGAACACCGAAACCAGCACCCCGAACAGCGCCAGCATCAACACCCACAGCAGCATCGAGCCTTCGTGGTTGGCCCAGACGCCGGTGATCTTGTAGAGCATCGGCTTGGCGGAATGGGAGTTCATCGCCACGTTGAGCAGCGAGAAGTCGGACTGGACATAGCCCCATGTCAGCGCGGCGAAAGCCCCGGCGGCGGCGATGAACTGCACCTGCGCGGCGCTGTCGGCCACGCGCATCGCGGCGGCGGATTGCGCACGCACCCCCCACAGCGGCACGACCGCCTGGATGACCGAAGCCGCGAGGGCGACCCAGAGCGCGAAATGGCCCAGTTCGATGATCATGTGCTGTCCTTTCGGGAGGGGTCGGCGCCGAGTCCGACACTGTCGCCGAGATGCGCATGCACCTGCACCGGCAGGCGGCGCTCCACCGCCTTCATGTCGGGCACTGTATATTCGGTCGGCGAGAGGAACCTGAACAGGCCCGACTTGCGCAGCCGGCTGAGGATGCGGCTCACGGTTTCGGCGTTCAGGCCGAGGTAGTCGGCGATGTCGTCGCGGCTCATCCTGAGCTGGACGGTGCCGCGCCCCTCGGCGTCCTTTGCCATCTCGGCGAGAAACAGCGTGACCCGTTCGGTCGAGTCGAGGCGTCCGAGGGTGGTGAGGTGACGCGAGGCGACCTCCAGCCGCGCGTGCACGATGTTGAATACCATGGCGAGGAACCCGGCATCCTGCCCCAACACCCGCATCCGGCCCGAGAAGTCCATCTCGCAGATCTTCGACGGCTCCAGCGCCTCCAGCCAGACCGGGTTGTCGATGGTCGCCGCCGCACCACATATGGTGGAGCCGGGCCATTCCAACGCCGAAATCTGGCGCCGCCCGTCGGGCAAACCGTTGCACACAGCGATGCTGCCAGAAGTAACCGTCCACAGCTTGAGGCAGGCATTGCCTGGGGTTTCGAGCCTGTCGCCCCGGCGCATTTCCACCACCCGGACGCCTGAAATCCCGGTCTCGTCGGCGAGATACCGGCACAGTTTCTGCGGACATTCACCGCAATGGGCGATCGGGTCTGGCGAGGTCAAGGCATGCCTTTCCTGGCTGGGCGCAGCGTTCGCTTCGATTGCATCGAGTCGTATTGGAAAGGTTTCCCTGCGGTCGTTGACATGGGTCAAGCACCGTACGGTTGCGTGTTTCGCGGCGATTTCGCGTGAATCGGCGCCGGAAACCGCGGAAACCTGACAATTGTCAGGGCGTCAAAATGCCGCGCGGGTTTACCCTGATCATGAGCCGGTGCGTCCCGTGCCGGTCACCCATTCATCGGGGAGCAAAAAAGTGAAACATATCTTGCTAGCCATGACGCTCCTCCTTGGCACCGCCGGTTTCGCGGTTGCCGAGGGCGGAGACGACGCAGCCAGCGCCGTCCCCGAACGCGTCGACCCCGCGGTCGCGGCAGAGAAAGGCTGTCTGTCGTGCCACGAGGGCATCGAACAATTCACCGATGGCGACATGATGGAACAGATCATGGACATCGGTGCCGAATACGGCGACCCGGCCGGCTGCGTGACCTGCCACGGCGGCAACCCGCAGGGCCTCACCGCCGAGGAAGCCCACGAAGGCGCCCCGGAAGACCTGGCCGATATCGGCCCCGACATGTTCTTCCCCGACCCCGGCTCCGTCTGGATCGCCGAGAAGACCTGTGGCCAGTGCCACGCCGGCTATGGCGACCGCCTGAAGCTGTCGCTCATGAACACCGAAGCGGGCAAATTGCAGGGTAACCTGTGGTCCTGGGGCATCCTCGACACGCACCAGTCGATCTACGGCAACTACGCGCTCGAAGACACCGACGGCTACGAGCCGCAAGTCGGCACCGAGGCCTACGCCGAGTATATCGTCGCCTTCGCCGAACAGCATCCCGAGCAACTGCCGCAGTCGATGCAACAGGTTCCCGAGGTGGATGTCGACGCGATCTCCGAACACCCGAACCTCGCCGGCATCACCTACTCGCGCCAGCAGTGCCAGCGTTGCCACGTTGGCGTGACCGGCCGCGAGAAGCGTGGTGACTACCGCGGCACGGGCTGCTCGTCGTGCCACGTTCCCTACTCGAACGAAGGCTTCTACGAGGGCAACGACCCGACGATCCCGCGCGACCAGCCCGGCAAGCTTCTGGTTCACCAGTTGCAGGCGACCCGCGACAACGTGGTCACCGTCGGCGACGTGACCTACTCCGGCATTCCGTCCGAGACCTGCAACTCCTGCCACAACCGCGGCAAGCGGATCGGCGTGAGCTACCAGGGCATCATGGAATTCCCCTACGGTTCGCCCTACACCGCGACCGGCGGGAAACAGCCGAAGCTGCATACCAAGAAGTATCTCTACATCAAGGACGACCTGCACCATTCGATGGAATCGCGTGAAGGCAACCCGGAAGGCGGCATGCTTTGCCAGGACTGCCACACCACGATCGACATGCATGGCGACGGCAACCTGCCGGGCACCACGCTGGCACAGGTCGAGATCGAGTGTGAAGACTGCCACGGCACCGTCGCGCAATTCCCGTGGGAACTGCCGCTGGGCTATGGCGAAGAGTTTGGTGTCGAGTTGACCGGAGCGCCGCGCGGCCTGTCGGAAGACACCAACGACGAGAGCTACATGTTCGGCATGGAATACGAGGCTGAGGACGGCTACCTGCTGACCGCCCGCGGCAACCCGTTCGGCAACGTGGTGCGCCAGGGCGACAAGGTGATCCTGCACTCCGCTTCGGGGCTGGATTTCGAGGTTCCGGTGCTGAAACAGCTCGCCATCGACGACACGTGGAAGTCGCCCGACGCGATGGTGGCGATGAGCCAGGTCGGCGCCCACATGGAAAGCATGGAATGCTACGCATGCCACGCCGACTGGGCCCCGCAATGCTACGGCTGCCACATCACCGTCGACTATTCGGAAGGCAAGACGGACGTTGACTGGATCAACAACGCCAACGCCATCGGCCCGAACGGCCTCGGCCCGGACAACGAGCTTGGCACGAACGGCCTGACCTCCGCCGGCAAGGTCTCCGAGACGCGCTCCTACCTGCGTTGGGAAGAGCCGACCCTCGGGATCAACGGTGAAGGCCGCGTCAGCCCGCTGATGCCCGGTTGCCAGGTCATCACCACGGTGATCGACAAGGACGGCAAAACCGTCGCCGAGAACGAGACCTGGATGACGCCGGACGCCGGTGGCACGAAGGGCCTCGACCACGCCGCCGTGCAGCCGCACACCGCCGGCCGTGAAGCGCGCGAATGCGAGAGCTGCCACAACAACCCGAAAGCCCTCGGCTACGGGATCATGGGCGGCCGCTTCATGCAGGGCTACGAGGAAGGCTTCGTCGTCGATCTGGAAACGGCCACGGGTCAGATCATCCCCGGCCAGACCCAGTATCAGTCGGTGCCGATCCCCTCGCTCGACCACGACCTCAGCCGGATCGTGACCGAGGACGGCCAGCAACTGGTGACAATCGGCTCGCACTGGCCGATGACCGGCCCGCTGCCACAGGAAATGCGTGACAAGATGGAACGCACCGGCCTGTGCATGGGCTGCCACCAGAACATGAACGACGAGGAGCTTTGGAGCAAAGTCAACACGCCTGGCTTCGTGACGAACGAAGAACACCAGGATGTGCTCGACGCCGCTCTGAAGGCCTACGCCGAGACCATGCCAGCGGCCCAATAAGCCCAGGCAAATGACCCGAAACCCGGCCGGAGCCTCCTCCGGCCGGGTTTTTCCTTGGCCCCGCCGCCCCCGGCCATTAGCCTCACACCAACCCTCGCCAAACAGGTGCCCCGATGCCCCGTCTCCTCCCCCTGCTCCTCGCCGCAACCCTCGCCGTCCCGGCCAGCGCGCAACAGGTGCCCGAGATCGGCAACGCGGGCGACCTGCTGTTTTCCTGCCAGGAGGCCGACAACGACCCACGCGACGGCTTCGTCTTCGAGCTTGAATGCCTGCGCTACCTCGGCGGTGTCGTTGACGGCCTCACCCTCGCGGGCGCCATGCCGGAGAACATCTGTCTGCCCGAGGCCAACCGCGACGATGCCCTGCGCCGCGCCTTCACAAGCTGGGTCCACAAGTCGTTCTCGCGCCGCTCGAAAATGCCCGCCGCCGAAGCGATCTTTTCCGCACTGGTCGAGAAATTCCCCTGTGGCTAGGCCCAAAGCCTAATGTTTTCAGTCAGATATAGCCACACCCTCTACCATCACGCTTGATTTCCACACCCCCCCGGGGCTAACCTTCTCCCAGCACCAGACCGGTCTGCGCGGCCCCACACCGCGCCCCGACGGCCTGTTCGCCGCGAAGGATGAGTGCCTTGAACGCAGAACCCCGCCACACCGACATCGACTTCCTCGCCGTCGCAACCGACCTCCTGCCCGAGGGAGCCAGCTACGACGCCTGTGTCGGCTGCGGCCTGTGCGCCTCGGGCTGCCCCGCCTCCGGCCTGTTCGGCATGGACCCGCGCCGCTTCATCAACATGGCCATGCTGGGCATGAACGACGAACTGGCGACAACCCCGTGGGTCTGGGCCTGCACCCAGTGCAAACGCTGCGCCTATGTCTGCCCGATGGGCATCGACGTGTCGCTTCTGGTGGGCGTCGCGCGCGGCGACTGGCCCGCGGACGCCAAGCCCAAGGGCATCATGCGCTCCTGCGCCGCGCAGAACATGGACGACAGCACCTCCGCCATGGGCCTGCGCTCGGAAGATTTCGTCGAGATCATCGAGGAAACCGTC
>PDWI01008365.1_pt1 | contig 12212 bp, 9 predicted proteins | sample 1430891 | NCBI WGS metagenome assembly PDWI01 (sample SAMN01162508, study PRJNA174530) | Oral metagenome, whole genome shotgun sequencing project. | biome: Marine environment; feature: Marine mammal; material: Swab sample of the gingival sulcus; isolation source: swab sample of gingival sulcus...
CGGCTCGCCGGCGCCTATGACGTGCTCTACAAGGGGCCGTCCGGGCGGGTCGCCCATGAATGCATCATCGACACCCGGCCCTTCGTCGAGAGCGCCGGGGTGAGTGTCGAGGACATCGCCAAGCGGCTGATGGATGCGGGTTTCCACGCCCCCACCATGTCATGGCCGGTGGCGGGGACGCTGATGATCGAGCCCACCGAGAGCGAGACCAAGGCCGAGCTTGACCGGTTCTGCGACGCGATGCTGGCGATCCGCGAAGAGATCCGGGCGATCGAGGAAGGCCGGATTGACCGCGACAACAACCCGCTGAAGAACGCCCCCCATACGATGGAGGATCTGGTGCGCGACTGGGACCGTCCCTACGGCCGCGAGGAGGGCTGCTTCCCGAAGGGCGCGTTCCGGGTCGACAAATACTGGCCGCCGGTCAACCGGGTCGACAACGCTTTCGGCGACCGGCATCTGGTCTGCACCTGTCCGCCGCTGGAGGCTTGGTCACAGGACGATTGAGACACCGGGCCGTTCCGCTTGCAGCGGGCGGCGCTCGCCGGGGTGCAGGGGCCGATCCCGGCCGGGGCAGGGGCCGATCCCGGCCGGGGCAGGGGCCGATCCCGGCTGCGACCCAAGGCAATAGAAACAATCTGTCCGGATGGGGAAACTTATCAACCGCGGCGAATCGCCTATGCTGGTGGCAACGCTGGTGTATTCACACATTTCACAACTACCAGTGGTAGAGGCGCGTCCGGGGCGGAGGGGTCGTTTCGGACGGAAAGGATTTCGCGTGCCGGTCGCGAGACCGGTGCGGTAACGTGAATTCGGGGGAACACCCGGGGGAACACTCGGGGGAACACTCAGGGGAACACATTGCGAATTCGGGGGAACACATTGCCATGTGTGGAATTGCTGGTTGCCTTTCGGCTTCGGGAGAAGCGGAACGGCGGTCCAGGGTGAGCCGGATGACCGCGGTCCTCGACCACCGCGGACCTGACGGACATGGCATTCACGTGGAACCCGGCGTCGCCCTCGGCCACACACGTCTCAGCATCATCGACCTCGCCGGCGGGCATCAGCCGATGAGCAACGATGACCAGAGCGTCACCATCACCTTCAACGGCGAGATCTTCAATTTCGTCGAATTGCGCGCCGATCTCGAAGCGCGCGGGCAGCGCTTTCGCACCCGTTCCGACACCGAAGTCATCCTGCGTCTTTACGAGCTCCATGGCGAGGATTGCGTCGATCATCTCAACGGCGATTTCGCATTCGGCATCTGGGACCGGAAAAGACAGAAACTGGTGCTGGCGCGCGACCGCATGGGGGTGCGGCCGGTGTTTTATACCGAACGGCCCGACGGGTTCTGTTTCGCCTCCGAGGTGAAGGCGCTGCTGGAGGTTCCCGGCATCATTGCCGAGCTTGATCCGTTCGCGCTCGACCAGATCTTCACCTTCTGGTTTCCGCTCGCCCCGCGAACGCCGTTCAAGGGTATTTCCGAATTGCCGCCGGGGCACATTCTCGTGGCCGACCGGAAGGGGATCAGGACGCGGGCCTATTGGCGGCTGGATTACCCGGATTTCGACGACCGGGCATCGCTCGACCAGCGCGCCCCGGCCGAGGTGGCCGCATCGCTCGCGGAGCTTCTGACCGATGCCACGCGCATCCGGCTGCGCTCGGACGTGCCGGTGGGCGCCTATCTGAGCGGTGGTCTCGACAGTTCGATCATCACCGCCGCGGTCAACCGCATCGCGCCCACGCATCTGCGCAGCTTTTCGGTCGCCTTCGAGGATGACGAGTTCGACGAAAGCGCCTTCCAGCAGCAGATGGTCCGGGCGCTCAAGACCGACCACGAAGCCACCTTCGTCACCCGCGCGCGGATCGGCGAGATCTTCCCCGATGTCCTGCGCCACACCGAACGGCCGGTGCTGCGCACCGCCCCGGCGCCGCTGTTCGCGCTCTCGCAACTGGTGCACGACCGCGACTACAAGGTGGTGCTGACCGGCGAAGGCGCCGACGAGGTCTTTGCGGGCTACGACATCTTCAAGGAGGCCAAGCTGCGCCGCTTCTGCGCCCGCCAGCCCGGCTCACGGCTCAGGCCGCTGCTGTTCCGGCGGCTCTACCCCTATCTGCCGGGGTTGCGGAACCAGTCGCAGGCTTATCTGGAAGCCTTCTTCAAGGTCGGTCTCGGCGGCACCGATGACCCGCTCTATTCGCATCTGCCGCGGTTCCGCACCACCGGCGGCGCCAAGCTGTTCTTCTCGGGCGACCTCAAGGCGGAATTGAGGGGCTACGACGCGCTGGAGGAGTTGCGCGACAGCCTGCCGGCCGGGTTCAGCCGCTGGCATCCCCTGTCGCAGGCACAATATCTCGAGGCCGCCCATCTCTTGCCCGGCTATATCCTGTCTTCTCAAGGGGACCGGATGGCCATGGCCCATTCGGTGGAAGGGCGCTTCCCCTTCCTCGACCACCGGCTGGTGGACTTCGCCGCCACTATCCCGCCGCAACTCAGAATCCGCGGCTTGCGCGAAAAGCACATCCTGCGGCAGGCGATGGGCGATCTGCTGCCGCCGGAGATCGGCAACCGCCCGAAACAGCCCTATCGCGCGCCCGACAGCCCGTCGTTCACCGGCCCTGCGGCGCCGGCCTGGGTCGATGAGGTTCTGTCGCCGCGGGCGCTCGCGGAAACCGGCTTTTTCAACCCGCGGGCGGTCGCCCGGTTGCGCGCCAAATGCGCCACCGGCAAGCCGGTCGGTTTCCGCGACAACATGGCGTTCGTCGGGATCCTCTCCACGCAATTGTGGAACCGGGCTTTCGCCGGCGCCGACCGCCAGACCCAACCCATCAACCAGATGGCCTAACGGAAGGGACTTGCCATGCAGGACATCATTTCCCAGGATCTGAAGACCTTCATCGAGAAAGATGTGCGCGTCTTCATTGCCGAGAACCTGACCTTCTCCGACGACCCCGATGCGCTCGATGCCGACGAGTCCATGCTCGCGGCGGATATCATCGATTCCACATCCATTCTCGAACTCGTGTCCTATCTCGAGGAACGCTTCGGTTTCGAGATCGACGACAGCGAGATCGTGCCGAGCAATCTCGACAATCTCAATCGGGTCGCGGGGTTTGTCGCGGCCCGTCTCGAGGCCCGTCCCGGCACGATCGACATCGAAAAGCTGCGTGAGGCGTCCTGAGGCCCCCCGAAACCGCCTGACATCTTCCGGGGAGTGTGAGTGACATGCGGGTGGAAGATCTCCTGAAGGATACCGCGCGTCGGCTGCCGGACAAATGCGCGCTGGTCGCGGATGGTGTCAGGGTCTCCTATGGCGAGCTTGACGCCATGTCGGACCGTCTGGCGGCGTTTTTCGTGCAGGAGGGGATCGAACCGGGCGACCGGATCGCGATCTTCATGGGCAACCGGCTCGAGGCGGTCGTCGCCATATTTGCGGCGCAGAAGGCCGGCGCGGTGTTTTCGCCGGTCAACCCGTCGACCCGGGCCGGCAAGCTGGGCTATATTCTGAACAACAGCGATGCCTGCGCGGTGGTAACCGAGGGCCGGCTTGGCCGGGTCGCGGCGGAGGCGATCGCGCGGTCGGCGCCGTCGGTGCGGCTGGCGATCCGCGTCGGCGGCAAGGCGGCCCGGATCGCGCCGAAGACCGTGAGCTTCGGGGAGGCGCTCGCCGCCGGCAACGGCACCCTTGGCGACCCGGGCATCGGGATCGACCTGTCGATGCTGATCTACACCTCAGGCTCGACGGGCTTTCCCAAGGGCGTGATGATGACCCATCTCAACGTCATCACCGCCACCCGCTCGATCACCACCTATCTGAAAAACACCGAAGACGACATCATCCTGAGCGTGTTGCCGATCTCCTTCGACTACGGGCTCTACCAGATCCTGATGGCGTTCCACATCGGCGCGACGCTGGTGCTGGAAAAGGGTTTCGCCTTCCCGCGCGCGATCCTCGACCGGCTCGCGGAGGAGCGCGCCACCGGCTTCCCGCTGGTGCCGACCATGGCGGCGATGATCCTGAAGATGCAGGATCTGGAGCCCGGCGCCTTCCCGCATCTGCGCTTCATCACCAACACCGCGGCGGCCCTGCCCGTCGCCCATGTCAAGGCGCTGCAACGGCTGTTTCCCGACACCGAACTCTATTCCATGTATGGCGTGACGGAATGCAAGCGCTGCACATGGTTGCCGCCAGAGCAGCTGAAGCAACGCCCCGGATCGGTCGGGATCGCCATCCCCGGCACCCAGGCCTTCGTGGTCGATGAAACCGGCGCGCGGGTGCCGCCGGGGCAGACCGGAGAGCTGGTGATCCGCGGCGCCCATGTGATGAAAGGCTACTGGAAAAACCCGGAGGCAACGCAGAAGGTCCTCAGACCAGGGCCGCTGCCCGGCGAAAACCTGTTGCACACCGGCGATCTGTTCCGCACCGACGACGAGGGCTATCTGTATTTCGTCGGCCGCAAGGACGACATCATCAAGTCGCGCGGCGAGAAGGTCGCGCCCAAGGAGGTCGAGACCGTCCTGCACGAGATACCCGAGGTCAGCGAGGCGGTGGTTGTCGGCATTCCCGACCCGGTGCTCGGCCATACGGTCAATGCCGTGATCGTTCCGGCGCAGGGCGGCAGGCTCGACGAGCGCCAGTTGCTGCGCCATTGCCGGCAGCGGCTGGAAGATTTCGCCGTGCCGGCCGGGTTCGACTTCCGCGACGACTTGCCGAAAACCGCGAATGGCAAGGTTGACCGGCGTCTGCTCCGGGAGATGCTGACGCAGGAAGCGCGGCCCCCGCACACCGGGTCCGAAACAACCGGGTCCGAAACGCCGGCGTCCCCGCGGGAGGGAAATGAATGGCCATGACGGAAACACGGCCGCCCCTGTGGAATGAACAGGGGCATGAACACTGGCATGAACAGCTGAGCCGTCTGCGGGCCGGGCTCGAGGTGTTGCGGGACAAGCCCGAAGAGACCGAAGAAACCTGCCTGAAGGCGCTGTGGCTCAAGGCGGCGGGGCTTGCGATCTCGCCGCAGCGGGCCGGAGAGCTGGAGCTTCCGGCGCTGACGGAGGAGCAGGCGCGGCAGCTGTCGCGGCTGGTGGCGCAGCGTCTCGAGGGCGAGCCGCTGTCCTATCTGACCGGCCGCCAGCGGTTCATGGGGCTTGAGTTCCTGACCACGCCCGCGGCGATGATCCCGCGCAAGGAGACCGAAATCCTCGCCCGCACCGCGCTCGGCCTCCTGGACCGGATGGACACCCAAACCGAAGGGCTCCGTGTGGTCGATATCTGCACCGGCTCGGGTAATCTGCCGGTGGTCTATGCGTCGCATCTCCCGGCGCGGGTTTTCGCCGCTGACCTTTCCGAAGCGGCCGTGGCGCTGGCGCGGGAAAACACCGCTCTGCATGGCGTCGAAGACCGGGTCGAGCTCCGGCAGGGGGATCTGCTGGCCCCATTCGATAAGGATGACTTCCACGGCCGGGTCGACCTTCTGAGCTGCAACCCGCCCTATATTTCCAACGCGAAAGTCGAGGAGCTCCCCGAGGAGATCGCCACCCACGAGCCGCGGATGGCCTTTGCCGGCGGCTCCTTCGGGATCGACATTCCCAAACGGCTGATCGCGGACGCGCCGCGGTTCCTCAAGCCGGAAACCGGCTGGCTGGTGTTCGAGATCGGTCTCGGCCAGGGGCCGTTCTTCTCGAAACGCCTGCAAAAGAACCCGCATTTCGCCGAGGTGGAAGGCATTGCCGACGAGAACGGTGACCTCCGTGTTATTGCCGCCCGCCGGGCCTGAGCCGCCTTTTCAAGGGACGATGATGATGGACGACGCAAAATCCGCCACCCGTGAAACCTTCAGCAGCGCGCTGTTGCGGCTCGACTATGAACAGGCCGCCGATGCGATCGTGGCCGCGATTCGTCAGCAGGTGACAAGGCGGCTGCGCAAACGCGGGGTGGTTCTCGGCCTGTCGGGCGGGATCGACAGTTCGGTCACGGCGGCGCTCTGCGTCCGGGCGCTCGGGCCCAAACGGGTGTTTGCGGTGTTCATGCCGGAGAAGGAAAGCGAAAGCGAAAGCCTGTCGCTGGGCCGTGCGGTGGCCGATCACCTCGGCATCGACAGCGTGGTGGAAGACATCGCCCCCGCCCTCGACGCCGCCGGCTGCTACCGGCGCCGCGACGATTTCATCCGCAAGGTGGTGCCCGGTTTCGGTCCTGACTGGGGCTGCAAGGTGGTGCTGCCCAATGTGCTCGAAAACGAGGGCTACAACCTGTCGCGGCTGGTGGTCGAAGCGCCCGACGGCACCCGGAGCGAGCATTCCATGCCGCTCGATGTCTATCTCGGCATCGTCGCCGCGACCAACATGAAACAGCGCACCCGCAAGCAGATCGAATATTACCACGCCGACCGGCTCAACCATGCGGTCGCGGGCACCCCCAACCGGCTCGAATACGACCAGGGGTTCTTCGTGAAGAACGGCGACGGGGCGGCGGATTTCAAACCGATCGCCCATCTCTACAAGACGCAGGTCTACGAGATGGCGGAGGCCCTCGGCATCCCCGAGGAGATCCGCTCGCGGCCGCCGACCACCGACACATGGTCGCTGGCCCAGTCGCAGGAGGAATTCTACTTCTCGCTGCCCTACCACCAGATGGACCTCTGCCTTTACGGGCTCAACAACGGCTTTGCCGCCTCCGAGGTCGCGAAGGCGGTGAAGCTCACGCCCGGGCAGGTGGAGCGGGTGTGGCGCGACATTGCTGCCAAGCGCAAGGCCACACGCTATTTGCACGCGCCTCCGCTGCTGGTCGAGGATGTGGCGATCATGTCCGATTGAGCGACCCGGGGGGCGAGGTTTGCCAAGGGAAACCGCGCCGGCACCGAAAGGCCTGCCGTCATCCTGAACTGCAAGACGCCCGATCCGGTGGTCGATTGCCGTCAGCCGCTGGAAGACCAGATAGAGCCGGGGACAGAGCGTTTGACGAAATACCTGACACAAAGAGCATCACTTAACGCGCCCAAAATCTCCGATTTCAGGCAGCGCCTAGGTGATTCAGGTTTTTCGCATAACGCTCTAGAGGCCATCGTTGTCGACAACGCCTCGGGTGATGGCTCCGCGGAGAAGACCGAAGCACGGATCGCCGCGCATGACCGGGGGGCTAAGCGCGTGTGCTCCGCTCCGGGGCCGCATGGGGGCGGGGTCTTCGGGCGCCGCGAGACCCGATGGTGGCCGGTCCTGCCGGGTCGGATGTGCCGGGCGAAACCCGGCGGATCTGTCTGGCCGGGCCGATCTGAACGGCCCGGCTGGCTGGCGGCCACGGGAATCGCTTGTACCCCCGGAGAGCGGCGGATACCTTGGCCGAGCGGGTTGTCGATGCTCCAAGCCGCGTGTTCCGAAACCTGTAGCGTTTGACGAAAGACCTGACACAAGCAGCATCACCTGACGCCTTGGGATCCGGTTTGGGGCAGCGGCAGGTGATCTGGGTTTTCGCATGACGCTCCAATTCTTGTTGTCCGGGTCGCCCGCGGCTTGCGCTTCGCGTGGTCGGCTGCCAGGGGCATGGCGCGCCGCCGTGGCATGTATGGGGATCTGGCCCGATGATCGAGCTTTCGCCTGTGGTTCCGCTTTTGGGCGTGTTCTTCCCGGTGTGGATCTTCTGCGCCGTCGGCGGCGTGCTGGCCAGCGCCGCGATCCGCGAGCTGGTGATCGCTTATCACGGCGCCCCGGTGCCGGGGCTGGGGGCGCTGTTTCACACCGGGCTGGCGCTGATTTTCGGGGTCGGCAGCTATCTTCTGTGGACCGGAGGTCTGTGATGAAACCTGCACCGCTGATCCGGGGGCTTGCCCTGATCGTCATTCTCGCCGGTCTGGGGCTGACGCTGTTTGCCGCGCGCCGGGCTGCGCAACATCCGCAGACCGATGCGGCGGAGCTGTCGGCGCCGGTGATCAAGGTGTCGGCAACCGTGCCCGGGCGGGTGGTCGAGGTGCTGGTGGAAAACAACCAGATGGTCGCCGCGGGGGAGGTGCTGTTCCGGGTCGATCCGGAACCTTATGAGCTGGAACTCACGCAGGCGCAGGCGGCGCTGAAGACGGCGCAGTCGGAGCTGGCGCAGGGCGAGCGCAATCTGGAGCTGGAACGCTCCAATGCCGAGGTCGCCGCCAGCCAGATCGCCCGGGCCCGCAACAATCTCACCCTCGCGCAGGCCACGCTGGAACGGCTGGAGCCGCTGTTGGAGCCGGGTTATGTGACCGAGCAGGAGGTGGAGACCGCGCAGACCGCCGTGGACGATGCGCAGGTGACGCTGGCGCAGGCGCTGGCCCATGCCGCGGGCACCGACAGTTTCATCGGCACGCTGGACACCCGCCGGGCTCAGGTGATGCTGACCGAGGCCGGGGTGGCGCTGGCCGAGCGCAACCTGCGCAACACCGAAGCGCGCGCGCCGGTGGCCGGGCGGGTGACCGGGCTTTCGCTTGATGCGGGCGAATATGTGGTGACCGGCACGCCGTTGTTTTCGCTGGTCGATACCGCGCATTGGCATGTAAATGCGCTGTTTCGCGAGACCGATCTGCCGCAGATCCGGGTCGGCGACCGGGCGCGGGTGTTTCTGCTGTCAGCGCCGGATGTGGCGATCGAGGGCCGGGTGACCGGGATCGGCTGGGCGATCCGCTCGGTCGACGAAGCCAACCTGCTCGGCCTGCCGCTGGTGGCCAACAAGATCGACTGGGTGCGCACGGCGCGGCGGTTTCCGGTGGAGATCGAATTGCACGACCCGCCGGCGGGGCTTGCGCGGGTGGGGCTTTCGGCCTCGGCGCGGGTGTTGGGCGGGGAGGTCTCTGACGAGACCGCTCCCGGGGAGGGGCCTGAGGAGGCTGCTCCCGAAACCCCCGGGGAGCGCGCGGATTGACCGGGCTCGCCGCCTCCCTGCGCGCCGAGCTGGCGCCGGTGCCCGACCGCTGGCAGGGCGCCTGGCAGCTGGCCGCGCTCTGCACCGCGACCGCCGGGATCGGCATGGCGCTGGGCGTGCCGGAACTGGCGCTGAGCTGCTATGTGGGCTTCGTCGCGTGGCGCAACGACAATGTGGCGGCGATCCGCTCGTCGCTGGCGCTGATGGCGGCGGCCTCGTTCGGGCTCTGGGTCGGGATGCCGCTGATGCAATTGTCGGCGGGGTCGGGTTTCTGGCGGCTCGGACTACTGACCGGGCTGACCCTCGCGGGCATGACTCTCGCGTCCGCCAGCCGCAACCGGTCGCTGATCGGCACCGGCACCTTCGTTCTGGCCTTTGCGATCACGGTCTATGACGTGGTGCCGATCCCCGAGATCGTCACCCGGCTTCTGGCATGGTTGTGGGTGGTGGTGTTCATCCCCACGGCGCTGCTGATCGTGCTGTCGGTGTTTTCGGTGCCCGGTCCGCGCGCCCGTGCCGAAGCGCTGATCGCCCGGCTGCGGGCGGCGGCGGCGGTGCCCGGGAGCGCCTCGGCGCGGGCGCTGCTGGAAGAGGCGGGCGAGCGGCTTGACGGCTATCTCTCCGGCGCGCGTCTGGCGGGCACGGCGATGGGCGTCGAGGGCGACCGCCTTGCCGCCGAGGCCGAAGCCGCCTGTCTGGCGCTGGCCCGCGCCGAGGCCGGGCTGCCTCCCCGCGCCGGCCCGCCGGCGCCGGCGCATCCGCCCCCCTGGCAGCCGCCCTTCAGCCCGGATCTGTTCAGCGATCCGGCGCATCTGCAATTCGGCGTCAAGGTGACCGTCGCGGTGTTGATCACCTATCTGTTCTACACCGCGGGCGACATGTTCGAGATCCATACTGCGATGATCACCTGTTATTTCGTGGCGCTGGGCACCGGCGCCGAGACCCGCCACAAGGTCACCCTGCGGCTGACCGGCGCGGCGACCGGCGCGGTTCTGGGGGCCTTTGTGCTGTTTTTCCTGATGCCGCATCTCACCGATTTCGGCCATCTGCTGACCATCGTCGCCATCGGCGCGTTGCCCGCGGCCTGGATCAGCCTCGGCTCCGAACGCATCTCCTATGCGGGCTGGCAGCTGGCGCTGTGCTACTATCTGGTGATTCTCGGCAGCAGCGGTCCGGTGACCGAACTCGACGCGGCGACCGACCGGGTGTTGGGCATTCTCGTCGGCATGGCCGTGGTCTGGGCGGTGTTCAGCCTGCTCTGGCCGGTCTCGGCCCATGACCGGATCGCGGTGGCGCTGGAGCGGTTCGATACCGATCTCGCGGCGCTTGCGGGCTACAGCCTCTCGGGACGCGCGGCGATGCGGCTGCATGGCCATCTGGCCGAGGCGGAGCGGCTGCACCATTACGCGCTCTATGAGGGCACGCCGGCGATCCGCGCGGCCGATGCCGCCGCCATCGCCGAGGCCCGCGCCCGGCTGCACCGCAAACTCGACTACGCGACAGGAGCCTCCCATGCGTAACGCTTTGTTCGCCCTCCTCGGCTTCGGGCTTCTGCTGGCGGGCTGCGCCCCGCCCGACAAGGCGGCCGAGCGCCCGGGGGCGGCGGCGCCGGGCGACTACCGTCTGGCCGGAGACGCGCGGGTGCTCGACGGCTGGGGGGCCGAGGCGGTGGTGCCCGCGAACCGCCCGCTCGGCCTGCCGGAGCTGCTCGACATCGCCCAGCGCAACAACCCCACCACCCGCGCCGCATGGCTGCGGGCGCGGCAGGCGGCGGTGGCCGAGGGGCTGGTGGAGACCACCTATCTGCCGCGGATCAACGCCAGCATCCTCGCCGGCACCACCGCCACCTCCACCGAAGCCCCGACCGACCCGGCCGGGCTTCTGCCCGACGGCACCCTGTCGCTCGGCGCCGACAAGGCCATGGCCGCGGTCACCGCCTATTGGCTGCTGTTCGATTTCGGCAAACGCGACGCGGCCATGAGCGAGGCGAAGGAGCTGGCCTTTGCCGCCGATGTGGGCTTTTCCGGGGCGCATCAGGCGCTGATCCACAATGTCACCCAAAGCTATCACAACCTCCACGCCGCGACCCGGCGCGAGGCGGTGCATCAGCGGCGGCTGGCCAACGCGCGCGACCTCGCGGCCTCGACCGCCGCCAAACGCGCTCAGGGGCTGTCGACGGTGACCGATCAGGCGCTGGCGGATCAGGCGGTGGCGCAGGCGAAATTCGACCTCTCCCGCGCCCGTTCCGAAACCCGGGCCTTCCGCACCAGCCTCGCGGCGCATCTCGGCCTGCCTGCGGGGCAGGGGCTTCAGGTGGCCTTCCCGTCGCGGATCACCCTGCCGAGAAACGTGCCGGGGCGGCTGGAGGCCTTTATCGCGGGCGCGCTGGCCCGGCGGCCCGACCTTCAGGCGGCCTTTGCGCGCGCCCGGGCGGGCGAGGCCCATGTGGCGGCGGTCGAGGCCGAGTTCAGGCCGCGGATCTACGCGGCGTCGGCGCTCGGCTATACCCTCGGCGGGGCGACGCTCGACGACAGCCGTATCCCCGGCAGTCTGAGCCTTGAGGACGATGGCCGGATGTCGGCCTCGGTCTTCGTCGGCATCACCATCCCGCTGTGGGACGCCGGCGCCCGCGCCAAGCGGTTGCAGGTCGCCCGGGACCAGCAGCGGGCGACGCGGGCCGAGGCCGAAAGCCTGCGGCTGCTGGCGGAATCGGAGATCGTCGGGGCCTATGAATTGCTGCAAAGCTCGCTCGAGGCGAATAGCGCCGCGGCACAACTGATCTCCACCACCCGGGTGAGCTATGAGGCGGCGCTGAGCTTCGCCGAGCGCGGTCTCGCCTCGGTGGCCGAAGTCACCCTCGCGCGGCAATTGCTGTTCGACGCCGAGATCGCCCGCATCGAAGCCCAGCACGCGGCGCTGGCAGCGGCGGCCACGCTCGCCTTCGCATCGGGCCAGCTCGGCTGAGGGGGCACGGAAGCGGGGGCAAGGGACGTTTCACAGCGTGCCTGCGCAACTCGGCCCCGGTTCCGCGCGGGAAAGCTCTGGCCGTCATGCCGAGGTACAGGGGCCGAAGTACAGGGGCCGTAAATTCAGGGGCCAAAAGTGCAGGGAGAGAGCGGGGCCGATCACCGAAACCAGCACAAGCGCCAAAACAAGTCAGCCCCGGCACAAGTCCCTGAGCCGTTTCGAAAAACGGGCGGTTTCGAAAACGAGCCGTTCCGAAAACGAGCGGCTTTAGAGTCTTTCCCGATCAGGTTGAGTTATAGCCTGCGTTTTGGATGTAGTTTGCGCATTCTTGTTGGCTGATCGCGTTGAGGGCTGTTTTGATGG
>PDWI01008366.1_pt1 | contig 12211 bp, 7 predicted proteins | sample 1430891 | NCBI WGS metagenome assembly PDWI01 (sample SAMN01162508, study PRJNA174530) | Oral metagenome, whole genome shotgun sequencing project. | biome: Marine environment; feature: Marine mammal; material: Swab sample of the gingival sulcus; isolation source: swab sample of gingival sulcus...
ATAGAAGAAAATAGTAAAAAAGCAGAAATAAAAAAAGAAACAAAAGATATAAAAGCTGATACAAAAATACAAAATGTAAAAAATGAAAAAATAGAAGATGATAAATCTATAGAAAATATAAAAGAAGAAAAAGAAAGTAAAGAAACAAAAGAAAATCAAAAAACTACAAATTCAAAAGATATAAAAATAGAAGTTTCAGAGGAAAAAGAACAAAAAAATCCTATCAAAACGGCAGAAACTATTGTGATAAAAGAAGATATTTCTTTAAAACAAGATTATTTATCTAGTTTAAAAAATAAAAAAGCTGATTCTAAAGAGTTTTTGACAAATATTTATCTAGGAAATCAAAAAACCAGTCAACACCAACAAGATATTTTAAATAAACATGAAGCACTTAAAAATATAAAAGAAAATGCTACTACACAAAGTGTAAAAGAAGCAGCTAGTAAACTAGATTTAGGTTTAGAAGATATAAATATAAGTAAAGAAAAGAAAGAGTTCAATCATCTAGAAACAAAAAATTTAGAAAAAAGAAGTATTTTAGATAAATTGGCCTTAGATAAAAATAGTTTAAATAAAGTAGAAAATAAAATTATAATAGATAAATCTATCGAGGCAAGTAAAGCAGTTTTAGGAGAAAATTCTATAAGTACTAGTTCAAAAGATTCAAGTGAGATATCTGAAGTGAGTGTAAATGTAAATCCTGCCCTTGCACAAAATATTCAGTCAAGGATAATAGGTGCAAGACAACAAATGTCTTCTATGATGTCAGATATCGCAAGAAAGATGTATGAAAACTATAAGCCTCCTGTTACTGCTTTTAGAATTAACTTAAATCCATCAAATCTAGGTTCTATTGCGATATTGATGAAAACTGATAGGGAAAATGGTGTTAAGATATCTTTAAATATATCAAATAACAGTACTTTAGATGCCTTTATGAACAATGAATCAGGGTTGAGAAATGCTTTGAGTAAAACTTTTAGTGAAGATACGACATTTGATTTAGATTTTGGGGGACAAGATGATTCAAGTTCTTCTAATGAAGGTCAAGAAAATAATCAAACATTTAATCAAAACAGAGGGGACACTCAAGCCATATTGCAATCAAGAGAGAGTAATAAAGAATTAAATGATGAAATAGACTATATGTAATGGAGGCTTTATTATCTTTATTAAATGAAGATATTGTCTTTCAATTCTTGCTGTTATTTGCTAGGATTTTGGCTTTTGTTGTTTTTATGCCTATTTTTGGACATACAAGTGTTAGTGTAAGAATAAGAATAGCTTTAGCTTTTTATAGTACTATATTTTTATTTCCTTTAGTAAATATTTCTACTGATGTAACTGAAGATACTTTTTTATTGGGTATTTTGTCAGAAATAACATTGGGATTTTTAGCTGCAACTCTTTTTAATATAATTTTTTCAGCAGTTAGTATTATAGGTGATTTTGTATCTTACTCTACAGGTTTATCTATGGCTATGATGTTTAACCCTGCAACTGGTTCACAAGAAGGATTAGTATCTAGGATGTTATTTTGGATTGCAATAGCTTTATTTTTTCAAACAGGTATGTATGAAATGACTTTGATTTTTTTAGTGAAAAGTTTTTCTTTTATACATTTGGGTTCTTTCAATCCTTTTTCTTATGATGGTATATATTTGCTAATAGTGGAGATAAATAGGATGTTTACTTTTGCCTTTTCTTTTGCCTTACCATTGTTTTTTATAGGATTTATTATGGATGTTTATTATGGATATGGTACTAAATCTATGCCATCTTTTTCACCTTTTGTTATAACATTTCAAATGAAATTTGCTTTGATATTTTTGTTTTTAATATTTGGTATGGAAATGTTTGCAGATGCTTTTAAAGAGTACTTTATCTTAAAGTTTCAATAGGAAATAATTATGGCAGATGATGATAAAACAGAAGAACCCACACCCAAGAAAATAGAAGATGCAAAAAAAGAAGGAAATGTATCCAAATCTATGGAGGTAACGGGTGCAGCTATTTTAACTTTTGGTTCTATGTATATCTTGTTTTTCTCTTCTTTTTCTCTTCTTGAAATAAAAAAGATGATGCTTTATTCTTTTGGTTTTATTGGTGAACCACTAGATTCTAGTGTTTTATATTCTTTAACTATTTCAACTGTTCTTACTCTTTTAAAGTCTCTTAGTCCTATATTTATATTAGTTATATTACTTGCTCTTGTTTCAAATTGGATGCAATTTGGGATGATAGCTGTTCCTTTAAAAATAGATTTGAAAAAACTTGATGCACTTAAGGGATTGAAAAATCTTTTTTCTATGAAAAAACTATTAGAGGCTTTAAAATTAAGTGCAAAATTAGTTATTATCATGGTAGTTATGGTTATATTATTTTTGCTTTTAGGAGATTCTTTAATTGCTATGATGAACCAATCAACTCCTAAAATCATAGAATCAATGGTAACTTTAACTGGTTATTTTTTGGCTACTATATTACTTATTATAATAATTTTTGCTATAATGGACTTTTATTTTTCTAGACATTATTATATGAAATCCCTAAAGATGAGTAAACAAGAAATAAAAGATGAGTTTAAAAATATGGAGGGAGATCCTCAAGTAAAGGGACGAATTAGAAGAATACAAATGCAAATGGCACAAAAAAGAATGATGCAAGATGTGCCCCAAGCTGATGTTATTATAACTAATCCTACTCATTATGCTGTGGCATTAAAGTACGATAACAAAATAGATGCAGCACCAAAAGTACTTGCAAAAGGAATAAATTTTATAGCATTGAGGATAAAAGAAATAGCAAGAGAAAATAAAATCCCTATTGTTGAAAGTCCATCACTAGCTAGGTCTTTATACGACCAAATAGAAGTGGAAGATGAAGTTCCAAAGGCATTTTATAAAGCTGTTGCAGAGATTTTCTCTTATGTGTATGAGTTAAAAAAGAAACAAAGAAGGTAGATTAAGTGAGATTTTTAATAATATTTTGTCTTTTGATAAATGTCTTATTTGCAAAAAAAGATTTTTATTATAGTTTTATCAATTCTTCTGGAAATCAGATTTCACAAAAGAAAAAACAAGAATTAAGAGATGGTTTTGAGATTATCCAAAATGTAAAAAACCTTGCAAAAGAAGGCAAAATAGATGAGGCTTTTGAGGATATCAAAAGACTAAAAGATACAAACACTTCAAGTGTTTTAAATTCTGATATTATAGTTACTTATTGTGATTTGTCTTTAAAAAAAGTACATAAAAGATTTATTATGGATGCTGAAAAGCTTTTAGAAGATGCTCTAAATTCTTCCCAAATAAATAGTTATAATCTAGTTCAAGCTTATATGCTATTAGTTGAGATAAAACTAGGTCTAAATAAGACTAAGGAAGCTAAATATTTTGCAAATACTATGATTGATAGTTTTGATGATGAGCTGACAAAAACTTATGGAAAAATAGAATTAGCGAAGATATACAAACATATGAAAAATTATGGTAAATCTATAGCTATTTTATATGGTATTTTAACAAAAACTAAAGATAAGTTAGTTGCTACTATTGTTGCTGATGAACTTTTTGATTTATATTTATTAAATAATCAAAAAGAAAAAGCACAAGAGTTAATCTCACAAGTTTTAAAATCAAATATTGATTACTATGCAAATGACTCTTATCTTGCAAACCAAAAAATCAATCGTTTGATAAAAGCAAATATGCCTTTATATGCCTCAGAAATTCTAAAAGAGTTATTAAATAGAGCCACAAAAGATGAAGATATTGAAAGTTTTAAATTTAAATTAGCAAATGTTTATATGCTTATGTATGATAGAACAAATTTTTATTTGGAAAAGGCAAAAGAACTTTACAAAGATATTATCAATGACTATCCAAAAGGTGCTTATTTTAAAAAATCTAAGATGTATCTTGATGAAATTCTGATGAGGCAAGGGATTATAAAACCAGCAGTAATAGCTCAAAAATATGAATCATCTGAAGCTATGCAACAAAAAGCTTTGATGCAAGAGTTGATAAATGATAAAAAAGATAAAAAATTTGAAAAACTTTTTAGAACAAAAAAAGTTTATATGAAGATATCAGATACTATTGCAAAAAGATTTGGATATAAATCTATGAAAACACTTTTTGATGAGATAAATATAGATATGATAAAAGATTTTATAAATCAAGATAGATGTTCTGATATGAATAAGGCTTTGCAAACTTCCACAGAAGAAACTTTAACAAAGTTGATCAATGATGAAGTCTTAAAATACAAATTTTTTGAATGTCTGATAGAATCTCCTTTGCAAAAAGCATATTTGAAAGTTAAGACTACTTTTAATTCAAGTCACAATGCTGATATTTATCTATATCTAGAAAGAATGGCTTATGCTTTAAAACTTTATGATGAGGCACTAATTTTTTCAACAAAAGTTGAAATGATGGGAGATGAAAATATCTTAGCTAGGGAATTTTTAGAACAATATAAGATTTTAAAAGCAAAAAAAGATACTTTATTGTTAAAAAAGTTTTTCATCTATGCCACGAAAAATAAAAAATATATGGATGAAAATATAGATAATCCTTTGATAATAGACTTTTTTTATGATTATTATTTTTATTTGTTAAAAAAAGGTGAAGAAAAACAAGCCTTTGATATTTTACAAAAACTATATAAAAAACAAGAAGATGTAAAAGCTCATGTGTATTCTCCTTTTGTTGAAATAGAACTAGCAAATCAAGCAAAAACACAAAAAGATACTAAAACAGCTTTAAAGTTCTTACTTGAGGCTATAAAAAACACAAGACGAATGAAAGCAGATGAACAAGTGAAAATATATTATGATATTTTAAAATTATATGAAAAACAAAAAAATGAAGATAAAAAACTAGAATATCTTTTAAAATGTAAAGAGGTAAAAGGTGTATCAAAAGATAATTTATATAAAAAAATGTGTAATGAGATGTAGATGGATTTAGATGAGTTATTAGAAAGTATTGATTCTTCTAGTCTTTCTATTGCTTTTGGGAGAATAAAACATATATCAACTACTACTATTAGTGCGACAGGTTTAGAAGTTGCAGTTGGAGATATAGTAAAAATAGAATCAGTTCAGCATCTATATACAGTTTTAGGAATGGTTGCATCAATACAAAAAGATGATTTTACGATAGTTCCTTTTTCTTTTATAGAAGGTTTTAGGATACACGATAAGGTTTATCTACAAAAAGAGGGACTTGCTGTTAAGTGTGGATATGGACTTTTAGGTCGTGTTGTCAATGCTTTGGGCGAACCCATAGATAAAAATGGGAAGATAAACCAACTTGAAGAAAGTTCAGCTATCAACAAAGTATCAATGTCTCCTTTAGATAGAGGGATAATCGATGAAAGATTTTCCACAGGAGTTAAAGCAATAGACTCTATGCTAACAGCTGGAAAAGGGCAAAAAGTTGGTATCTTTGCAGGTTCTGGGGTAGGAAAATCAACTTTGATGGGTATGATTGTAAAAGGTTGTGAAGCTCAGATAAAAGTGGTTGCCCTAATAGGTGAAAGGGGTAGAGAAATTCCTGAGTTTATCCACTATAATTTAGGGGATAATCTTGAAAATACAGTTTTAGTAACAGCAACTAGTGATGAATCAGCACTTATGAGAAAATATGGAGCATTTACAGCTATGGCAATTGCTGAGTTTTTTAGGGATAAAGGACATGATGTACTTCTTATGATGGATTCGGTTACTAGATTTGCTATGGCTCAAAGGGAAATAGGACTAAGTACGGGAGAACCTCCTGTAAGTAGAGGTTATCCCCCTTCAGTTTTTGCACTTTTACCACAACTAATGGAGCGAGCTGGGAATAATGACAAAGGTTCTTTAACTGCTTTTTTTACAGTTTTAGTTGATGGGGATGATATGAATGACCCAATAGCAGACCAAAGTAGGTCTATACTAGATGGGCATATAGTTTTAACTAGAGATTTAACCGAACAAGGTTTTTATCCTCCTATAAATTTACTAAAATCAGCTTCAAGGGTTATGGATAAAGTAGTTGATGAAGAACACTATAATTATTTTTTAAAGTTAAAAAGAGTATTATCTCTTATAAAAGAAAATGAAGTTTTAGTTAGAGTTGGAGCTTATAAACCTGGAATGGATAAAGAACTTGATGATGCTATGGAAAGAAAAGAAGCAATCAGAGAGTTTTTAACCCAAGGTATGGGACAAAAATATGACTTTGATGAAATAATTGAGATGTTAAAAAAGGTATTGCAATGATTATAACAGCAAATGAGATGAATTATAGATTAGATAGTTTAAATGCAGAGCAAAGAAGAATCTCAGCACAGATGAGTACTCGTCAAAAAATTGATGATGGAAGTGAAGATACTGAAGTTTTTGGAGAAGAACTTTATATTGAGAATAAACTTTCAGTATATGGTGAAATTGAAAGTCAGATTAACAAAACTGTAGCTCAGAACAGAGCAGCAGACACTGCAACAGCAGATATCAAAAAACTATTTGAAAAGGTAAAAGCAGAATTAATCAAAGCAAATACTTCAGCAGTTAGTGATGATGAGAGAGAAACTATAGCAACTGGCTTAGAAGGTGTGAAAAGTAGTCTTTATGATTTTGTAAATACTAGAATACAAGGTGATTATATATTCTCAGGACAAGCAACTGAAACTCAAGCTTTTGTTAAAGATGATAAAGGAAAAATTACTTATGAAGGTGATTTTAGAGCTAGAAAAGTTTTAGTTGAAGAGGGTTCTTATAGAGAAAGAGGAATCACTGGAATTGATTTGATGATGTATTCTACTTCTATTGCTACAAAAGGTGAAAAATTAAAATTTACTGAAGATGAAAGAATTATCGACCAAAATGGTGAAGAATGGAAACTAAATCCAGCAAAAGATAAGATTATAAGACTTGATTATAGAGGTAGAGAAACTAAAGACACTCTAAGTGTTCAAGATGATGGGAAAACTCCTCCTACTTATACTGTAAATGTAGGAAGTAAAGATGGTACAAAATTTGAAGCAAAGAAAAATATTTTTGATGTTTTAGATAGTGCTATAAATGCCTTAAAAAAACTTGATGATAAAGGTAATCCTATAAGTTCAAAAGAATCTATGAAAAAAATATCTGAAGTTCAAAGTCAAATAGATGATGCTTATGATAGTCTTATTTCAGCCCATGCTAAATTAGGGACTAGAAATAAAGTTTTTGAAGTTGCTAAGGAAAGTATATCTGCAAGATTATTTCAATTTAAGGCATTATCAGAAGATGTAAGTGGAGTTGATTTGGGTAAAGTCGCTATGGAAGCAAAAGATTTACAGATAACTTATACGGCTTTATATTCGACGATAAATAAAACAAATCAATTATCTCTTGTAAATTATATCAAATAGTTGTTTTAAATATTAGATGAATATTAGAAAGATATTTTCAAAAGACCTCGTTATTGTTGCATTGTTTGTAGCAATTTTGATGATTATTATAGTTCCTTTACCAAAGATGGTTTTGGACTTTTTTTTGGTGATATCTTTGTCTTTATCTTTACTTATTTTACTTATTTCTTTATATATTCAAAGACCTTCAGATTTGACAACATTTCCAACTATTATACTTATTTTAGCCCTTTTTAGGCTATCTTTGAATATTGCAACTACAAGGTCAATTTTAAGCGAGGGACAAAATGGTCCTGAAGCAGTTAGTTCCATCATAGCAGCCTTTGGTGAGTTTGTTGTTGGTGGAAATATGGTAATAGGGGTTATAGTATTTATAATCCTTGTTTTGATAAACTTTATGGTTGTTACAAAAGGTGCTACAAGGGTTGCAGAGGTTACTGCTAGATTTACACTTGATTCTATGCCTGGTAAGCAAATGGCTATTGATGCTGATTTAAATGCTGGGTTTATTGATGATAAGGAAGCTCAAGAGCGAAGACATGCACTAATTTCTGAAGCTACTTTTTATGGGTCGATGGATGGGTCATCAAAGTTTGTAAAAGGTGATGCAGTTGCTGGGATTATCATCACATTAGTAAACCTTGTGGGAGGTTTACTAATAGGTATTTTCCAACACGATATGACTGCTGCTCAAAGTGGGCAGATATATTCTATCTTAACTATTGGGGATGGACTTGTAGCGCAAATTCCTGCACTTATACTATCAACTGCAACGGCTATCATCATCACTCGGTCAAATATGGATGAAGATAAGTTTGCAAGTCAATCTATATCTCAACTTGTAAAAGATTCAAAATCTTTAATTCTTGTTGGTATTGGTATGATTTTATTTGGACTAGTTCCTGGTTTCCCTACAGGGGTATTGGCTATTATGGGGCTTATTATGATATTTATAGGATACACTATAAGTATGATAAATCGTGATGTGGACAATGCCCTTACAAGATTTTTCAAAGCTAAACCAGAAGAAGAAATCAAAGTTAGTGATAATCTTGAAGAAATGAAAGAGAAAAAGAAAAAAGCAAGTGCAGTAAGTGAAGAACAATCTATGGAAAGTATCATGAAACTTGAAGTTTTAGAATTAAAACTTGGTATTAGATTGTTAAGACTTGTTCAAGGTAACTCTGAACTTTTAGATAAGATTAGAGCTATTAGAAAAACTATCGCTAAAGATTTAGGTTTTATCATCCCTCAAATTAGAATTTCTGATGATTCAAATCTAGCAACAAATGAATATGAATTATACTTAAAAAGAATACCACTAGTTAGAGGGAATGTAGAAGTTGATAAGCTTTTGGCAATGGGTGGTTTTGCAACTGAAAAACTAGAAGGTTTAAAAGTGAAAGAACCTGTTTTTAATCTTGATGCAACATGGATAAGTCCTGATTTAAAAGAAGATGCTTTGATGAAAGGATTTACTGTTGTTGATGCACCAACTATTATATCTACTCATATTTCAGAGATTATAAAAAGACAAGCAGAAGATATCATCACTAGACAAGATATAGTAGATATCATAGATAGATTGAAAAAAGATTTCCCTATTGTTATAGAAGAAGCTATGAAAGTAACTTCTTATGGGATATTATTGAAAGTTTGTAAGGACTTATTGCATGAAGGTATTCCTATCGTTGATATGCTAACTATCATAGAAAGTATAGCAGATATTGCAGAGTTTACAAAAGCTCCTGATGTACTTTTAGAACATGTTAGAGCAAAACTTTTCAGACTTATTACTCAAAAGTTTTTAGATACAGATGGTATTTTACATATCATTACTATAAAACCAGAATTAGAACAGCAGTTTATTGGAAAACTTCAAGAACAACACGGAGTTTCTCAACTTATGCTATCAATTGCAGAGATAAATAATCTTGTTACAAAAACAAAAGAATTACTTGATGATATAGAAATAAAAGGATTTACTAAAGTTGCTATGGTGGTTGACCCAGTTTTAAGAAAAAGAATATCAGAGATTTATGAGAAATTTGGTCTAAAAGTGGCAGTTTTATCCCACGCAGAATTAGACTCAAAAGCTAACTTTGCAATAGAGGGAACTTTGGATTTCTAGTATGAAAATATTTAGACTTTTTATTTTATTTGTTTTAAGTATTGGTTTTGTTTTTGCAGGGGTGAAAGTTAAAATCCCAGATAGTTTTTTAAGTGGTGAAGCACTTGTTTTTAGTGTAGAACTAAGTGGTAGTGCTGAACAAATGCCAGATTTATCCCAAATAGATGGCTTTCCAACACAAAATATAGGAAATTTTTCATCTATAAATAGTATAAATGGAAGAGTATCTAAATCCATCACCAAAAAATATGCCCTATATCCAAATAAAGATATAAATTTTCCTGCTTTAGAGTTTATCATAGATGGTGAAAAATATACCACAAAAGCAAAAAAAGTTATCAAAAAGCTAGTATCCAAAACAAAATCAGATTTATATGATTTGGAAATATCATCAAATAAAGATGAGGTTTATCTAGGAGAAAAGTTTGAAGTAACACTAAAGTTTAAGTTCAAAGAAGAAGCTGAACTTTTAGAACTAAGCCTTGTGAAACCTAAGTTGGATAAGTTTTGGTTTAGTCAAGTTGAAGACTACTCAAAACAGTATAAAAAAGATAATTTTGTAGTACAAGAACTAAAGTTTGTTTTATCACCTTTAAAAGTAGGTTTACAAAAAATCCAGCCTTTTATGATACAGGCTAAAAAGATGGATTATGATAACTTCTCTTTTTTTTCTGATTCTTCAAAACTTATAAAAATATATTCAAATGATTTAGATATAAAAGTGAAGGCTTTGCCTGAAAATGTGAGTTTGATAGGAAATTTTGGTATAAGCTCAAGTGTAGATAAAACAGAGCTAAAAAAAGGTGAAGCACTATCTTTAAAGATTAGGATAACAGGGCAAGGAAACTTTGATGATATAGAAGATTTTAAACTAGATTTACCAAATACCACCATATATGAAAATAAAGCTAAAATAAAAGATGATGTTTATACTAAAGTTTTCTCAATCATAGCAAATGATGATTTTACTATCCCTGCATTTGAGTTAAAATACTTTGATAAAAAACAAAACAAAGTTATCACAAAATATAGCCAAAAATACAACATCAAAGTACAAAGTCCACAACTTACAAGTTCTTCTAGTGTAAAACTAGAAAAAGCACAAGAGCCTGTAAAAAAGCAAATAGTACAAAAAGTAGTATATAAAACTTCACTAGTAAATAATATCTTATATTTTATACTAGGTGTTGTGTTTACTGTATTTATACTAGTAATCTATCTTCAAATCAAAAAGAAGAAAAAAGAAAAAAACTTCCAAAATCAAGACATAGTAAAACAAATCAAAAAAGCAAAAACAAAAGAAGACTTACTTAAAAAACTTGTGCCTTATATGGGAAAAAATCCTAAACTTGATAGGATTATCTTTGCTTTGGAAAAAGGTGATGATTTGAAAGAAAACAAAAAAGAGATACTAAAACTTATAAAAGAATTTTATAAGTTTTAAATTTAGATATATCAATATTTTGTTTCCCATTTTATTTGATTTTTGAACATCAAAGTACTTTGATTGTTATATTTGGGATTCAAAGTTTGTTGTTTCTCATTTTGTAAGATTTCTGAGTATCAAATTGTTTTGATATTTATTTATTGATATCAAATTAGTTTGTCTTTAAAAAATATGATATTTTGAATCTCAAAAATCAGTTTTTATTAATATTAAATCTATTTAATGTTAATTTTTTTTAAATTATAAGAGAGAATAGGATTTATATGTCAATTTCTTTAGAAGAATTAAATTTTGAAGGTACAGTAGATTATGACTATGATTGTTTTCCTCCCAATAATTTGAATTATCAAAAAATTATACATCAACTCATAAAAGCAACTGATGCTATTGCAAGATTTGATCAGATGCTAAAAAAAATGCATAATAGTGAAATTCTTTTAGCCCCATTGAGAAACCAAGAAGCTGTTATATCTTCAAGAATGGAAGGTACTATTAGTACTATGGATGAAATTTTAAAATATGAGGCAGATTATGAAGATAATAAAGAAGAACATCATAGTACTAGATCTGAGGTTATCGAAACAATTTTATATCAACGAGCATTAAAAACTGCACAAGGTGCATTAATGGAAGGACAACCATTATCGCAGTTTCTAATAAAAACTATTCATCAACATTTATTATCTTTTGGTAGAGGTGCTCATAAAACACCAGGTCAATATAAAACAGAACAAAATTATCTAGCAGATAGAGCTAAAAGAAATATTTTATTTACACCTATAAGTCCAGAAAAGTTACAAGATGGTCTTGATAAATTATTTGAATATATTTCACAAAGTGAAGATCCAGTTTTGATAAAAACAGCACTTGCACATATAGAATTTGAAGCTTTACATCCATTTAAAGATGGAAATGGAAGAATAGGAAGAATGCTGATCACTTTGATGCTCTGGTCAAATGGGGTGATTTCTGCTCCTCATTTTTATATTAGTGGTTATTTTGAAGAAAATAAAGATAAATATATAGATATGATGAGAGATGTATCCCAAAACAATAACTGGACAGATTGGTGTATATTTTTCTTAGAAGCAGTTGAACAACAGGCTATTAGAAACTTAGAAATTGCAGAAAATATTAGTGCTTTGTATGAAAAAATGAAACAAGAATTTAGTGAAATTTTATCATCTAAATATAGTGTAAATGCTCTTGATTATGTATTTACTAAT
>PDWI01008369.1_pt1 | contig 12210 bp, 7 predicted proteins | sample 1430891 | NCBI WGS metagenome assembly PDWI01 (sample SAMN01162508, study PRJNA174530) | Oral metagenome, whole genome shotgun sequencing project. | biome: Marine environment; feature: Marine mammal; material: Swab sample of the gingival sulcus; isolation source: swab sample of gingival sulcus...
ACTACTACACTGCAATCTAGGATGGAATCAGAGTGGTAATGGCTATTACATCTCTAAATTATTTGATACTAATAAGCTAAGATCACAAACAAGTAAACACACTAATCTCAAGACTAAGCAAAAAAAATATAATTATCAATTTAATTTTAACATAATAAAAGATATAACGAGATGAAAAAGATTAACATTATAATAGGCTTAATATTATTCTGTTCTTTAATGAGTTCTTGCAACTTTGGAAATGAACTTATAGGAGACGATGCTCATATTGATTATCTAATAGAAGATATCCATGAAGCTATAGGCATTGAGTTAGAGCAAATAAGCAATAATGATTTTGAAATCAAACTATCAAAAAGTCGGATTCTCGAAATGGATGGTTCTGAATATCTAAGATTTAAAGCAGATATTGGAGATACACGAAAGGTTTTCACCTTTCCTTGTGGAACCTTCCAAGGTGATGTATTAAAAGATCCAATCCTTGACATCAAAATTGAGACCTTAACAGATTTTAATAAAGCATACTCTAAAAACAGTTTACTGAACCCAATTATAAATATAAACTACTGTACCTATTTACCAGTCCTAAGCAACACCAATCCAAACGCTCTGTTTACTGGGGATTACTCTAGTTGGAGAAAATCAATATTATCTAAAGTACCTTATCCTTTATATCTACTTAAAGTAGATCATTCTAATGGATGTTTTTCATATTTTTCATTTAAAGAATTTCCTGACAATCCAAAACAAATAGTAAAAGTCTCCATCAAATTAGGAAACGGGAAGGTTCTATCAACAAATAAAGAGCTAACGATAAAATCTGAGTAGGTCTAAAAAGGTAATATCGTCTAAGAAATGAAATAAAATCATAGGACGGTTGCTATAAAAGAAGGCTGTAGTAAGGAGGTATGTCTGCTATACCTAACATGTATAAGTTTTTCTGTTCTTTATTTGTTGATTAGAGATTATTTATTAGTAGTGAAGAGTTTTTGAAACCTTTTGGAAGACAGAAATAATTCGTTGGGATGGTTTATTTGATTCTTAGGGAAGAAATGAAAATTTCTTCCCTAAGAATTTTTAAGCTTTAAGTAAACATGTCTTCTAAATAAAAAAAAGTATTTTTGTAGCTATAGGTCTATTAATAATGTTTTATGCGTAAAGTTCATCATCTCCTGCTTGCCTTTGCTGGTCTACTCCTTTTGGGGCTATGCTCTTCTTGTAACGATCTGCTTCGTTTGGATCGTAAAAAGGATATTACTCTGGCTTTCGAGCAGAAGCCTGATATTGTCGTTCCGATTGCTTATGGCTCAGCTTCGCTTTTTGAAGTGCTAGATGGCTATAAGATTGGGGGAAACTATTTAGTCGTTGAAGATAACGATTTCTATATTCGCTATGAAGCTAAGCGGATTTTCTCCTTTGGGGTCGATGCTCTATTCAATAATAAAATTGCAATCCCAAAGCAGGTTTTTCACTATCCAAAGCAGGGGTATAAAGAAACGAAGGACATAGAGGGGAATAAGCTCTATGAACTTAAATCGTTCTTTCCTGATGAACTTTATTCGGCAGACCTACAGCTTCCGAAAGAGGTGCTGAAGACGGAAAAGCTTGATTTCGATGCTGTGCTTCTCCTTTCGGTCAAGGATAGTCCAATTAACGCACGGGTTATTCTGAACTTCCTAAATGTGCAGAACGAGAATGGTCAGAATATTCGTGTTGCTCTCAATATTCAGCCGTCAACTAGGGAACGGGTCTATAAGATTCCGCTCTATACTTGTTCCTTCCGAGGGGAGGCCGAGGGCAATGTCTTGCCTCTGAAATATAGACTTGAGCTTCAGCCTGAAATAACAAAGGGGACAGTCTCACTTGTTCAAGGCGAAGCGATTAAATTGGAGAGCCTTGGGAGTGAAGTGAAGATCCATAGTTTTGCTGGAAAACTTGCACCTTATAAGACTAATCTTGAGAAGATTAAAGGTAGACCTTGGTTTGACCTCTATAAGAATAAGACAGACTTTCAACTTCACGAGGGGAAGCTTGCCTTGAGTTTTGAAAATGAAAATGTAGAGGCTCAGCTTGCGATACAACCTAGCTTTGCTATAAAGCACAAAAATCAGCCTTCAAGCCTTTGGCTCGGAGAACGCGAGGAAATGCTCTTAAAGGGACAACCGAAAGAGTTCATCTATCAAGGCGAAAAGGTGCAGGAACTATTTTCGGCTTTCTTCCAAAATACGGCTCACTTGCAAGGCTTGGTGGAAATCTCTCCTGATTCAGAGCAATTAATTTTAGCTAAGGGTTCTAAGATTCATGCTAACCTCCTTTTTGAGCAGAAGCTGGATTTCTCTCTTGGAAGCCTTAAAATTGACTATACGAGCCAAAAGATTGAGATGCAGAAGCAGGCAAACTTTATGGAACTGAGTAAGGCTGAGACACTTTCTCTGGTTATCTATGGACAAAGTAACATCCCGTTGCAACTGAATCTAGAGAAGATTGTAGTCCTTGATGAGAATAAAAAGCCGACAGGTCAGGAGATTCTGATCAAAGGCGAGGTCAAAGGGAGCTTGGATAATCAGATGGTCAAAAGTCATATCAGCACATCAATCAGCAAAGCTGAGTTCGAGCGCCTACGCTCTGAAGGAGATATTCACCTCTCCGTTCGTGGAACACTCTCAAGTCTTCGCAAAGAGCGTGTCAGCTTGAAGTCAGATCAAGAAATTAAGATGAATATACTCATTGGTTGTAACCATCAATTCAAATAAAAAGAGGCTTAACTATGTATTATACAGCTTATCGTTGGCAGGTTTTAGCCCTTTTAGTGGCTCTTTGCTCTCTCGTGTCGCTTAGAAGCTATGCTCAGGATCGTAATTATACTTTGATGTTTGCCGATGACTCGTGGCAGAGAATAGATGCAAACCCAGCTTATATGCCCAATAAGGGAAGCATGCTTTTTGCCCTGCCAAGCCTAACGGCAGATATCAAGCTCCCTTTTATCAATAAAAACTCTCTTAAGGTCGTCGATGGTCAAGCAACAGTTTTCTTAGATCGTATGCTTGCGGACTTTGGTGCAAGCCCAAGTCGTTCGGATATGAATCTGAATTTCTTTGCCTTTGGTATGAAGATTCAGGATTTTTATCTCTCGGCAGGACTGAGTCTTCGCGGACTTTTACATAGCTCAGTGCATAAGGATTTGATGAATCTCCTTGCCAGAGGAAATGGTCAATTCATGAATAAGGTCGTTTCAGGGCAGGGGCTTTGGCTCACAAGCGAAGCTTGGGGCGAATTGTCGCTAGGCTTGGCTTATAAGTTCTCCGACAAGTTCAGCCTTGGTGCGAGGGTTAAGTATCTTTCTGGGCTAGCATCGGTGAATACGCTTAGGAGCAAAACTTATATTCAGACCTCAAAGCAAGGCGAGGAGTTGCTCATCAAGACCAATAAGCATTACATCCTTAATTTACCTTTTAAGATTAGTGCTGATGAAAATCAGCGACTAGACCTTTTGGACGAGGACGCAGATCGTTTGAAGTTGAGGGACAACCTGATTAGGTCAGAAGGATTTCATTACAATCCCTTTGAACACTTTGGTTTTGGTCTTGACTTGGGAGCAGAATACCGTTTCAATAAGTCGTGGCTCCTCGCTCTAAACGTTCAGAATTTATCATTCATCCGCTGGGGAGCTTCTAGCTCGCAATCTGTTCGTCTAGACGTAGAGTCAAGAGATCCTATTTCAATGAAAGGGGCGAATATCAATGAGGTATTAAAAAATGAATTTGAAGGAGCTAGGAAGAATCCCCTTGAATCAATGATTGAGGTGGTAGAACGCAATAGTAAGATTAGTGAAGGAGAAGAGCATTATAGTTTTCAACCTACATATTATTCCTTCACTGCTGGGTATAGCTATGGCTCGTGGCTGAAAGCTTATTCGACAGTTGGACTTGTTGATCGCCACCAAGGGAAATTAGGTTACGAACTAGCAGTCTCTACTTATATGAAAGCTTTGTCATGGTTGAGTACGGCAGTAAGTCTTTCTAAGAATAGTCACCAAGATTTGAACCTTGGTCTTGCCCTAATTTTTGGAGATAAGGTGCAGGGTTTCATTGCTACAGATAATATGCTCGCCCTCATTCCTTCGAAGTTTTTAATGAACGTCCATTTGGGTCTTAACCTACATTTCTAATTTCGTCTAGTAAGCAGAAATGTGTATCTTCGTACAGAATCCGAAATTTTGATATGAATACTACATTAAATAAAGATAAAAAAGAGATCGTAGTGAGCGGAATCCGTCCTACGGGTAACCTTCATTTAGGAAATTACTTTGGTGCGGTAAAAGCATTCCTTCAGATGCAACACGAGTATGACTGCCGATTCTTCATCGCAGACTGGCATTCGCTTACGACACATCCTCACCCAGACAATATTAAGCGTAACGCTTATACTATTTTAGCGGAGTACTTGGCTTGTGGACTTGATCCCGAGAAAGCAATGATTTACTTTCAAAGTGATGTGCCAGAGGTTCTTGAGCTTTATCTCTATCTCAACATGAATGCTTATCTAGGAGAGCTAGAGCGTACGACTTCTTTCAAAGACAAAGCACGTAAACAACCGAATAACGTAAATGCTGGATTGCTTACTTATCCGACACTTATGGCTGCAGATATCTTGATTCATAAGGGCGAAAAAGTGCCTGTTGGCAAGGATCAGGAGCAGAATATGGAAATGGCTCGTAAGTTCGCCCGTAGATTCAACTCAATTTATGAGGTGGATTACTTCGTAGAGCCAGCATCGTTCTCTTTAGGTGCTAGGGCATTAAAAGTACCAGGCTTGGATGGATCGGGCAAAATGGGAAAGAGCGAAGGAAACTGTATTTACCTCATGGACGATGAAAAGACCGTGAAGAAAAAAGTTATGAAGGCTGTAACCGATTCAGGCCCTACTGAGGAGAATAGCGAAAAGCCTGAAGTAATCCAAAATCTCTTTACGTTCATGGATCTCGTCTCAAGTGAAGAGACCTATAAGCACTTCGATGAAGCGTGGAATAACTGTTCGATTCGTTATGGAGATATGAAGAAGCAGTTAGCAGAGGATATTAATGCTTATTTGCAACCTATCCGTGAACAAATTGAGCATTTCAGTCATGATGAAGCTCTCCTAAAGCGAGTAGCCGAAGATGGGGCAGAGAGAGTCCGCGAGCATGCTCGTAAGACAATTGCTGAGATTCGCCATATTATTGGCTTTCGCTAGCGATAAAGCATTGTTATTTAAGCAAGAAAATACTAAAATTAATACGAATACAATTTATAATTATGGAAATAACAGGAAGAATTATTGAGATCCTTAACGTACAGAGTGGCGTAAGTAAAGCTACAGGTAAGGAATGGAAGTCGCAGGATTATGTGATCGAAACTCAGGATCAGTACCCAAGAAAGATTTGTTTTAACCTATTTGGCGATAATATTGATAAGTTCAATATCCAAATGGGAGAGGATCTAACCGTCTCAATCGACATAGAAAGTCGTGAATACAATGGACGTTGGTATACAAATATTCGTGGCTGGAAAGTCGAGCGTGGCACAGCTTCTGCGATACCTTCGCCTCAGGATTTTTCTGCCCCAGCATCAAGCGTAGATCCTCTTAGTGGAGCTCCTACGACTTCTACAAAAGCAGAGCCTACAGATCCTGCAAGCGATCTCCCATTTTAAGGTTTAATCCCATAATATGAATCCGATATGTTGAGCCATTAGAAGCTTGTCATATCGGATTCTTTTGTTATTTATGAAATTATCTTTGCTTGTCGTTGGGAAGACCAATCGTAAGGAAATCGAAACACTTATCTCGGACTACGTCCAACGTTTGGGACATTATCTTCCATTTGAGCTGATGGTTCTCCCAGATGTGAGGCGTTCATCGAAGACCTCTGAGCTAAAACAGAAAGAGGCGGAAGGGCAGCTAATTTTGAAGCAAACGCAGGCACGTGATCGCTTGATCCTTTTTGATGAAAAAGGCAAGAGCTATACTAGTGAGGGCTTTTCCTCGTTTATAGAAGAGAGAATGCTTGCAGGGGAACAACGCTTAGTCTTCGTTATTGGAGGTCCTTACGGATTTTCTGATGAGGTTTACCAACGAGCAGATGGTTTGGTCAGCTTGAGCAAAATGACTTTTTCTCACCAGATGGTTCGGCTTTTTGCTGTAGAGCAATTTTACCGAGCAATGACTATTTTAAGAGGTGAGCCATATCATCACAAGTAATACCTCAACTTGAGAGTCTTTCTCCCAATTAGCTTCTCGTTTTTAGCTCCGAAGCTTTTGCTCCTGAGAGATGTCTTTAATTTATCTATCCCTTAAATAAATAGATTCCTATGAATAGAAAAGTCTTTTCTAAGCTTATAATAAGTATTTTGATTCTATGTGTTTTGCCTTTTAATGCATGGGGGCAAAAGTCTGCAACGGAAGATTTGACGACTTTGAAGCAAGAACTTGTTCAAGCGGTGCAACAACAGAATCAAAGTAAGACTAAAATTCTAGCAAATGAGCTGAAAGAGAAAGCTCTTGATGCGAAAAACTTCCCTATGTTTGCCTATGCTTTTGATCGGTACTGGGATGTAATTATTCAGCGTAAGCCTCGTTCGGAGCAATATATTGCTGAGTCGGATAAGCTTTCTGCCCTAAATAACGTAGGTTCTCTTCCATGGATTCAAGGAGCAGACCGCTTACGCTATTTGTTTTGGCGGTTCGAATCTACGGAAATCTACCTAAACTCCTATTACTATAGAGTAACAGAAGTAAAAGCTTCAAGCTTGCAAGCAGATAGTTTTGACCTTAAAGTTTGGACAGAGCAGGACTTCAAAGATTTCTTCATTAAGGAGTTCCAGAAATTAGTCTCGGATAATCGTTATTTCTCTGTCCCCTTTAACTTGGAACATAAACGCTCGTGGTCGTACCGTCGCAAGGATGAAGGTTTCTATAAGACAGCCTTTGGGCAAAGTCTTGGAGGGCATATTTTCAAGAAATTGTTTAGTGATGGAGGCAAGTACTTCCCTCGCGAGGAGGAATATAAAGCAAAGAAGAAATTCATTTCTGAGCTGAGACAGAAACTTTTGGACTACAGCAATCTGGAGCAAGTTCCTGAGAAAAGAATAGGTGCTAAGCTCATGATTTTAGAATCCCTGGTACAGCATGAGGTAAATTTATCCGAAGAGCAGAAGGATTTGAAGCTTGGTTTAGAGCAAATAAGCTACAGTTTTGGCAAATCTGACCTCAGACCTTATATTTCTTATCTAATCAATATTTTGTCCGATGCGAAGATGTCTGAGATGCTTAAGAATAAATACCTTATAGACTTCGCAAGGCGTTTGGAACGTTCATACAAGAACTTGAGCAAGCCTGAGCAAGAAAGTATTCATTCCTTCAAAGCATCTCTCCTTTCACCAGTCTTGGATCTCCGCTACACTTCGAAATATTTAGTTGGGCATAAGGAACTAAAATTCTTACTTTACACACGTTCTCTTGAAGCTCTAACGATAAAGCTCTACGCTATTCCCAATGATGTACAGAAATTAGAGGAATGGAAACCTCGAAAGGGACAGAAGCTCTTATCTAGTCGTCGCATTAAAATCAAGGAAGATGAGGATCTAAAAGTTTTGGAGCAGGAGATGACTTTTACATTCCCTCACTACGGACGTTTTTACTTGGAGCTAATCCCTCAAATTAAGTTTGAAGCCAAAGCTTTCCTTTCTGCCAAAGAACGAAAGAAGGGCTTGCGTTATTCATCGCCTTTTGTCGTAACAAATAAGTATGTCTTAGAGCGACAAAACCGTGGTGAAATCGAAGGAGTTCATTGGCTGAATGCTGATACAGGTTCGCCTCTTGCCTCAGAAGTAGTGTATGTGTCTCATAAAACATCTGATAATCAGGTAAAAGATGAATATCTGCAAGCGGACTCCTTAGGCTTCCTTGCCTACGACAGCTCTAAGCCTATGAGTACGTATTACTATTTCCAGTCTAAGGATAAGTCCGATCCTCTCTCATTTTGGCTCTATAATCGGAAGTATGTTGAGAGTCCTATGGATGGAGAACATGAAACTCTGAAAGCAATTATTCACACCGATAGTCCAATATATAACAGAGGTCAGGATGTCCAAATCTTTGGTTACGTAGCGAATATCAATCTGCTTGCATCAAAAGGACGAGTTGAAGCCAAGCGTCCTCTTCGCTTGACCCTAAAAGTAAATGGAGAGTATGTGAAGCATGATTATGTTTCTAGCGATGAGTTCGGAAACTTTAAGCATACAATACACATAGATGATGACTACGTTTTAGGTAGATATTCCCTATCTATTCAGCCAGCTAATAGCCCCTTTGCGTTGGCTTATCAGAGCTTTTCTGTCGAGGATGTGGAACGCAAGACTTATGAGCTACGTACGACTACAGACCGTGCTAACTATAAACTTGGAGATACGGTGCGACTAAGTGTTTGGGTTAAGGAACTAAATGGAGGAACTTTGCCTAATTGTCGTATAAGTTGTCAGGTTGAGACGAGTGTTTTAACCCCTGTGGGCTATTGGAATGAGGAAGAGTCTTTCTTGGCTGAAGGCAGTGGAGGATTGACGAATGCCCAAGGGCGTTCAGACTTAAGCTTCGTTTTGAAAAAAGCTAAACTTAATGCTAAGAATTTCACGCATATCTATTGCATTCTTCTCCGCTCAGAGAATCCACAAGGTCAAGTCGAAGAGCAAACTTTTAGCATACGAGTTAATCCAAAGTTCGAAGGAATAAGTCTTGATGTTCCCGATTATTTGAATAAAGAAAAGGCTGAAACATCTTTCACTTGTTCGTTGATTTGCTCGAATGTTACAGAACCAATCAAAAGCTTAAGCTATAGCCTCTACAATGCTCAAGGTGAAAAAGTGCTGACAGCTCCCTGTAAACTGGACGAAGCTCAGGCTCTACATGAGCAGATTAAGGGCTTAGCTTCGGGAGAGTATGAGTTGGAAGTGTATCTGTGTTTAGCTTCGGGAGAAAGCTGTACAGAGAAGAAATCTGTTTACCTCTTTGCTCCAAGTGATAAAAGTTTTACTCCGAAGGAAAAAGGTCTTGTCGCTGAACTGAGCCAAAATACCTTCAGTTTGGGCGATCACTTGGAATTGTATTATGCAACGACAGAAGCAAATGCTTATCTCTTCTATAACTATGCCTATGGTAATGGTGAGAAGAAATCGCTTCGCTTACTTCGTCCGCAGAAGAATAAGCTCTACACCCTGTCTATTCCTTGCCCTGATCGTTTGGATGAGAGCCTCAATCTCTGCCTCTATATGCTCAAAGATGGCATTTTGTATAAGAAGACTTTTGAGGTTCATGCCGAGCAAAAAAAGAAAAAGTTGGATCTAAAGTGGGAAGTGCTACGCAAACGTGTACAAGCAGGATCAGAAGAAACGTGGAAGCTTAGGCTTACAAAAGATGGCAAGCCAGCAGATGCTTCAGTCATGGCTTGGCTCTATGACGTGGGACTTGACCTAAATGGTGATGCTACTGAGCCGAACCTTTTGCCTACTCATCTGTATTATCGACCAACTTATAGCCTCAATGTGAAGACCTTTAGCTATCCGATCGATACAAAGCATAGTGAACTGATGAAGACATCTCGTCAAGGACACTTGATGCTTATGGATGAAAGTAATTCATATAAGAGTGGCTCTATTTTTTGTGTTGTGGACAATGAGTCTAGTTCAAGACAAGCAATTCGCAAGATTTCAGCAAATGACTCTTGGACTAGTCCGCTAATGCGTACGGATTCTGATGGGGTGGTCTCGTGGACTTTCCGAATGCCTGAACGCTTGAGCCGTTGGAACTTCTTCCTTCTTGCCCATACTAAAGACATGTATCAGGTCAAGTGCTATGAGCAGATTGAGACCTTCCGAAGACTTGAACTTAAGAGTTCCGCTCCTTCAATCCTTCGCTCTGGAGATTCAGTTGGAATCAATTATCAGCTTCGTAACCATGGGAAAGAGCAAGAGCATGGTGCAGTACATTTCTATGTCAAGTTCAATGAAGCAGAGCATTTCCAAGAATTAGCTAAGGCTCAAGCTTTCAAATTAGGTCAAGAAGCCTTGAAAACGGGGACATTCATGCTCCCACTTCCTCGAAATGATGAGGATCAATTTGTTACCCTTCGCCTTGTAGCAAAGGGGCAGAGCTTTGAAGATGGCGAGGAGTTGCTTATCAAGGTTAAGGGTGTGAAGAAAGAGCAAGTTCACTCTAGGCTTTGGAAGACTTCAGCCTTTGGGACAGATACATTGAGCTTCAGCTCTCTCTTACCTCAGCAATGGGAAGGCGTTCAAGATGTGCGTCTTGATTTAGATTTTGATTGTTTGCCTGTTCGTGCCTGTGTTGAGGCAATACCGTCTATTTATTCAGAACAAAAAGATTTGATTTCTTTGCTGGCTAATTACAATGCTTGCCTAGTATCTCATGCTTTGCTTGGTACACCTCTCTTGAAAGATGTGCTAGACAGCACACCTACGACGGCAAGTTTTGAGCAATCGCTTGCAAATCCTTTTGTGGATAAGACGAAGAAAGTATTGAATCGTCGTGAAGCCTTGACAAATTATTTCAAGAAAATTGAAGACTCCGAAGCATTTAAGCGTCAATTGGAGGCGATTATTCGAGATATTAAGGCTTTAGAGAGAGCAAATCAGCAGATCTCTTGGTTTCATATAGGGACGAGCCAAACTTATTTAACCGAATATACAATCCAAGCCTTGGGATTAATGAGATCTTTGTACCGAGATCGCCGTATGGTTAAGTTGTGGTTTAACTTAGTTGAAGGCTTGGGGTCTATTGTCCAAGACTTTAGAGCAAATGATGATGGCTCTGGGGCATTCCCTTCTGCCTATATAACTTATCTCCATGCTCAAAAATTTAGTAGGCGTATGAAGACAAAGGATTTATATCATGGGGATCAAGAGCTGTATGCTAAGCTTATTGATACGGCTTCTCGCCAACGAGTTTATGATATGGACTGCTTGAGCAAGCTCTATCTCTGCGAAATGTTGCTCGATGATAAGCAAGCTTTTGGCGAGGAATTGCTTGAGTCTTGTCTCTCTCTCTTGGTTGAAAAAGACGGAATGTGCTATTTCCCCCGTACGCTGTCAAGCTCGGCTTGGTATGATCAAACGTATAGAATGCAAGCTTTGACGATGCGAATCCTTCAACGTTTTGCTCCAGAGAAGCAAGCTATTTTCGACAAGATGAAGAATTATTTCTATACTCTTAGCGAATCGAACTCATGGACTGATCCTATTTGTTCAATCGATGCCTTGTATCCTTGCCTAGTAACATGGGCTAGTGAGCCTACTACTCAGTCAAAGAACTTTAATACTCGTTTCTACGCTCAGAAGCGATTAGTTCAGTCGAAGGAAGGTAAGGCAAATATGAAGCTTAAGTATCAGCTCAAAGGTCGCTCGAAGGTTTTAGACCCTTACCTTATTTTGGATAAGCATGATGCCAATGCTTTGTGGCTTAATGCTAAGGCTTCCTATTATGCCGAAGATGAACCGATTAACTTCATAGGAAATCCGAATAATTTATCTGTAGAATACTCGGTCTATCGTACGGAAGGAAATCAAGATTGGTATGAGACGATAAAATCAGGCGATAGCCTAAGACTGGGGGATCGTATCCGTATTGTTCTAACGCTTGACCTTGGTGAAGATGCCAGTTTTGTCAAGGTTTCGATACCTCGCTTGCTCTTTGCTAAAGAACTCCGAAGCTATGCTAAACCATGGTTGTGCTGGTCTGATACATTTAGTTCCTCATATTTTTATGAACTTGGAGCTGATCGTACGAACTTTTATTTCGACCGATTGGATAGAGGGAACTATGTATTTAGTGTCGAACTTCAAGTAAATCGTTCGGGGCATTACACTATTCCTTATTCGTTTATGCAATCGCTCTATGCAAGTCATGTGTATGCTCCAACAAATTCTTTAGGTTACGTTACTGTCCTCAACTAAGGAGTTGTCTGTCTTCTCCCAATGGGGAGAAGGTCTTTACAGGAGTAGATAGGTAAATGTTTGAGAACTCTTGGGAAATTCTATCCCGTCCGAGGAATAGGACAGCCCTTAATAGTAGAGCTTTGCACAATTCGGTTTCTCAATTTTTGGCAGATTTAGGCTTATGTATTTAAGCTTTTAGCCAAAACTCTAAAGAGCGTATAACTCCCCC
>PDWI01008370.1_pt1 | contig 12210 bp, 13 predicted proteins | sample 1430891 | NCBI WGS metagenome assembly PDWI01 (sample SAMN01162508, study PRJNA174530) | Oral metagenome, whole genome shotgun sequencing project. | biome: Marine environment; feature: Marine mammal; material: Swab sample of the gingival sulcus; isolation source: swab sample of gingival sulcus...
CAGTGCCATACCGCCGGTTCTGTAAATTCTGCCAGGCGTGCGCCCGCTGAAAAGCATGGTTAACCCCGTCCGTTGCATACTGCATGGCATTCTGCCGAAACATCGGATCATCCAGCACACCCGCCAACCGCTGCTCATAAGGCTGAAAGCGCGTTTTCCAGTCCTCATAATCAGCCCGCAACAAATCTGCATAACCCTGCTGAATATCATCCAGATTATAATTGCCGGTATCCTGCCGTTCTTTCCAGGCTTGATAATCTTTATAATCCGCCGGTAAAGCCGCTGTCTGACTCGGTGATTGACTGCCCGCATGCTCATCACTCCCTCCCGAATCACCACCAAAGAAATCAGACCCCGCCCCGCCGGTATAATCTCCCAGCCCCGAAAAACTACCACCCAGACCAAACATCAAAACCTCCCCAGCAAACCCGCGTACCCAGACCCGCCAGACACCTGATTCAACCCATACGACTGCCCCGCCGGACGACCAAAACTACTCAACAAACCGGGTAAAGCCCGGTCATAGGCACCCTTAATATAAGTCCCGTCCGACCGATAAGGATTAACATCACGCAAAGCCGCAGTAGCTCCCAGCCCCAGCAAACCCTGAGCCGCCCGCTGATCAGCCACATTATCCTTATAAGCATCCAGAGCATCCGCATTCGCAACCTGTGCCGCCTGCCCCGCCAGGCTCTGCATACTATTCAGCGTACCGGCCACCTGTCCGCGACCCATCGCCGCCACATCGGCCAGACCCTGTAAATATCCGCCCTGCTGTGAAAAGCGCGTACCCGCCTCAATATTTGCATCACTCGCCATCTTCTTCGCCAACATAGGCACCATTCCCGTGCGCCCACGACCCGTGTTAGGGTTGACTGCCCGCGATAATAAAGGCTGCCACTGCTGCTGCGCCCGCGCGACCGCCTGTCCTGCATCGGTACGCACTGAACCATCAGCGTTTAACTTGTCATTCGTTAACATATCAATATAACGATCCTGCAACGGCACACCGTTATCCTGATAATTCGCCCACTTCTCCTTGGCAATCGCGAACTGCGCCAACTCCTGCGCGGTCGGCTTCTGCTCTTCTACTTTTGGCTTACCCATTAAAACAACTCCAAAACCAGTAAATCCCCATTACCCTCTTCCACAAAACCAAAGCGTCGATACAACCGCGCCTGAGCAACCCCGACAGGCCGACAAAACAAACGCCGATACCCCAAAGCACGGCACTGCTTAACAAAAAAAGGAAAATAACGGGACAGCGCACCCGGAACGGTGCTAAAAACCAGATCAATAAACAGCCCATGATGAGCCGGAGACGCAATGACATACCCGCCAACGATCTGAAAAACCATCGAATCGGGTAACAGCTTCATAAAAACTCTAAAAAATAAAAAAGAACGGGGACAACACTAAGGGCAGCAATTGTTCTGAATATCAGTAATCGCCGTTTGCAGGGTGCCAATCTGATTATTCGCGGTCTGTAACGACTGGTTCAATAAGGTCACTTGTGCCTGCAACTGCTGAATCGTCAAATCCTGCTGCTGCAACAACGTATTTTGCGCTTGTAAATCCTGCTGCTGTGCAGTCAGATCCGTCTGTGCCTGCGACAAGTCCGTCTGCGTCTGCTGTAAATTCTGATCTAACTGAATAATCAAGCCGGTCTGTGTCGCTAACTGCAAAAAAGCCTTGGACAACCTTGCCTGCTGCGCCACCGTTAAATCACCCAGTGTGCCAAACAACCATCGATGCTCATTCAAAGCATCCCGCAAACTCTGCAAGTGTCGCCGCAACTCAATCGGGTGCAACACATTGCTTGGCACTTTGGGGAATCCATGCAGTATCGAACTGCCGCCACCTGATCGCTGTACCCCACCCCGCGCCGACACTAAGGAATCTCCCGCATATCCGAACTAAAGAAAGCGGCACGCAAGCGCTCAAGTCCCAGCAACCGGAAGCCAAAACGCACCCCCCAACGCCGCCCTGCACTTTTCAGGCGAAAAGGCCGCTGATGACTGATTGACTTCACCCAGAAAGGCGTACCCACCTCATCTGCCCGGTTTACCCGCATCGCCTCAGCCTCATTATCAGCCCGAAACAACAACAACTCAGTCTCAGCCTGCGGAATCAACCGCGCACTATTAAACGTCCGCGCACCCGCCACCACAAACGGCTTGCTCACCCACTCGGCGACCAAAGGTTCCCCTTCATTAAACCGCTCCAGATGATCGCCACGTACCAACCACAAACAGTCCTCTTCGACATCATACAAAGCCGCATGAACATCACCCTGAGAAAGCCGCGTAATATCACCACGCTTAAAATTAAACAAAAAGCCCTCGCCCTGCTTAGGCTCAGTACCGGCAACCCAATCCGGCAAACCACTACCCACCGGACGCACTGCCTGCGGATAAATCACCAGTTGATCCTCATAAGCCGCAAATAACATCGCATCCGGGTTCAGCGCCTGCCACTGCTCGCGACTCCACACATTTTCAGAAATCACCTTGATCGTCCGGCCACCATACACAGCCACACCATCCGGCGACGACCAGAACACAGCCTCCCCCAAATGAATCACCGAACGCGGATCACGACAACTATGGTAAGTCTCCAGTGTATGTTCATCCATTACATCCGGCGTAGACCCCGTAATAATACTAGGCTGTCCCTCTGTCAGAACCAGCACACCTTCCGGCACAGTGGCCAACGCCACAATTTTGTAACGAATCTTGAACCGATATGTCACCGGCCAGCAATGCGGCTCATACGGCTTTGAAAAATGCACCGTACCCGTCACCTGACAATCCCCGTCATTGCTAAACCCCGCCAATACACCATTAGGCAAACCCACCAGGCCGCACAGCTCTTTGGGGGGAGCATCACACTCCTTAGTCGTTAGCGGCACACCGGTTAAATCATCCGGGTCATCAGCATCCCCGGTCAAATCATCATCCAGCGGATCAACCACCAAACTCGTCTGCGCGGCAGGCACTTCATCCACCAGAAAATATTCCCCCTCAATCGCCATATACACCCGCATAAAGGCAATATCAGAGTCAGAAGTAGACGGCAGACTAATCGTCATACCGTCCACCCCGTCATTCCAGCTCACCACCGAAGAAGCCGGAGACGGTGCTGTCTCCTCATCCCGTACAGTGACATAAGTCACCACAAAAGAAGTAGCCTTCAAGGTGTCATCAGTACCACCGTGTTCAATCACCGTAGCCACTGGCGCACTCGTCGGAGCAGCCAAATCAGACAGATTAACCCCGGCCATATTATCAGCCAGATCACCGCACTCAACGACCTTCAGCCCCGGATCGCTACACTGCGTAAAATAAATCCGCTCAAACTTATCTTGCACAATCGGTGAACGCGCAAAATCCGTCCACGTATCCATCTGGATGAAATGACCGCCCGCACGGAACAACGTCTTGGCCGTTACATAACCCGCCTCGATCAACTTATTCCCGCGCAACGGATCAAGCCCGGACGTATGCAAATAACAGTCACGGCAATAACTGGCCTGATGATCTTCCAGATTGAGCGGTTCAACAACGGGCCGCTCACCTGAAAAAACCCGGAATGAGATCAAACCGCCTGTACCTCATAGTGAAGATATTCGACCATTACAACTGGTTTGGGTCACATTCAAAATCCGTAGCTTTAGCTAACAGTAGATTATCCACTATAGCGTATTTACCCGCTTTACCATTTACCGGATTATCTTGTGGTACGGGCGCATCATTAGACTCACCACCAATAGCAACAGTGGCTAAATTAACAGTGGGTGTGAATTTAAACAATAAAGTTTCCCAGCCACCATTACTTACTGTTAAGGTTTCACGCCCTAATTCTACCACAATACCAGCAGCGGGATTATTGTTAATATGACCTGAGTTTATATTGAAATCACCAGAATCAATGGTTTCAGTATGTTTATCCACCATTCCATAAACTACAATCTGTCGATCACCATTTGCTTTGTGGATAAACTGGTCACTACCACCTGCTTCAAGTTTAAGCCAGTATTCTGTCCCTGCAACCAAAGGCTGTTTCAATGCCTGGCCAACATATTCAAAAGTATCCACATGGTCATTCAAATCAACATAAGGTGATTTGACTTGCTTCGCCGCAAATATAAAACCCGCCATACCCCCACCATTTGGTGATGAAGATACTGTAGAGTTAAAACCCATATAGCCATCAGGGTGGAAGAAGTCACTAGTCCCACCTGTAAGTTGGTACCAGCCTTCTGCCCTATCTACCTGAGCCTGAAAATCAGGAGGGGCAGTATATTTATTAAAATCAGCATTAGTAAAGTAAGAGTCAGTTACATCAATAACTTTTTCTTCATCAGGACAATTTTCAATAACAACTCCGGGTATCGTATAAGTTCCTTGTTTACAAACTTCAACACCATCGGAATCGGTAGCACAATACTGGTAAGTAATTACCGCATCTTGTGTTGTATCAGTCTGAGTCGCAGTTAAAACACCCGCTTGAGTAATCGCCGCATCACCACTATTCGTAGCTGACACAATCGACCAAACACCAGTTAAATTACCATCTTCTGGATCATTTGCAGTTGCAGCCAGTGTTACAGGAGAATTACCAGTTATCGCATTACTTGGACTCAACGTCACTACTGGCGGCTTGTTCGCTGGCTTTGCCACCCCCGGGATTACTGGACACAAAGTAACACTAGGCAATACCGTCTCTGGCAAACCAAACACGCGACCATTGCCGCACCTTGAAGACTGCAAAGGTTGCTCCAGCGTCATGACCGTTGGAGAGGAAACCCCCTCAGCCCGTACTTGCTCAGGGCTGGTCATTGACCCGGCACGAGCCAAAAAACGCAAGTTGTCGCAACACGCTCCACTCCAGCTACTATCTTTTACTGTCTCAGCATCCTGCGGATGCGTATGAAAACGCACCTCAACACGATGTTCATCCACCGGCACAAATGAAACATACTTTTGATGCTCATTTTCAGCCTGAACCACCTTACAACCCTTACTTAAATCTACAATAACACCCATCACACAACCCTCTTCAATCCGTATTTAGGCAGACCAATAATTTTAAGCGTAGCCCCACCCTTCTTATGTCTACCAAACCCACGGCCCTCGACCGTTTTCAATACAATCTCAGTGCCTTTAGGAAATTCATTTAAACCACCTCGCGCCTTATAATCATCCGCCTCCTGAGCGGTACTGACGTTATCGTCCAAACTCAAGGAAATACCGGCAACCTTCGTAATAGTCCCGCGATACTCCCCGTCAATATGAACCGCAACTACAGTCGAAGGCGCACTACCACCCGGCGCATACCCTGCCGATACTTCAAAAGAAATATCCAGCAACTGATCTTCTTTTAATCGAATACCACCCGGAATACGTTCAGCAGGACCAAACAACACATCGTTCTGTTGTAGATTAAACGTATAATCATCTACCACAGCAGAGCCCTGATCATTACCGAAGTAATAAACCAACTCCTGCTGATCATCTTTAGTCAAAATATCAGCAGGCTTAGGCAGCGAATTAATAAATGCGTTAAACCTACTCTTAGTCAAAATATCAGCAGGCTTAGGCAGCGAATGCACCACCTCAAGTAATGCCTGAATATCAAAACAAGCCGACCATGTATCTGTAGCCCCTTCACCCGGCTTCGGAAACTTCAAACGATTAAAATCATCATTCAAAATAACCCCGTCTTTCTTTGCTCTCCGCCAACAAACCCCTGTCGGATCAGCCACCCACTGACCTGTTTTATATTCAAGATAAAGCCTGGCCGCCGGAATAGACGCAATAGCACCCATTGAGCGCAACCAACTTTCAATGCACTCAAAACGCTCATTAATCGCCGCCAGCTCGGAACCCGTTGCACCCTGGAATACCAAAGTCCCGGCAGGCCACTCTTGATCAACATAACCTTCCACACTCCGCTTCTGAATCAGCAAAGTTACGCCATCTGTGTCATACCCCGACGTCTCAATCACCTCGTAACGCAACAAGTCACCTGACATATCGCCCGGCTTATCGCATTTAGGACTTTTCTGGCATCTCTTATCACCACACTTAACACCACCACAACCACACCCCTGTAAAACAGACACGCACCCCGGTTTACACTGTGATTTAGGATCCCCATATTCCGCCAGAATCAAAAAACCCTTACCGTCTGGCATCTCATAAGGCGGCACATGCCCCTGACAAACACTCAAAGCTGCACTGGGATGCACCAGCCTCAGTTTGTCACCGTCTTTAGACAACGAACTCGCTGTCAAAGTCTTTGCAAATGTTTTCATAAAACCTCACCCATACATAAAAAAGCCGCTACAGGACACACCCGCAACGGCCTCACATCACCTGAAAATTAATAAATAACTATTGCTGAAAACAGCTAACGAAACACAAACCGCAATCGCCGAGCCAGCCGCCCCGGCTCAACCACACAAACCACCACCTGTTGATCGCGCTTAACACCTTCCAAACGAATTGCATTACCCAACTGACACAAACGGTTCGCGCCTGAAACCAACGACACAGCACCCAGTTCCAGCGTTTTACCCTTTTCCTCAAAAGACACCAGCGCCTCTGGCCCAACAAAATCCAAAACCGGCTGCCTGGAATAAGAAAACACTCCATTAACCTTAACGGCCTGCGCCCGGATTACCCTGCTCGAATGATATAAACCACCCGGATGAACACCCAACATCAACAGCCCCCCGACTCACACGAAGTAACACCCCCGGTGTCAGATCGGAAACCACCCGAATAACAACCCCGCCGAATACCCGGTCGGCAATAAGCCGGTCGCCCGGGGCGCATATCCAGCCGCGCCAACGCCGCCTTACTCTTTTTCTCTTCCTCAGCCTTCAGCAAAGCTGCATCCCACAAGCGATTAAAATAAAGCCCGCGCTCAGCATCCGACCACGCCTGCCCCGGAATCATATAACCAAAGCCCAACGCACCCGCCTCAATCGCCCGCCGGTTATCCGACAACAAATGTGGCGGAAACGTATCACTCCCATCCGCCGGAGCGAGCGTCAGATGAAAACGCAAACGATGCGGATGCCGGAAAGGTCGCGCAAACCGAACCTGCCCCTGCTGATGTGAAGTGACCTGCCACATATTGTCCCGCCAGGGCAGATCCCCCGAAACAGACTGACACATCGCCTCATCACCCTGTCCCATCTCATGCCAGCAATCCGTATCACCCGATGATTCCGCCACCAGCACCTTATCCACCGACTGAATATCAATCCCCTCATCCGCCGGAATCTCAACGACCTGATCACCCCGGCATACATCCAGCTCAAAATCCTTAAACGTCCACAACCCCGAAGAACGCGCAAACTCACGCATAGCCTGCTCAACATACTGTCGTGCTTCAGCTTCCGGTACGCCGGGCATCATCCGAATGACATTATTTATTATCTCGGTGCCAGCCCCGCTCTGCCCCTCAAAACACTGGCTCATGCCATGCCTCCATGTCGCTCATCCCGGTCTTTACACAACTTGTCATAACACCCGGCCTCACGCAAAATACGCTCCTGATCTGCCGTTTTATAAACCCGCATGTGATCCCAAAACGATGCACGATGAGCCTGCCACTCCGTATTCTCCGACCCCTGCCGGATATGCGCCCGCCACAACATATAATCCAGAATCGGTGAGTTGTACTCACACCCTAAATCATCCGCCGACTGCTCCGCCGGATCACGCTCCAACTTAACCCTGATCTCATGCCCTGCCGGGGGTGGCGGATACAACATAAACGACCCATCATTACAACCACCCTCCGTCCAAAACTCAGCGTACCCGCGCCAATCCCCGGTTTTCTCAGCCCAGCAAGGCATCAAATTATCCAACTTATCCCGGTCGTACTCGCGAATCGTCCGCCCCGACGCATTAGACACCACGCCCAAAAAGCGCCCGTCTAAATCCTCCGGCAACACCTGCGTCGCACCCGCCTCAGTCGTAAACGAAACGAACACACAATCCGTCTCCATCTGCGACTTAGCCGCGACCAATACAACGCAAATCGCCTCATCAACCGAACGCTGATGAAACGCTTCATCCCAAAAATCATATTCCTCATCAGTCAGTAACTCAGCCGCTCGCCGCACCAACGCGGCCTTATCCACCGCCATAACACTCACTCATAAAAAATATAATCTCAATAAAAACAAAAACTTAACATCATTAAGTAATAAAACCAGTAATAATTAAGCGTTAAAAATGTAAAAAAGGGCGACCCGAAAGCCACCCTTCCCGACCCCCTGAAAGGCCTAACCCAACTGAATTATCATCACTGATAATAAAACGAAACAATCAACTCCGAACAAGCCGCCGGAGTACCGTGTAACGTCAAGACCAGATCAGACTTGCCACAGTTCATCTGCGGATCATCCTCATCCGGGCAGCAATCCACCGAAGGCAACTCAGGGCAGCACTCCGGCTTGCACGAATCGTAACAAGTCCACGGCCCACAACTAATCTGCTGGTTGCATTGCTCACCGGAAACATCCAGACCGTCCAGAAAGTGCTTATAATTCTCACAAATTGGCTTGCCCTTACAATCCTTTTCAAAGGCCACACACCCCAGATCAATCTTGACCGGATCACCACCCGCAGGTTGTAACCCCGCCGAACTCACCAGGATCTGGGATACCGCCATCGGCGGCGTAAGACTGGCCAATGCCAACCGCACCCCATCCTTATGCTCAAGCCCGCCATCGAATTTTAAGCGCAACATTTTCCACTTCAGGCCGTGATTAGGATTCGTATCCCAAGGCTCCCGATAAGTATGGAAATACTTGTACCTCACGTTATCACTACATGCCATACATCACCCCCTTAGCACTTAATCAGATTGTTAGGAACAGCCGTATCCAGCACAGCAACGCCACGGTCATAGACGCGCCCGAACTTATCCGGGAAACGAATCTTCTTCATGCCGGATAGCCACTTAATCTGCACACCCATATACTCACCGTAGTCAAACGACTTCTGCTTAAATGCAAAATTCATCTTGCCCATCTTGTCGCCATCAGCGTCCTTCACTGAACCATAAGCCTCAGCCAACGCCTGGCCACCCAGCAAAATTGCACGATCAATAGAAAAATCATTCGCTGCCGGAATGGTTACCGCCATCGGTGTCGCCGCATCATCATGACAACTCACGCGCACCTTATGCCCTGGCTTAAAGCGGATCGGCGGTGAATATTTTTTTACTAAAATACCCTCATACATCAGGCATTCCCCGTGAAACAATGGATGATGGCCACAACTCTTGGCTCGCTGCATGGCGGTGGCCATTAACGTATCCCACTCACGCCCTGCCGAACGACGGAACGTGTTCCACTGTGCGGGTGTGACCAGTAGCAACCAAAGCGGCTCAACATCCCCCTTGAGTCGGATAGGCATCAAAGGATGTGCATCTTCTTCCATATTCGCCTTCAGCTTCAGCAAGGACTCCAGCGTAAACTGATCCTGCGAATCCACTGGCGAGTCGCCATGCTCATCACTCAAACTATCCGCATCACCACCATAAAAATGACGACAATACGTCGGCGGAGTCAAACAATTGACCATTAATGAGTCAAAACTGGGATGACTCGCCAACGGCGTAATCATATCCGCCTGATTGAAATAATGCCCACGCTCACCCGCCAGGTGATACAACGCTCGCTCATGCTCCAGCTTGCACCAATACTGCTGCAACATCGGCTTGGCATTCATCCACAAATCATTCCCCAACCGGAGACGATCCATCGAACAACCCGTCTTCACCGCCTTCTTCGTCTGTGCAATACGCAACTCAAAAGAAGCCCACGTCATATCTTCCTCAAAACCTTCACCCGGCGCACAGCACATCTGCGGCATGCCGATCAAGTTATGAAACAGATCAATACGCACCGTGTCACCCTGCGTATCTGACTTTCCCAGGTCATTCACTGTAACAATCGGCGCATGGCGATTGCCCTCCATGCGTTCCCATGGCTTACAGTCAGCCTTCGGAACCATCTTTTTTAAATCTTCACGCAACAAATTATGCAAATAGCCCGGCATACGCATAGACTCCAGCATAAACGCACGCGAACGAATCACCGGAATATCGCTGGAGCGACTCCCCGGAATACTTCTAACACCTTGAACCATTATTAAATCGCCTTGAAAAATAGCGTTAAAACAACGGTCAATCCGTGCTCAAGCCCCCAATAAAAAAGCCGTTATGAGTCACCCCATAACGGCCTTAACTATTCAGAACCCGCCTGTAAAACAAACTACATACCTAATTCAGCCCACAACGCTTGTTGCTGCGATTCCGGCAAATTATCAAAAAATGCATCAGGATCGTCTGCCTGAGAAAACTGCTCAACCAGCGACAAATGACCGCCCGCCTGCCCCGCAGCCTGCGAAAGACTGCGCGGCGTAACAGGTTGCTGTGAACTGTTCTGTTGCAACTGCTGCTCTACCGGCTGGCTCAACTGGGCTTTAACCCGATTGACCACCTCTGAATAGAGCGATTCAAGATTTTGTGCATATTGAGGATCGCCTAACAACTGCTGTTCAGCGGTTTTCGCGGCCTCTATCAAGACCGGATCACCCGAACTTAACCATCCATCCAGATCATGCACCGGGCTATCCGGCGGCAATGAATAAATGAACTCGTCCCATGATGCAGGTGACGATGCAGTGTCAGTAGTATCAGCGTTCGGTGAATCACCGGAAGGCGGCTCAGCAAAGCCACTGCCCTGCTGATGACCACCCCGCAACTCATTAATAGTGTGCTGCATATACACCAAAGCATCCCGCATGGCTTCAGGATCACCTTCCTGAACAGCCTCCATATTAATACCATCCGGTAAATCGGGGACGGTGTTACCCGCCTGCTCCGCATACGCCAGCCGCGCCTTTAACTGCGCCAACTCTGCCTGCGTTTCACCTAACTGCTTTTCTACGCCATGCTTGGCTTTTTCAAGCTTCCGGGACGTGCGCCGCAAGTCCGTAAACCGCTCAATCGGCACATACCGACCTGCGGGCTTAAACTCCGGCTCATCCGTATTTTCATCGGGCGGTTTACCCTGATCCTTACCATCAGCCTGTTTTCCCTCAGCTTCTCCAGCTACCGGATCAACATCCTGATGATCGTTATCTTTATTTGTTTGCCCCTCAGCTTCTCCAGCTTGCGGTGCATCCGGCGTGTATGACGGCTCTTCCGCCGGTGCGGGTGGCTCGGCTTTCATCTCACCATCGCTGCCCTGCTCGGCGGCTTCCATCTCTGCATACAAATCAGCCAGTTCTTGATCTAAATCTGAATCGCTCATGTTTTTCCTTTTTTACAAGTTAAGGTTCTGAAGCTGCTTTCTACCGTGCCACCCGTGCCAGCTTGTCCAGCTGCACACAAAGTCAGTACCGCTCAGCGAACGGGCATAAAAAAAGCCTGATCCGTTGCCAGATCAGGCTTTTACATTTTTAACAACAAATTATTACCGATTTTATGACTGAGGCAACGCCTCCGGGATCATATCCGCGCCCAGCATCAAGTCCTGAAACGCTGTCACCATGCCATTAACGTGTTTCTGCAACTTTTCACCGTGAGCTATATGGTCATTCACCGCATTACGGGCGGTCTCGTGCGGAATCACAAGAATCTTCCCGCTGTACTCATGGGTAATCACCTCGCCGGTATTCGGGTTGACGCTGATCAGTTTGTGTTGCATGGGCAGATTGGGCTGAGGATTCAGTGGAGTAAGCTGCCTCTGCTTTCCTTCCACACTACCCATCATCCAGTCATGTACCCAGTTCGTTACTCTTACCGCAAACTTAGGACTCAACCATTGCGCCAGATGAATAGCGACTTTGGGGTGAACCCATGTACCCATTTTTCGGTTGTTTCCATACTGCTTGATTAATTCTATTGCGGGGATTCCCGTAATAGATGCCAGCTCTTCAAGATACTCCTTTGTATTTTCAAGCCTTTTATAGTCGTTCAGCTTCTTTCCAGCAGCTTTGCACATTGCAGTCGCACTGATGTAACCATCAGATTCACGTTGCATAACAGTTTTTCCACCCAGCGAATGAGTGATAAGATCAGTCCCAGCCATTACAGCCTCCCATAAAGGTTGTTATTGGTCAGCCTCGCGGGGTGTGAGTTTGGTCGCTTCACCCTGCTCGGCGTCTTCGATTT
>PDWI01008371.1_pt1 | contig 12210 bp, 9 predicted proteins | sample 1430891 | NCBI WGS metagenome assembly PDWI01 (sample SAMN01162508, study PRJNA174530) | Oral metagenome, whole genome shotgun sequencing project. | biome: Marine environment; feature: Marine mammal; material: Swab sample of the gingival sulcus; isolation source: swab sample of gingival sulcus...
CTCACCAACTAAACCTCCAAAAATGACTAACTCTCTACTAAACAAAATTATAAATTAAAAATTTTTTAAATTCTTCTATTTTAACGTGCATAAATGCTCTTTTTCCGCTTTTACTATAAAAATAATAGAGTAAATATAAGTTTCCCTATACTAACTCTATTATTTTATAATAAATATATAACTTTTACGTTATAAAATATCCTTTTTCCGTTTTCGTAAGCTCGAAGGAGTCACATTATAATATTTTTTATACATCCTTATGAAATAAGAAGCATTATTATACCCAACAAAACTAGCTACATCACTAATTGACTTATCTGTACTTACAACTAGACTTCTAGCTGCCTCCATGCGTTTCTTAACAATATACTCCCTTATAGTCATACCAGTTTTTTCTTTAAATATCTTAGTAATATAATCCGGACTAAAATGAACTATTTTTGAAATATCTGCCATTGTAATTTTCCGCGAATAATTTGAACGTATGTAATCTTTTATCTCGTTTACAGCCTTTTGCTTTGAATCCGCATTATGTAAATCAGTAAGTTTCTTTATATGACGTATGCAAGCTGACACCCAAGTACACATGTCATCTATTGATTGACTGGCTGATTTGTATAGCCTATAGATTTCCTCATCGTCATAAAGCTCCCTTGCAACCAGTTCTTTTTCATCCATATATTTGAAAAACATCTGCAGAATATCCTGCTGAAATATTCTGAAATTCTGTTCACTTATCTCACCCTTTTTAGCGTGGTCAACAAGAAAACCTCTCATCAACTCCACCATATCAAGCGGGGCTTTTGAATAGACTAATTCCCTTAAATCGTTAGGTAATATAAGTTCATAACTTTTCTCACCATCTTTTTTACTCAGCCTAACTATACTGCTTTGCTTCAAAACATCATTTCTGCTATAAGAAAGCAAACTATCATATACTTCTGGAATACTCTCACAGTAACAAGGCTCAGCTATGTAACATAAAACCTGTATGTTAAGATCATTTTTTCCCTTTTTTATTAGACTTTTACACCTTTCAACATCACCATAAAACTCATCTTCATCCAAAAGTATTATAACACTACTATATATTACTATTACTCTAGAATAGAGTTCCTCTTTTTGCCCTGAATTCCTAACTAAATTTTGCAGGGCCATTTGGCATATATCTTCTCCCCATTTGTCCCAAATCTCATCTTGATTTTTTATTGTAACTAGAATTAATTCATACCTAGAATCTTTATCAAACATAGCGTCCATCTGATATGCTATTTTTTCTATATCTTCTGGTTCCTTAGAGATCCTTCCTAAGCATAAATTCTTCCAAAATTGCTCCTTAAGCAAATTTCTATTCATTTGAAGAATTTTAAGTTTTTTTATTTCCTCTAGATTTTTTCTATATTCCTCTTTTTTCGAAACAAATAACTCTAAAGTTTCTTTTATGGCTTCAGTATTCAATGGATTTTCTAAATAATCTAAAAAACTAAATCTAATAATATCTTTTAAATTGAGATTAGATATATTCTTACCGCTAAGAACTATTTCAGTACCTATCAGCTCAGCTCTAAGCCTAAGCAAAAAAATAAAAGGATCATCTGTAAAATTTATATCAAATAAAATAATATCAGCATTTTTTTCTTTTAACAAAAATTCTGCATTACGAAGCGAGTACGCTGTATCAACTTCTTTAATACCGAAGGCACTCCAGTCTATACTCGCTTTTATCTTTCTTACCATATCAATATCTGAATTAAAAATGAATAAATTCATATCGACACCCTTGCATACTTAAAACACATATCTTATTCTATATCAAGTTTTTTAACATTTCAATTCCTCTTACTTTAACTAAACCTTCCCCTAATAATAACTTAGTAACATAACCGCTATAAAAACCTAATATTATAAATAGTTTTATCTAGCATAACTACTCAAACCTATACTCGCCTTGCCAAGCAAAGGATTCTCCTTTATTAAGCTCAAGTGGTGTTCCATTTATTAGATTAAAATATGATTTTCCATTTGATGAAAAGGCGTAGGGTTTATTAGTATCAACACTATCATAATCATTGATTTTTGTTATAGGTTTAATTTTAGCACTTATTTGAAATCCATGTTCACTGCTACTTAGAATTAACCTATTTAACTCTTTCCCATCTATTTTTCTACCCGAACTGCTCCACTTTAACGCACTACTTATAATAACGGATCTATCGCTAAAAACATATCTTATCTTATCAAACCCAGCATTTTGTGTCTGTATACCATAATATTTTTCTATTACTACTGGCTTGAGCGCTGTAGTTTCAACATTTACCCTTATCTTTCCGCCCTTGATAATATATTCTACCGTTTCTTCTAGAGTATCACCATTGTAATTGTACGATTTAATGCCATTTACAACGACAATTCTTATTTCTTCACAACTATTAACAATAGGCAAAACTATATCCCCTTTATCTTCTACTTTCTTTCCATTAGCATATACCTTCACCAATAAAGTACGAGCGGTTTTTTCTGTTAAACCATCGTACTGAACTGTATGCCAACCCCCCGTAAAATGCTGTTTGGAATGTCTTTTGCCACCCGTTTTAAGTCTTACGACATATGGTCCTACCCAATCAGTACATGAAACGATACTCAGTCTATTACTACCCTCTGAAAACTCGATACCCTTTATGCCAAAAATATTATTACCGCCACATTCACCGAATATTATTTTTACTTTATTATTAATGAAGGCGTAATTAATGGTTAAATCGGACTGGTATATATAAGTCATTTCAGACGAAATATACTTTTTTTGTTTTTCTTTATTATTATTTGATTTATTCGTTCTAAACGCTTCAATATCTTTGATTTTACCATTCAATCTATCATTAGGGTCAAACGAACTATAATTATCCACGCCAATAGCTTGGACTTGCAAGGATAAAACGACTATTAAAATGGTTACTACGCGAATTTTTTTCATATTGAACTCTTAATAAATGATTTATATACTAATTGAAATCTATCATATATCCTCCCTTTTTTCAATAAAGATAGAGCAGCTACTTAGTTTTCTCTTTTGTAAAATATGATATTAATTCGAACATTATATTCATTAATAATACCCGACTTAAGTCGAGGAGAGTCGAACCCTTACCGGTGTTCGGCAACCTTCAACTTACCTCTTTTATCAAAAGAATAGTCGGGTATTGTTTTTATATATGTGAAATGTATTAATAGGTTTTATGAATTAATAGTATATAAATCATAAATTTTCATATAGTGCTTCAATTTGCTCATATACGCTTTTAATCTCTTCATACGTAGCGTTATCATTTAAGCTACCAAATAATCTCGAAGCTTCTTTACCTACTGAGTCTAGTTTATCTATTTCTTCCTTGGTGAGTTCTCCACATCCTAAAACTTCCTCAAAATCCTCTTCGTAGATTTTTTCGAAATATGCATCAACTTTGTCAAATACAGCTTTGAATTCTTTATAAACAAGTTCTTCTTGCGCTAAAAGCTTTTCAAATTTTTCATCATCAAAGTCTGACTCATCAAAGTTTTTATATATCTCTTTTATTTTTTCTTCCGCTTTTTTGTATTGCTCTATCTCAGATTTACTAAGAACTTCCTCTAATTCTTGGTATAATTCAAAATCACTTATCCTATCATATATACTGGATAGTTCATCGTATATATTATTTATCTGTTCATCTATTTCATAATAGTCTTCATCACTCAAGTTTATATCCAAACTATCCATTAGCTTGGCAACTTTCTCATCTGCCGATTTAAGTAGCAAAGCTTCTTCCTTTGTAATTACTTTACTTTCAACTAGTTCATTATAATACTCATCCATCCATAATACTTCTTGTTTTACAAAATATTCATCCACTTTGTCAAATACTTCTTTGTTGTCCATATACACTTTCTCCTCAGAAGCATTTAGTTTATCCCATAACTCGTCACTTATTTCCTCATCACCTATTTCATCATATAGTTTATTTATTGTATTGTTAGCTTCGTTATATTGTTTTAATTCCTTCTCGTTTAAAACATTATTTTCAAGAAGCTCCTGTGATAATGTATTGTCGTATTTTTCTTCAATTTTTGTATTTGTTTGAGCGTTTTCATTCGCATTTACTATCATCGTCTTTCCTCCAAATAAACTACTTACCGTTACTATCCCACCGAACAATAGTGCTATCATTTTTTCTTTTTTCATGGCTATACCATCCTTTCTTTATCTACTAATAATTAGTTGTTGAACTCTCAAGTTCTAAGGGAATAGTAACAAAGTAGAAAAGAAAAAGTTACCATGAAACTGTCAGCAAAGTGTCACAAAAGTGTAAACGCTACCTCTTCGGTAATTTAACTTGAAATAAAACACCATCCTCAATATTCTTCACCATAATATCGCCCTTACTCAACATCAAAATCTCTTTAGCCATAGCGAGTCCTATCCCCGTGCTAAAATCATTCGCAGAATAAAACCGGTCAAAAATATGTTTCATATTATCGTTACTAATTTTTTCACCATCATTATAAATATCAATATATAGAAAGGAATTCTTTCTATATGTTCGTATAGAAACTGTTGAAATCGCAAATTTAAAGGCATTATCAATGATAGTATTTATCGCCTTATAAATTTGTAATGCATCCCCTACTATCTGCGTGTTCTTTTCATCAACATTAATTTCTACGTCTATTTTTTTTGTATCAATTAAGCTAATGTAATTATCCAAACTATCTTCGATGATATCCCTTATATCTATTGTTTCTTTTTTTAGAATATATCCTTTGGTATCAAGTTTAGATATATTAAGTATTTCATCTATTAAAAGTCTCATTTTATCGCTTTTGTTTATGATGATTTCACTCGCCATTTTAGTATCATCTATTATACCAGTGCTAATACCCTGAGCATAGCCTTGAATAGACATCAAAGGGCTCTTGAGCTCATGAGAAGCATTTTGGAAAAAGTGTTTTAATTTTTTCTGTGTATCTTCTAGTCTAGACCCTAAATAAATACCCACTAACCCCTCTATAATTATCATTAGTATGAACATGATAAAAAATATATAATTAATCCTATTCACCACATTGATAGAACTTGTTACGTCAACATAAAACATAACAGGAATTTCTTCTTCGGTATTATCACGAATATCCTCATCAAAAAATATAGGCTCTTTTATGTTTTCAACAAGAAAGTAATACTCTCCATACTCATTATAAGCACTTTCAATCTGTCCTAAGGTATAATTGCCATTTTTATAAATATCGATTAAGCGTTTCTCGTCATCATATAAATAGATGTATTCCTCCTCTTCTAAAAAAAGTGTTTGTACATCAAAAAATCGTGATTTTCCCGAAAAATCTTCCGAATATTCATGATCTGTAAAAAATTTAATCTCGTTTTCTAATGAGTATATAACTTTATCAAAAATATAATTTTTTTGATAAAAGTTAATGGCAAAAAAAGTAATTGAAAACAAAATTATCGTAGTAATTACCATAATTAGAGTAAGCTTAACCCTAATATTTTTCATACTCTACTCCCTTTCTTGTAAAATATAACCATAGCCCCACTTATTCTTGATAATGGTAATACTCCCTAATTCTTTTAATTTTTTACGTATTTTCCTTATTGTTTCATCGGTAACCCTTGTTTCAACAGCGTTATCAAATCCCCAAACATTTTCTAACAAACTCTCTCTCGATATCGCCTCTCCAAAATGCTCCATCATATATTTTAGACAGGCAAACTCTGTTTTTGTTAATGACAGTTCCTTATCCGCAACATAGATTGAATGTTCTTTACTGGAATGTCTTAAATCAGCACAGCTATAATCATCACTCTTATTACTCTTCGTCATATTTACTCGCCTTAGTAGTGATTTCACACGCATACTGAGTATCGTAGGGTTGAACGGTTTGACCAGATAATCATCCGAACCTAAACTTATGCCAGCTACATAGTCCGCATCAGAATCTTTTGCCGTTAGTAAAATAATGGGAACGTCTGATATTTTCCTCAATTTTTCACAAACTACTAGACCACTACTACCAGGCATCATTATGTCTAATATCACAAGATTTGCATTGTCTTGAATAAAACAATCATACAAATCATCGCCCGTAGTAAATGTTTTCACCTCATATCCTTCATTTTTTAAGAATATTTCGAGTAGTGTAAGAATATCTTGATCATCATCTGCTAAATATATCTTTTCCATAATCCCTTCCAAAAATAAAAACTTAGTAATCGAATCAGCTTTTTAAAGCACGGCTTATAAACTTAAATACTCTAGATATAATTCTATCATAAAATATTTTTTTGTACCGAATTAATTCCGACTACTAAGATTTATTATTGATGTTTATAATTCTTTTATAGCTTCTCTTATATCTTCTCTTAATGTAACAAGTTCAGGAAATTGATAGAAAAAATTGACTTTTTGGTTTACCACTTCATCATCTGATTTCCTATCCTCTACAATAAATACGGCGAAGGTCTCCGCAAAATCTTCAACCGGATTTGTTGCAGCGTACTCTGTGACAAAGTCATTACTATGATTTTCATAAAAGGTGTAAAAATCCTCATCATTATAAGTCTTTTCACGCTCTGAAATTAAGTCTTTCCAAAATCTTTGATAGTACATATTAAGATAAGAATCTTTTTTAAGCGTACCCTCTTCTACGGTATAAAGAGTATTATCCCTTTTATCCGTCGTCATCTGCTCACTGTTTAAAGAAATAATATGAGCAAATTCATGAATAATTGTTATTATACCGTCTTCCATAAATCGCCCGTCTTCATCTAGCAAATCCCTTATATCTACGGATAAGCTCCAGTTTCTATTATCTACACTATCGACGAAAGCTGTTATTTCACCATAGCCGTCCGTATTAATTTCAAATCTATTAATCATTTCCATATATTTACTTGGTATGATATCTTGAACTTTATCCCAAATCTTTTGATGCTGATTATCTATTTTAGCACTATCTTTTGTATCTAAAACTGTATCTAAATTGTTTTTCGTTATTCGCCCATTATCCACGTTATACAGTCCTAACTGAATACCATAGCCAGAACTTTGGATAAGTATTTCCTTTGCACTAAGTCCATATTTGGATATTATCTTATCCGCTATAACGCTGTCTTTAAGAATTTGCGTCTCATCTAAGGATTTTAAGCTTCGAAGAGATAAATCAATAAGCTTTTTATATTCTTCCTTCGTTATATCATCTTTTAAATGCTGAGCCGCGTCAACTAAGCTATGAATTGGCACATCGTAGCCAAGCTCTCTAAGAGTCTCATTTACTTGGGCCTTTAAAATAAAATTTTTCGTTGAAACATACCCTTCTTTTTGGTATGCCTCTTGAGCCTTCTTATATTTTTTTATAATTTTTTTTGATTGTTCTTTACTAAGCTCGTTATAATCATACCCCAGCTGCTCTTCAAAAAATATCATAAATTCAAGTTTCGGATTGTATACTACATTTCGCCCAAAGTATTCATACCCATCATCCCAGCTTTTTTCTTCCGTGTCGCTTTTCTCAATAGCTTTCTCATCAAAAAATTTGTTATAGTACGCAATGAATCCGTCAAGTTCAATACCTAAGAATTCTTCTAACATCTGAATAATGGTAATAAAATTATGGTCATAAACATATTTTCGTCCATCAGATATATTTTCGTCACTATTTAAATTCATGGTAACTTCGCTATTATTTGAGTTCACGATTTTAGCATTAGCAATATTCCCACTAAAAATTATTGTTGCACATAGAAGTAAAGCTATTAATCGTTTCATAGTATATCCTTTGCTTTTTAATGAATATCCTTGGTCATTATGTCTTTATCCGTAAATCTAAGTATCTCAATGTTTACTAAACTATCTTGTCCATCTCGATCATTTTTGTCTTTAACGATGATACTATCCCCATCTTTACTTATCGTGTATTCTGTAGACTTACCTGCAAACTGCACGACGTCCTCTCCTTTTTTACCATCCATCTTATTATTGCCTTTGTTTCCTATAAAAATGTTATCGAAATCATTTCCTTCAAGGTTAGAATTTTTTTCCCCTGTGAGTCTTACATGTTGAAGATACTGCGATTTATGGGTATACGGTTGCGATTTATCAAAACTAATTGAAAATGTTCCCTCAAATTCAGGTGCAATTCTTTCCATGTAAGTTAAATTCTCCCCTAAGAACGTGTTAACAATTTCATAGGCTTTTGGGTCTTTTTCTTCTACGTCTTTTCTCGTTTTAGGAACATACATGCCCCACATACCTTTATCACTCTCCGTATAGGCACCCCAAAGTCCATAGTAGGAATCAATACCGGATACTATATATTCTTGTTCAAGACTTGCCTCTTTCGATAATTCTATCATCCACTCTTTTGATCCAAGTCCCCAAATACCTTTTTCGCCCCAGTCAGCTTTGTTTTTAGGTAGGACTGAATCCAGTCCTGCTTTTATCTTATTGGAGAGTTCTGGTAATGCCGCAGGATTCTGTGTAGTTCCTATGCCATAATCATGAACCATGTGGAATATTTCTTCATAAGCAGCGTCTCTATATCCATAATCATTTTCTTGATACCATTTGCTACCAGCAACTGGTGTTTCCATTTGATAGAGTGGTTGGCCCATCAGTGCTTTTCCAGGAGTATTACCATCTCCATCCGCACCGTTAGGCATTACTAAAACCGCTCCTTTATCTGCCATGGAGTTTGCAACATCAGCCTTTTTATAATCCCCAAAGTCTCTTAAATAAAAACTTAGCACGTTATAGGCTTTTAACATTTGCTCATCTGTTACTTTATCTGCTGCTACTATTCTTATCGGTTTTCCATTTGGCGCAATATAATCTAAATACTTAACATAGTATTTACTGTATATTTTATCTAATTTAGAAGTATCTCTAACAATATTTTTTTCACTTACATAATCGACGTAATTTTTATTATCGTAAACTACTTCTTTTTTGACTTCAACTTTTTTATCTCCTGAGGTATTCTCTATATTTTTGCTACCACATGACGTAGCACCAATTAAAAGCAATCCTACTAATACAATACTTAATATCTTTTTCATAATTTTTTCCCTTCTTCTTCTGTCTTTTAATTATGACAACCGATTTATTATCTTATCTTAAATCTAATATTAGAATAACAAAAAAAATATATAAAGTAACCACAAAACTGTAAAAAAAGTGTCACAAAAGTGTCAATAAGTTTTTCGGATGCTAGAAGATTACTATTTTTGTTGTTCCTTATAAACCTGTTATCTGCTAGAAGTTTAAGGCATTTTGTGATAAAATGATAGAAAGGAGGTAGGCATGAGCAAAAAGAAAATATCAAATAGAGTGTATGAAAAAAAACTAGAAGAACTTCAAGTTGAACTGGTAAAATTACAGAGATATGTTAAGGCAAATGGTCTTAGAATCGTCGTGTTATTCGAGGGACGTGATGCTGCTGGAAAAGGAGGGACAATAAAAAGAATCGTTGAAAAACTTAATCCCAGGATATGTAAAATTGTCGCTTTAGGCATACCTACTGAAAAAGAGAAAACACAGTGGTATTTTCAAAGATATGTCACCCACCTACCTGCCGCGGGTGAAATAGTACTGTTTGACAGGAGTTGGTATAACCGTGCAGGCGTCGAGAAAGTTATGGGATTTTGTACTGATAAGCAATACGAAGAATTTCTTAGGAGTTGCCCATCCTTTGAAAAAATGCTTCTACGTTCTGGTATAATACTTATAAAATACTGGTTCTCCGTAAGTGATGAAGAACAAGAAAAAAGATTTAAAGACAGAATAAATGACCCCGCAAAACGTTGGAAGATAAGCCCAATGGACCTAGAAGCAAGGAAAAAGTGGGTTGAATACTCCAAAGCAAAGGATAACATGTTTGCCTATACGGATACGAAACAATCTCCATGGTACGTGGTTGAAAGCGACATTAAAAAACACGCCAGAATAAACTGTATCAGTCATTTATTATCAATGATCAATTATGAAGAAATACCATACGAGGAAATAGAGCTTCCAAAAAGACAAAAAAACGGAAATTATGTAAGGCCACCTATTAGCGAACAAACTACTGTTCCAGATGTTGCAGCCGAATTAATTAAATAGTGTTCAAAATACAAAAATAATTTAAAATGACAGTTCCAAGGAAACTAAGGAGCTGTCATTTTTGTTACTTTCAAAGATACTTTCTGTCGATTAATTCATCCGGTAAGTACTGTTGCTCAACATAGTTCCCTTCATAGTCGTGAGGATATTTATAACTAACTCGACTATCCGAAGTATTTTCTCCTTTGTGATAAATATTTTTCAGATGTTCCGGAACGCCTTTTATTGGTATTTCTCTCACATCTTTTATAGCGTCAAATATAGATAAGGCGGCGTTACTCTTTGGCGCTTTTGCAAGATATATCACTGCTTGCGATAATATTATCTTAGCTTCAGGTAACCCTACAAATGTAGCAGCCTGAACACAACTATTTGCTACAACGATTGCATTTGGGTCTGCATTCCCAATATCTTCGCTTGCACTAATAAGCATTCTCCTCGATATATAATTTATGTCCTCTCCTGCTTCTAGCATCTTAGCAAGATAATATAATGAGGCATTTACATCACTTCCTCTTATAGACTTTATAAATGCAGAAATAGTATCATAATGTTCATCCGCATTTTTGTCATACTTCATATGACTTTTTTGCACACACTCCTTGGCCGTTTCAAGGTCTATCTTAGTTTTCCCGTTTATTTTCTTAGTAGTTAAAGCAGCGAGTTCTAATCCATTTAATGCCCTTCTAACGTCGCCATTTGACATCTCGCTTATAAAGTCAAGAGCTGTTTCTTCTATTTCCACGTTTAATGTCTTTAGACCTTCTTTAGAAGTAATAGCCCTTTTTAAGACCTTTTTAACGTCTTCACTTTTTATTAGTTCTAATTTGAATATATGAGACCTTGAGAGCAGCGCGCTATTTACCTCAAAGTAAGGGTTTTGGGTAGTCGCCCCAATAAGAATGAGACTCCCGTCTTCCACATATGGCAGAAGCGTATCTTGTTGAGCTTTATTAAATCGATGAATCTCATCTATAAATAAAATAGTTCTCGAACCTGACGTAGAAAGCTCATATTTTGCTTCTTCGACTACTTTGAGTATCTCCGACTTACTGGAAGTTGTTGCATTAATTTGCCTAAAATTCGACTTAGTTGTATGAGAAATTACCCTTGCTATTGTGGTCTTACCGCAACCCGCAGGTCCATATAGAATAATAGAAACCAACCTATCCTCTTTTATTGCTCGATAAAGTAGTGTCCCTTCTCCAATTATGTGGTCCTGGCCAACTATCTCTTCAAGCTTTGTCGGTCTTAACCTGAGAGCGAGCGGTGATTCTTTCTTTAATTGTTGTTCATATCCATATTGAAATAAATCCATTTAACTATCAAAATTTCTTACTAAATCTTCCAGAGTATCCCTTCTTCTTATTAGCCTAATATTACCACTGCTTTCTATAAGTATTTCTGCCGGTCTTACTCTGTTATTGTAATTTGAAGCCATACAGTAACCATATGCTCCGGCGTCCATCACACCTATTATATCACGTTCGAATATTTCTGGTAACTCTCTTTCCTTGGCAATAATATCTCCACTCTCACAGATATTTCCAACTACATTTACAATTTCTTTTTTGGTTGAATTTTTAGTGTTACTTCTATATATTTCAAGGTCATGATGTGAGTCGTACATCATTGGTCTACTTAGTATATTAAACCCTAAGTCCGTACCGACATACTTTACTCCGTAGTTAAATTTAGTGGCATGAACCGTGCCAAGAAGCACTCCACTTTCAGCAGCTATATATCTTCCGGGTTCTACCTTAAACTTTACTTTTTTACCGTAATCTTTCACAAACTTTTCAAAAATTTCATCCAGTTTTTCTCCGAGAAGCTTTAAGTCAAGTCTATTCTCACAATCTTGCTTATGGTAAGGAATACCAAATCCACCACCTATGTCTATGAATTCTAGGTTATCAAATTGCTTTGCTAACTTAAATAGATTATTCGCACCTGCAATATAGTTTTCGAAACTCATAAATAGCGATCCTATATGCTGATTAATCCCTACTAGGTTTAATTCGTATTTTTTTAATATTTCTTTTACTGTTGAAATATG
>PDWI01014124.1_pt1 | contig 12208 bp, 15 predicted proteins | sample 1430891 | NCBI WGS metagenome assembly PDWI01 (sample SAMN01162508, study PRJNA174530) | Oral metagenome, whole genome shotgun sequencing project. | biome: Marine environment; feature: Marine mammal; material: Swab sample of the gingival sulcus; isolation source: swab sample of gingival sulcus...
CCATGAGTGCTAATTTGCTATCATATAATCTATGAGCAAGCGAGATTATTATGAAGTTTTAGGGGTGGCAAAATCTGCTTCTGACGATGAGATAAAAAAGGCCTTTCGTAAGGCAGCTGTTAAATATCATCCCGACAAAGAGGGTGGCGATGAGGCCAAGTTTAAAGAGGTAAATGAAGCTTACGAAGTCTTGAAAGACAAGCAAAAACGTCAACGCTATGATCAATTCGGTCACGCTGGTGTTGGTGGTGCTTCTGGCGGTTTTGGTGGTGGCGGCAATCCATTTGAGGGATTTGGTGGCTTTGGCGGTCAGAACGTCCACTTTGATTTTGGTGATGGCGGTTTGGGCGATATATTCGGCCAGTTTTTTGGTGGCGCGGCCGGTGGCGCTCAGCGTGGTCCAAAACGTGGTCGCGATGTTGAAACTAGCATAAATTTGAGCTTTGAAGAGGCGATATTTGGCGTTGAGAAAAAGATAAACTTAACTCTAGATGATGAGTGTGATCATTGTAGGGGCGACGGTGTTGAGCCTGGTCACAGTCTAAAAACTTGTGATGATTGTAAGGGGGCTGGTCAGCAAACCAGGGTCATGAATTCGATCTTTGGTCAGATCCAGCAGGCAGTTACTTGTGAGAAATGTAAGGGTCGAGGCAAAATACCTGAAAAGAATTGTTCGGTTTGTCATGGCAAGGGCACGACTCGACAAAATCGCGACATCAATATCAAAGTTCCAGCTGGAATTTACGATGGTGCGACGATTCGCCTGCGCGAGCATGGCGAGGCGGTCCAAAATGGTGCCAAGGGCGACCTGTACGTCCACGTCAGGGTCAAGGCTCACAAGAAATTCACTCGTGAAGGTGATCTGATACTGTCTGAAGAGCACGTTTCGATGGTTGATGCAGCCCTGGGGACTGAGATCGACGTTGAAACGGTTGATGGCGTGGTGACTATGAAAGTCCCAGCTGGCACTCAGAGTGGCACGGATTTCAAACTATCAGAGCATGGCGTGCCAAACCTGCGTAACGAAAAGCGCGGCGCTCACATCGTGTCTATAATTGTCGACACCCCAACCAAGCTAAACAAGAAGCAAAAAGAGCTGTTAAAACAATTCTCCGATAAAGGCAAAAAGAGCCTGTTTAATTAAGTCTATTTACAAAATCCTAAATAATAGTAAAATATATTGACATTTTAATCTGTTTATGCTAAAATGCATAACAGAATGACAAAAGCATTAAAAACAAACAATCAAGATCAAGCTCCATCTCCGTCCAGACCTCGCTCGGTTGATAGCTATTATGGCGATAATCCTCCAGAGACTACTAAGGAGCTGCTAGATCTTTCTAAGTTTAAAATTTTAAGCTTTCAGTCATACTCTTGGCTGGTCAATAGTGGACTTGATGAGCTAGCTGATTTCAAGGCCAGTCTATGCTTAAATCCAAGTCTAATTTACCCTAAGTTTAAGGAAGTGGAAAGTCTAGGTCAGGATAAGGCTAGGCTAGAAGAAGCTGTGGATATTGCAGCTGGAATCGAGCCAGATGCAGACAAACTAAAGGTGATTGATGCAACACTGAATTTTCGTAGGGCTGAGATAGGATATGTCGAGTTAGCGGCCGAGATCGCCAAGCTCAAGCAGAGTCTTGAGAAAGCAGAGGACAAACAGACTGAAAATATCCTGCGCGCCAAGATAAAAGAGATGCGCGAATTGGGCCACGAGCTATATGGTGAGCCGGATTCAGAAATTTGCGATATGGCGCTAAATGAGCTGTGGTCGGCTCTTGATAAAAGAAGTTATTCGCCATCGATGCAAAAGCTATATGACGAGTTAAGCAGTGGCTTTTGGTTTGATGAAGGTAAATACATCAACCCTATGCTACGAGCCGAGAACCAAGAGGCTCGACTGCCTGATTTTGAGGATGAGTCTGTGAAGTGGCTAGGTAAACACATAGCGGAAATTACTGCCGATATGCACGCCATAGTCTATGAGTATTGGGATCACGCCAGCGCCACAATGGAAGAGGGCGAGAAGTACTTGTGTTATCCAGTAGACATCGTCGAAGCTATTAAAATTCTGGTAAATCATTATGATCCAGAAAATAAATATGGCATAAAAGTCGATCTAGTAGAGGGACGAAATTCCATATCTTGGGACACTGCTAGTGCGACGGTTATGGTTGGTGCCGATCGTGATCCGATCGAAAGTGCCGAAGAGTTGTATCAGAAGGTATTGCACGAGATCGGGGTGCACATGGTCAGGTTCATCAACGGTTCGAAAACTGATATGCCATTGATGGCAACTGGTGTCTATACTGATACGAAACGGCCTGATTATCTAACTTTTGAGGAAGGCTCTGCCACCCTAATCGAAGAATCAATTAGTGAGAAAGTTTCCGAGTGGGATGCTGTCAAATTGGGCCACTATATAAACATCTCGATGGCCGAAGCTGGTGCTGATTTTCGTAGTGTTTATGAGATGAGTTGGCGTTATCGTTTGCTGATGGAGTTAAGCGACAACGAAGAGCCAACCGAGGAGAAAATAGAAAAGCACAAGAACTTAGCCTATAAAGCGTGTTTGCGTATCTTTCGTGGTACTCAACCAGATCTACTGGAGAGTACCGGCATTGATGTTGTCCCGCTGACGTTCAACAAGGACCTGGCTTATCTAAATGGTCGAGTTATAGCCATGCAATATGTTAAAAAGTTGTATGAGGACGATGACGTCGAGGGCTTGAGGTTTGTGTTCGTTGGTAAGTTTGACCCAACGATACCTGAGCAGTATGAACTGGCTAAAAAGTGTGTTGCGGAGATAACCCCTCAAGCTGCTTAAGCCTTGGGTTATAATAGGATGGACAGGAACTAATCTATGAGTACGTATCAAATCAAAGATCTGAAATTAACTGCCAGAATGATTTGCCAAGAGATGGTGTCTCGCGGTGTAGAGGTTGAAGTTATCAACCGAGATCCATCGCTGGTGCGCTACAGAGTTAACGACAATTGGCGGTTTCTCCATAGCGTCATAAGCGAGCATAGTTCGGCCATGGCAGCGACAATCGCTGATAATAAACTTTTATCGGCCAAGGTATTTGAACTTTATGGTTGGAATCATCCTGAAACGGCAATTTATACCGATGATCGGGCACTTGAAGAATTCATCGAGGCCAATAAAAGAATTGTGATCAAGCCGCTAGACAGTGCCCATGGCCATGGCGTTAGCGTTGATATTGATAATCTAGAGGACGCCAAGCTGGCGATCAGTAAGGCCAGAAAGTTTTCTGAGAGGATACTGTTGCAGCAGATGGTCGAAGGAGAAGACTATCGTTTGACGTGTATTGACGGTAAATTTGTGGCCGCTATGAAGCGGACTCCAGCCTCAGTGGTCGGCGACGGCAAAAGTACTGTGGCGGAACTGATAGATATCGAGAATCAGCACCCAAATCGGGGTGGTTATGAAAAACCATTACTAAAGATATCGGCTGAGGGCGCTAGCGATTATATTGGATCAGACAATATGAGCCGAGTACCTAGTCTTGGCGAGACCGTCAGGTTGGCCGGACCAGCCAATATCAGCTTGGGCGGCTCGGTGGTTGATGCCACCGACGAAGTATCCGAAGATATGATTAGGACGGCCGAAGACGTAGCTTCTAAGCTGAATATGGGCATTTGTGGCGTTGATTTTCTATGGAACCAGCCCAATCCAGCGCACTTGATAGAGATAAATATCAACCCTGGTATTAGCAGTCATGATATTGAGTTTATGGGTCAGTCTAGAAATGTTATCAAGTCAGCGGTCGATTACCTAATAGCTAATGATAACAAATAGATTAGGCTTAAGATTGAATTTTTAATCATAAAATTGTATACTATTAGACGATATGAGCAATAAACAAAGAGAACTTATAGGTAGAGCTGAAGAGGTCAAATTTGGGTGCTTCAGGCGGTTGAGTCAGACGGCAAGCTGACGGTTACTTTTCCTGATGGTGACGGCAAGCCAGCTGCAACTCATACTTTTGATAGCTATGGCACGGTTAGGGTGGCTAGCTCTATGGGGCAGGTTGAGCATAGATTTAAGGTCAGAATACCAGTCGTTATTAAGGGGCGACGTATATTGGCGCGCTTTACTTTGTCTGATCGAAGTTCCCAAGTCTATCCAGTCTTGATCGGTCGCTCGACTCTGATGCATAAGTTTGTGGTTGATGTAGCTCACGGCAAGATATTAAAGACAAAAGAAGCAAAGCGTTCGCGCTCATTAGGTAATGATTAGGAGGTGTTATCCATGAAGATTGCAATTCTATCGAATGGTCCAGGCAATTACTCGACAAAGCGCCTAGAAGAAGTGGCTCGAAAACGCGGTCATGAAGTTGAAATTATAAAGTATAAAGAGTGTTACTCTTCGATCGTCAAAGATGCTCCAGCGGTGAGCTATCAGGGCGGTGAATTGGATCATTATGATGCGGTGATTCCGCGCATTGCTAGTTATATGACACGTTATGGTACGGCGATTTTACGACAATTGGAAACGCAGGGTATGTATTCGGTGTCTAGTTCGTTAGCAATTAGTCGATCGCGTGATAAGCTACGCTCAATGCAATTGTTAGCTCGAGCCGGCGTGTCAATTCCAAAGACGGTTTTCTCACGTAACTCAACCGATATTGATGATTTGATCGACAAATTAGGTGGTACGCCAGTAATCATCAAGCTGGCCCGTGGAACTCACGGTAATGGCGTGGTTCTAGCAGAGACTAGAAAAGCCGCCAAATCAGTTTTACAGGCTTTTTATCTGACAAATGAAGATGGCACCAACATATTGTTACAGGAGTTTATCGAAGAATCGGCTGGTGTTGATATCAGGGCGTTTGTAGTTGGTAGCCGAGTAGTGGCTAGCATGAGCCGACATAGCTTGGATGATGATTTTCGTAGCAATCTACACAAGGGCGGCACGGGCTCAATCGCTAAATTGACCGAAGAAGAGCGCAAAATGTGCATCAAGGCTGCTCGTTCGATGGGTCTAAACGTGGCTGGAGTCGACTTTATGCGCTCTAGTCGTGGGCCGTTAATCTTGGAAGTTAACGCTAGTCCAGGATTTGGCATCGAGAAGGTGACTGGGCGTGACGTGGCTACGCCGATTATCGAATATATCGAAGCAAATGCTAAGCGTCAGCGTCGAAAAGACCGAATTGGCGCTTAAAGTGTTATAATAAGCTTATGGATACAGCTATTAAGAGATCCTCTGCGCAAAGATTCATGAGCTGGACTATTATTGTTTTTGTCTTAGGGCTGATAGGCTTTGGTGCTTTTCAAGTATTTCAAGATGTGACAAAACAGCGGCCACTAATTGAAATCGGCGGCAATACTTTTAGGTCCGAGCTAGCCGTGACTGACGCTGAAAAGGGCAAAGGTCTTGGCGGTAGAGAATCAATCGGCAAAGACGAAGCCATGCTATTTGTTTTTGATAAAGATGATCGCTGGGGGATCTGGATGAAGGGCATGAAGATGCCGATTGATATAATTTGGCTTGATGCCGATAAAAAGATCGTCCATATCGAAGCTGATGTTCAGCCCGATGCTGAACCGTATGATATCTATAAGCCAGCAAAACCAGCTCGTTACGTCATAGAAATGGCGGCTGGCAATGCCAAAGCATCCGACATTAAGGTTGGTATGCAGGCGAAATTTGAGCTTGAGGAAGAGCAATGAGCGTAGTAATTCTGTTTGCAATTATCTTGGCGGTGGTGTTTGTGATCGCATTTGTGTCGTCACGTCGATTTGGACCGCTGGCTCTAGCGTTAGCCGCTGGTTCGATGCTGGCTGAATTTTGGACTGAATGGTTGTCGATCGTAATTGGTGGTTTGGGGGTTAGCTTTCCGGGACTATCAGACAAGGTTATCGCTACAATCATACTGCTACTTAGCCCACTTTTCCTATTGCTGCTGGGCGGACCGAAATATTATGGCAAGCACGAGAAGGTTATATCGGCCCTGGCTATTGCTATTTTGACATCGGCGCTTTTGGTCCGGCCACTAGGCATGTACATGACGCTTGATGGTGACGCGCTGGCGGTTTACAAGACACTGAGTGATTGGTGGCAATATGTGGTGACTGTTGGACTATTGCTTGGTTTGTTCGATCTATTCTTGCTACACAATGCTAAGTTGCCAAAGCCTAAAAAGCATTGAAATAACCTCTGGTTTGTGCTAGTATAATTAGGTTACAGCACTGACTTTGCTCGGTCTGATAGCAAAATGGGTCCATAGCTCAGCTGGTTAGAGCACCTGCCTTTTAAGCAGGGTGTCCCGGGTTCAAGCCCCGGTGGACCCTCCAAATAAAATTCCCACCTCCTGGTGGGTGTTTTATTTGGTAGGATATTACGAGTCTGAACCGTGCGGACACTCCTTGGGGTGTCACGGGTGAGAACCGCCAGTGGCGGTTCGCAAGGCCGGAAGCCCGGATGAGGTTTATCCTCACCGAGCTGAGGCGGGGTCGAGACTCGGCTGGAGTGATAAACTCCACCGAGATCGTGACCAAGCCCCCCGCGGACAGCAAATTTGCTATAATATCATCTATGGAAGACAGAGACAGAATAGTAAATCACCTTGAGTCTAGGCTGAGTCAGCTGGACAGTTTTTATGCGTTTTGGATTGAAGGTTCCGTACCTCAGGGTCAGGCTGATGAACTATCTGATCTTGATTTATGGATCAGCACCGATGATGATAAGATATTTACAATTTATGAACAAATTGAGCCTATATTGTCTGAGATATCACCAATTGATTTTAAATATACCTTCAAGAAATCAGGAGATTTAGGGCATAATGTCTATCACCTTCAGGGCATGAGCCAATTTCTAACGATTGATATCAATACTCAAGGTAGTAGTCGAAGCGTTTATCTAACAGAGGGAATTGATGATGCGGAGATAATCTTTGATAAGCGCGATGTGGTAAAGTTTCAGCGGCGCCAAATAGCAGGGGTTGATCTAGAGATTGAGCGCGATGATCTACGGGGATTTTATCAGCAGATGCGTCCCAATGTTATAAAAAATATTCGTCGCGGTAAGGCTCTGGAGGCATTAAGCTATTATCATCAGATATTAGCGCGGGCTACAAAGTTTTTGAGATTGAGGCGCGGCTGGGCTGAGAAAGTAGATTTTGATCTAAAGCATGTCTATCGTGATCTATCTGAGAATGAGACCGCTAAACTTGAGTATTTTTATGATAAAGGACTTGGTGATTTAGAGAACTGCCTGCCTGAGCTGGAGGATTGGATAAATGCTCTATAGCTTATTAAGCTTATGTTGTAGCTAAGTTTTTCGGTTGATATGTTAATATACTAAAAAAGCAAGGAGACATCGGAAAGATGAAAGTATACGTTTTTGGAAGCACTAAATTCATGTACTCTATGGTGAAAGCCAGAGATGATCTAAAAGCTATTGGGCTGGACGGCTGGATACATGAAAATTACGATCTGCTAGTCAGCGGTAAACTCGATAAGGCCGCCGAACATGGCACTCATCAAGAAAATGCCGCCAGGAAAAAGCGCTTTGACTATTTACGTGTTCACTACAAGCATATTCTAGAAAGTGACGCCGTATTGATAGTAAACGAGACTAAAAATGGTATCGAAAACTATATCGGCGGCAATGTACTTATCGAAATGGGCCAAGCTTATGTCAATGACAAAAAGATATTCTTTTTACACGGCACGCCAAAAGACCTGCCATATCTAGATGAAATATTGGCTATGGATCCGATCTGCCTTGATGGTAAGATTGAAAATATCAAGAAATATTTATAATAATCAGTTTCAAATTACATCAGATGCCGGAGGTCTTTTATATCGTCCTCTAGCTCGACTGAATCTTTGTCGGTTTCGACAATTTTGTGTGGTTTTTCGATGGCGAAGTACCGCACGGTTTTTCCTTGTTCATTAGCGATCTGGATTTCTGCCAGCACGCCGTTGCTAACCGCGCCAAATACCCATATTTCGTCGCAGCGTTTCACGAGATTGTTGTTGCCCTCGCGTACCAGGTCACGGTCAACCGCATCGAGTAAGAAATAGTCAAAAATCATAAAAGGATTGAGCGGCACCCCGCCATTTTCCAGCACGAACGTTGATATAAACATCCGAAAATAAAACAAGTGTTTCGACATGGCGGTGTACACCAGAGGTTTATCTTTTTGGACTTTTAAGGCTGGGTGTTTGAAATCTTTACTCATGATATTTATTATAGCCTATATATTGTTAGTGGGCTAAATACAACTTCAAAATCTGGCGTACTACTGGTGTAGTTTTGTTGTCTGGTATTGGCGATTTGAAATAAGCAGCTGCTGTTACGTCTTGGCTATTTCCCTCGGTAGTTAGCTGGCCTACGGCGGATGCCCTATAAAATCCTCGGCTTGATTCATAGGCGGTGTCTGTATCAATATCATAGAAATATTCGGTGAACCAGCAGATCTCTTCAGGCTCACCCACAATGTCTAATCCAGTCTCTTCTTTGATTTCTCTAGATAATGCTTCTGGCGTTGATTCACCAGCTTCGATACCACCACCCGGAAAATCCCAGCGGCCATCACTACGTGATCGATCGCTGACCAATAAGATGCCATTATCATTCTCGATTACGCCATAAACCGATACTCTCTTTATCAACTCGGATTTGTTGACGATGTGAACTTCGCCGTTTATATCGTGACTTAGGATCATCTCTGGATTTGTCATTGGGCGTCTGCTCCTCTACTGATAACTTTTTAGTATCGCTTCTAGAGTTTCTGGTGAATCTATCAGTTTTCGTTCAAAACCTAACTTTTCATATTTGCCGCTGTCGTCTGGCGAGTCGTCGAGCAATACTGCGTCTGAGTATGTAAAGTTATTCTGGCTTAGGTAGTCTTCGAAAAATAATATTTTGTCGGCTGGGTCGGGATCGTCTTTCAAACATTTGACATCGAAAGAGTTTATCACTCCATCAAATATCTCTTTCAATTTAAGTGCCGGTACGGTATAGCGACTAAAAGTATCCATGTTGTCGGTAGCTACGACTACTTTTTTGCCGGTGTCTTGGATAGTTTTGACTAATTCTCTGATATTTGGCAGGCAGAAGCTCATGTTTTCCATGCTAAATATAGTCTCTTGAGTAATGATATCTGGCGATATTCCAGTTTCGTGACTGACCTTGTCGATTATTTCCCCCATGGTGATCTGACCACGCATCCACGGGCCGGTGGCGAGCTGGCGATTGTTTACAAATAAACATTCATCGAGCGCTTTGAAATATTTGTGTCGAGGATGATCGGGCGATTTTAGGTGCTCCCAGAAATCGTCGTAAGATAAAGTCCTGTACCAGTCGACAAAAATAACTTTCTTCATGTTATCGCCTGGCCTCATCTATAGCCTTGAGACGGCATAGGCCACAGAGTGAATCGTAGGTGATTTCGCCTTCGCCGTCGATGGCGACTTGGCTGCCTGAGAATACGAATTTGTCGTTTACTTTGCGACAGTTGAATTCAGCTTGCGAGCCGCATTTACACATAGTCGGAATCTTTTCGATATTGTCAGCGATTTCAAATAAGCGTTGGCTGCCGGTAAATGTATTGGTCAAAAAATCAGCCCTCAAGCCATAACAAATTACCGAGATGTTTTGTTGCTTGGCGATCAAGAACAATTGGTCGATCTGCTGGGCGGTTAAAAATTGAGCTTCGTCAACTAAAACACAGTTTAACTTTTGCTTCTTGCTTCGTTCGGATATTTCAGCTGCTAAGTCAGTACTCTCGTCGGCCAAAATATCGACTCGCCAAGAACCGCCAGCTCGGGCGGTGATTTTCTGTCCGCCCTTAGTATCTATGGCTGGCTTGACGACTAGAACTTTTAAACCTTGCTCTTGGTAGTTGTAGGCGGTCTTGATCAGCATGTCGCTTTTGCCACTGTTCATGGCGCCGTATTTAAAATGTAATTTTGACATCTATTTTCGACCTTTTATTAGGCTAGTTAATATTCCCATGATTTAATTATGGCACAAATAGCCGCCAATCGATAGTTTAGCGTGGTATATTTAAGACATGAGCAAGAGTATGAATATAAAGAATATCTATCAAAAATATATCAATCAATTTCCTGAAGAAGCTAGCAACTTGGAGCTGCTGGTCAAGCAGGCTAGTGATGAATCGGCTGATCCGACTTCACGCAAAAACTTTGTTGGCCACGTTACAGCCAGTGGTTTTATCGTACACGCGCCAACAAAACGCTTGTTGCTTTTGGGGCACAAGATGCTAGGTTTATTTTTGCAGCCTGGTGGGCACATCGAGCCTGAGGACGTATCGCTAAAACAGGCTGTCTTGAGGGAGGTTGAGGAAGAAACTGGGCTTAAGTCAGAAGATTTGAAACTAATACCGCTACTAGAAAGCGATCCAGCAGTGCCATTTGATATCGATAATTGTTATATACCAGCTAACGACAAAAAAGTTGAGCCTGAACATTATCATCATGACTGCAGGTTGCTATTTGCTACTGAAAAATTAGACATAAAAACCGACCCTAACGAATCAGACGGCTTTAAATGGGTTGATCTAGATGAACAGGCTAAACAAGATGGATTTGGCAAAGTCTGTAAAAAGATCAAGCGAATGATTTACTAAATATTTTTGGCGGCTGATACAATAATCTTATGAAGGGGCAGTTGATCAGCCGGCCAGTTCATGTTTCTTGGTTGCTAGCTAGTCTAGCGCTTGGGGTTACTATTGGCGTGATCGCAGTCGTTCACGCTCCCTATGGCTATTTTCAGGATATTGGTTGGCTGATGTTTGGCCTGTCGCTAGCCTTAGCGGCTTTTGTCTGGCCTAGGCGATTTATGTTGGTTTTGGCGTTGGCGGCTGGTTTACAAATTGGATTATGGCGAGGCAGTGTTGGTCAGATTGGGCTGGAAGATTACGCTCAATTTTATGGTCAATCGGTCGAGATAAAGGGTAGAGTTCTAGAAGATCCTGACATCAATAAATCAGGCCAAACTACGCTCAGGTTGAGTGACATCAGACTAAATCAGCGCTCAGTGCCTGGTTCGGTCTGGATCAGCACCGCTCATAACAAGTCGATTAAGCGTAGTGATAATGTTACTGTCAGAGGAAAATTAGCGCCAGGCTTTGGCCCGTTCTCGGCGATAGTCCATCGGGCTGACATCGACAAGATCGAGCGTCCAGTACCAGGCGACGTGGCGGTTGGTGTTCGCGACTGGTTTGCTAATCGGGTTCGTCAAGAAATTCCAGAAACTGAAGCTGCCTTGGGTTTAGGATTTTTGATGGGACTAAGGCGGGCTCTACCGATTGATTTGGTTGATGCTCTAAAAATTGCAGGACTGACGCACGTGATCGTGGCTAGTGGCTATAATTTAACAATTTTGGTTCGTTTGAGCCGGCGGTTATTTGTTAGAAAATCAAAATACTTGGCGATGCTAGCCAGCGTGGCGATGATACTAGGGTTCATATCGATGACTGGCCTGAGCCCTAGTATGTCCAGGGCTGGTTTGGTGGCGCTGATCAGTCTAGCGGCTTGGTATTATGGTCGCAAAATACACCCGTTAGTACTGCTGCCAATCGCCGCCGCTACGACTTTGATAATAAATCCTCAGTATGGCTGGAATGATTTGGGCTGGCAGCTGAGCTTTGCTTCGTTTGCTGGTGTGATAATACTAGCGCCGCTTTTGCAAAGGTACTTCTTTGGCGACAAGCAGCCGGGAAATATTCGGCAGATACTGGGTGAAACCATCTCGGCTCAGGCCATGACTATGCCGCTGCTGATAATGGCGTTTGGCAGTATGAGTAATGTCTCGGTAATAGCTAATTTATTAGTTTTGCCGTTCGTGCCATTGGCAATGTTGATGACTTTTTTGACCGGAATTTTGGCTGGGCTGCCGCTGATTAGCGATCTAATAGCTGCGCCGACTACGTGGCTATTAAACTATATGGTATCGGTGGCTGATTGGCTGGCTGGTCAGTCCTGGGCGTCGAGCGAGCTGTCGCTAAATTGGTGGTATTTGCTGCTGATATATCTAGCTATGGCTTTGGCGATTTGGTGGATGAAAAAGCAGACTAAATTTGACTTAAGAGATAGCAACATTGTTGAGTAGGCAATTTTAAGCTATAATGATAACAGATTGAAATACTGACTAATTTTTAGAAGGAATAAATATGGCTGGACATAACAAATGGTCAAAAATTAAGCGCGACAA
>PDWI01008374.1_pt1 | contig 12206 bp, 7 predicted proteins | sample 1430891 | NCBI WGS metagenome assembly PDWI01 (sample SAMN01162508, study PRJNA174530) | Oral metagenome, whole genome shotgun sequencing project. | biome: Marine environment; feature: Marine mammal; material: Swab sample of the gingival sulcus; isolation source: swab sample of gingival sulcus...
GGCTTTCCCCATTTGGCGGGCAGCAAATTATAGGCAGCAACCGCAGAGGCTCCTCCAACCATGGTCTTAAGCACCTTACGCCTTCCATCATTTTCACAACTGTTTTCTTGCTCATTACTCATTTTTGTTTCTCCCCGATGTTAGATTAAACGAAAACCTGTAACCAATTTTCAGCCGCAAACTGCTGATAAAAAGAAATTTTTAACCTACCCCCCCCCCGAAAATGCAAGTAAAAAGTGGAGATTTTGTGAAAAAAATTAAATAACTTAAGCTGCGTAATCGGATAAATTTGCTAAAAATATTATTTAATTTTGATTTTTCGTTTTGATTTAGCTGGGGATCTTTTCCGTTTTTTAGTTTTTTTTTAAGCTGGAGGCGTTTATTATTCTGATTCAGGTGCCGAACTGCAAAAACAAGCAGAACCCATAAGAAGGTAAAACATGAGAAAAAATAGCCAAAAACAAGGCTCGGCAAGAGCAAAAATCACTCTGTTTATCTGGAAAAATTTGCCCAGAATTGCACTGATTTGCCTAATTATTTTTTGCCTGGTGCTTTTTAAGACCATCTCAAATAAGAAAAAGAGATTGACCGCTGAAAAAAAGTCTGCTGTAAGTCAGGAAAAGCCGCTGTTTAATACCATTGCCCTAAAAGTTACGCCCGGGATTATGCAAGACAGGGTAAATCTGCCGGGCGAAATCAAGCCCTGGACCAGACTGGAACTAAAGGCCAAGGTAGGCGGCAGCATCACCGAGGTACTGGTAGATGAAGGAGACCGGATAGGCAAAGGCGATACCATCGCCGTCATTGAAAAAGCCGATTACGAAATTAACCTTAGAAGGGCAGAAGCTGCCTACAAGCTAGCCCTCGCCAATTACCAGCGCGACAAAAAGGTTCATGCCAGAGGCGGCATTCCCACGGCTGATCTGGAATCCAGAGAAACTGCGGTACAGACGGCCAGGGCCGGGCTGGATCAGGCCGAGTTGCAACTATCCAGATGCACCGTCAAGGCGCCGATCGGCGGTGTAATCAATCGGCTTGATGCCAAAATCGGCCTGCTGGTGAACACCGGCACGCCCATCGCTGAAATCCTGCAGCTAAATCCGGTAAAAGCAGTGGTCGGGATTCCTGAATCAGACATTTCCGAAGTAAGAAAATTTGCTGAAACAGATATTTCAATAACTGCCCTTGACCGAATTGTAACCGGCCAAAAACACTTCCTTGCCTCGGCACCGGATTCTGCGGCGAGATCCTACCGCCTTGAACTGGCAATCGACAATCCCGATGGTGAAATTCTGCCGGGCATGTTCGTCAGAGCAAGATTAGTGAAAAAAAAGGTAGAAGACGCACTTGCCGTGCCGTTTTACAGCGTTATTACCCTCAGCGGCAAGCAGTACCTGTTTGTGGAAAAAAACGGCACCGCCGAAAAAAGAGAGGTTGAACTGGGCGTGATGGAAGGCTGGATGGTACAGATACTAAGCGGCCTGAAACCAGGCGAAAAGGTTATTGTCGAAGGGCATAGAGACATAGAAGACGGACAGAAAATCAAGGTGATAAAAACTTTAACCAAGGCCGGAGACCAGGGGATATGATGGTCTCTGATACTGCAGTCAAAAAAAGCACTACGGTTATGGTCTTGTCCGTGCTGCTGATTATTTTCGGGGCATATTGTTATAAATCCCTGCCCCGTGAAAGTGCGCCGGATATTACCATACCCAATGTTCTGGTTTCCACCAATTACCGCGGCGTAAGCTCGGAAGATATTGAAACTGCCGTAACCAACGAAATCGAAAAGAAGCTGAAGGGTCTGGACGGGTTGAAAAAAATTGAATCAACCTCATCCGAGGGCCTGTCATTTATCAATCTGGAATTTATAACCGGCACCGACATTGACCAAGCCCTGCAGGATGTCAAGGACAAGGTGGATGAGGCCAAGGGCAGTCTGCCCGGCGATCTGGACGAAGATCCAAGTGTCTTTGAGGTCAATCTCTCCCAGATGCCGATTGTGGTCTTATCTCTTTCCGGTGTTTGCGGGCTGCCCCGGCTTAAAGATATTGCCGAGGATTTGAAAGACGAAATTGAGGCGGTTAAAGGGGTGTTAGAGGTTAGCATCACCGGCGGTCTGGAGCGGGAGATCAGGGTTGAGGTTTTTTCTGAAAAACTGGCTGGATACGGCTTGTCCATCGGCGATTTTCAGCAGCGGGTCAAAAGTGAGAATCAAAATACTTCCGGCGGGGCGATTCAGCTGGGCAACGGGCGTTTTCAGCTTCGGGTGCCAGGAGAATTTTCTACCCCGGAAGAGATTTACGGCCTGGTTCTGACCCTGCACAACGGCAAACCTGTCTATCTCGGCGATGTGGCAAGGGTGGTGGATGATTTTAAGGAGGAGAAATCACGTTCACGGCTAAATGGCCGGTCGGCAGTAAACATTGCGGTAAAAAAACGCACCGGAGAAAATATCATTGCCATCAACAGGGCCATTGACCAAATTATTGCAAAGGAGAAAAACTACTGGCCGCAGCATACAGAGATAACCAAAGTGCTTGATAAATCACAGGATATTGAAAGCATGGTGGCCGATCTGGAAAACAATATTCTCTCCGGCCTGGTTCTGGTGCTGGTGGTGATATTCTTTGCCATGGGCATCAGAAATGCCCTGCTGGTCAGCATGGCTATCCCCTTTTCCATGCTGCTGACCTTTACCGTCCTGCATATCATGGGCATTACCCTGAATATGGTGGTGCTTTTCAGCCTCACTCTGGCTCTCGGTATGCTGGTTGACAATGCCATTGTCATTGTCGAAAATATTTACCGCTTTATGGAACAAGGGGCCGGCAGGATTGAGGCGGCCATGAAGGCCACCTCTGAGGTTGCGTATCCGGTAATCGGCTCCACCCTGACCACCCTGGCCGCCTTCTCGCCCATGCTGTTCTGGCCGGGAATCATGGGCGAATTTATGAGCTATCTGCCGCTGACCCTGATTATTACCCTGTCATCCAGCCTCTTTGTGGCCTTGGTGATCAATCCGGCTCTGGCCTCAATTTTTATGAAGATAAAACAAAATGATGCGGCGGATCAATCTTCGGCAAAGGTGCAGGCTACATCAGAAATTATAGAACAACCTGCCCGGATTAAAGGATTTTTTCTGGAAAATTACAGCCGGATCCTGCAGCAGGCCCTATCTGCTCCTTTTACGGTGATACTTACCGCCTTTTGTATTTTAATCCTGCTGTTTCAGGTCTGGCTGGTGATTATCGGCCTGAAAAAACCGGTTGAATTTTTTCCTGAGGTTGAACCAAAGGGGCTATATATAAATGTCGATGTCCCGGAAGGGGCAAGTCTTGATTATGTGGATAAAATTCTTGGCCGGATTGAAACGGCCCTGGGCGGCAAAGAGGATGGTCAAGGCACCCCGTCCTCGGCCCTTGCTCCCAAGCAGCATACCAATGCACTTGGCAAGACCGTATATGGGCCGAGTGATATGGAAAATATCAAAATTGTTTATACCAAAGGGGTGCAGTCTGCCGGCGGCGAATCGTCCTTTTCTGCCAATACTCCCAATCACTTGGGGGTGCGTTTTATTGAACTTGCCGAAAGAAAAAGATCAAGCCATGAGACCGTAAGCGGAATTAGAGCAAGGATGAAGGATATTGCCGGCGGCAAGATCACCATCGCCAAGGAAAAGGAAGGCCCGCCCACCGGAGCTCCCATCAATATTGAGATTGCTGGAGAAAATTTTGCCATTTTAGGCCGGATAACCGAAGCAATCAAGAATGTACTGACTAATATTCCCCATGTGGAAGATGTGCGGGACAACTATGCAGAGGCAATCCCCTCGGTGCAGGTGCTGGTCGATAAACAAAAGGCGGCCCTCTTTGGCATGACCACCGAAATGATTGGTTTTTCGCTTAAAAGCGCTTATAACGGGCTGGAGGTGTCCTCTTTTCGGGAAAATAACGAAGACTGCGATATAACCGTGCAGCTACCGGAAAAGGATCGGAAAATCCTGGACGTATTAAACGAGCTGATGCTGCCTGCTCCCAACGGAGAGACGGTTCCCCTTTCTACCTTGGCAAAGATTCAGTTTTCCGGCACCATGGGCAGTATCAATCATGTCAACAGTGAGCGGGTCGTAACCATTAAGGCCAATGTGGACAGCAATAAAATCCCCGGCCCGGTGGCAAGAAAAAGGGCCGAAAAGATGCTGGAGGAGCTGGCCCTGCCCCCGGGATACAAGGTGAGTTTTACCGGCGAAAATCAGGATCAGCAAGAATCGCAGACCTTTCTTTTCAGGGCCTTTATGGTTGCCTTGCTCCTAATCTTCCTGATTTTGGTGGCTATGTTTAACTCGGTCAGCCAGCCCTTTATCATTATGACCTCGGTATTTTTATCCCTTGGCGGGGTATTTTTGGGGCTGGCCCTGTTCAAATCGCCATTTGGCGTGGTAATGACCGGCGTGGGGGTAATTTCGCTGGCCGGCGTGGTGGTTAATAACGCCATTGTACTGATTGACTATACCAACAAGCTGAAAGACCGTGGTTATGATTTGAAAAATGCGGTGATTTCAGCCGGGGCGACCAGGCTGAGACCAGTTCTGCTGACGGCAATTACCACCATTTTGGGGCTAATTCCCATGGTAACCGGCGTATCTTTTGATTTTCATAGCTGGTCGATCTCCTGGGTCAGTGAATCCAGCCAGTGGTGGCGTTCTATGGCGGTGGTGGTAATCTTCGGCCTGATTGTTGCCACCTTTCTTACCCTGATCGTGGTTCCCAGCCTGTACTATCTGGTGGAACGGGCAAAGGGGGTAAGGGCGGCGGCGGTAGCAAAAATCAAGGAATTATACTGGAAGCCGTATCCAATGCTGGCCGGAGAACCTGCTCCTGAAGACAAGGATAATTAGTCAACCCTGAGAAATGATTAACACTGTGAAAATAAAGGTGTTCCTAAGTGAACAAATTAGGAGGTTTATACTTTTAAGTATTTGACTTTATTGATGGACAGGTTTAATATTTGCACAACAAATCGTTTCATTCATCGATGCACTCTGTGCTATGGTACTTGAGTATTGGCAGTATAATGCCTATGTTCCCGATTTGTAAATCAATTTAATAACATATAACACGGCAAGGAAAATGATAGGAAAAATACTAACCAAGGTTTTTGGCAGTGAAAATGACCGGGCCTTAAAACGCATCAAACCCATTGTTGCCCGTATCAACGAACTGGAAGATACCGTTTTGCCCCTGACCGACAGCGAACTTGCGGCAAAAACGGTCAGCTTTAAGGAACGAATTGACCAGGGTGAAGGGCTGGATGACTTGCTGCCGGAGGCCTTTGCCGTTATGCGCGAGGCCGCCAAAAGGGTGCTTGGCGAGCGGCATTACGATGTGCAGCTAGTGGGCGGTTCAATTCTCCATGACGGCAAGATTGCCGAGATGAAGACCGGCGAGGGCAAGACCCTGACCTCAACCCTGCCCGTTTACCTGAACGCCCTGGCCGGTAAGGGAGTGCATGTGGTAACTGTAAATGATTACCTGGCAGCACGTGATGCCGAATGGATGGGGAAGGTTTATAGTTTCCTTGGTATGTCAGTGGGAAAAATCGTACACGGCCTTGATGACAGCGAGCGGAAACTTGCCTACGCCGCCGACATCACCTATGGAACCAACAATGAATTCGGTTTTGATTATCTTCGGGATAATATGAAGTTCAGCTTGGATGATTTTTGTCAGCGTGGCTTTAACTATGCTATTGTCGATGAGGTTGACTCCATTTTGATTGATGAGGCCAGAACGCCGCTGATTATTTCCGGCCCGGCTGATATTTCCACCGACCAATATATCCGGGTTGACCGAATCATGTCTAAATTCAAGCGGGATGAACATTATACGGTGGACGAAAAGGCAAGGCAGGTCTCGCTTACCGATGAGGGCGTGATGCTTGGCGAAGAATTGCTGGAGGTGGAAAACCTTTATGATCCCGCCGCCATAGAGCAGCTGCATCATCTTAATCAGGCCCTGAAAGCCCACGTTCTTTTCAAGAAGGATGTGGATTATATTGTCAAGGACGGTCAGGTGGTCATTGTCGATGAGTTTACCGGCAGAACCATGGAGGGACGCAGGTATTCAGAGGGACTGCATCAGGCGCTTGAGGCCAAGGAGCATGTAACCATTGAGAAGGAAAATCAGACCCTTGCCTCTATTACCTTTCAGAATTATTTCAGGATGTATGATAAGTTGTCCGGCATGACCGGCACCGCCGATACCGAGGCGGCCGAATTTGGCAAGATCTACGGCCTGAAAGTAGTAGTTATGCCCACCAACCAGCCGATGATTCGAGATGATTATGCCGATGTCATCTACAAGAATGAAGCTGCCAAATATCGGGCTATAATTGAGGAAATCACCGAAAAGCATCAGGTCGGCCAGCCGGTTCTGGTCGGCACCATTTCCATTGATGTATCCGAAAAGATTTCGGGAATGCTCAAAAAGAAAAAAATTCCCCATGAGGTATTAAACGCCAAGCATCACGAAAGGGAGGCGGAAATTATCGCCGGTGCCGGTCAGCTTGGCCGGGTAACCATCGCTACCAATATGGCCGGACGGGGTACGGATATTAAACTTGGTGAAGGGGTGTGCGAGGTTGGCGGCCTGCATATTATCGGCACTTCACGGCACGAATCGCGGCGGATTGACAACCAGTTAAGAGGACGGTCGGGGCGGCAGGGCGATCCCGGCTCATCACGCTTTTATCTCTCGCTGGAAGATGATTTGCTGCGTATTTTCGGCTCAAACCGGATTTCCGGCATCATGGACAAGCTGGGCATGGAGGAGGATGAACCCATCGAACACGGCATGATTTCAAGGGCTATTGAAAATGCCCAGCGCAAGGTTGAGGGGCATAACTTTGAAATCCGCAAGCACCTGCTGGAATATGACGATGTGATGAACCGGCAGCGTGAGGTTATCTACGAGCAGAGAAGGGAACTGCTGAAAGGTGAGACCCTGACCGAGGTTCTGGAAGATATGAAAAGTGATCTTGCCCATGATCTTGCCAATGATTTTTGTCAGGAACGAATCGAGTCGCAGGAGTGGGACTGGGACGGTTATGAAGACCGGCTGACCGAACTTATCAATGTTAAAACCGTGGTTGCCGAAGATCAGCGTAAGGGGTTAAAATATGATGATCTGGTTGAACTTACACTTAAATTTATGAATGATGCCTACCGGGCACAGGAGGAACTAAACGGCGAGGAACCGCAGCGTCATCTTGAAAGATATATCCTGCTGCAAATAGTGGACAGCCACTGGAAGGATCACCTGTTGTCCATGGATCATCTGAAGGAGGGCATCGGGCTTAGGGGTTACGGCCAGAAGAATCCGCTTGACGAGTATAAGAAGGAAGGTTTTGCCATGTTTGAAAACCTGATTGAAACCGTCAAGTTCCAGACTGTCAGTTCCCTGATGCGGGCCAGAATCGTCCATAAGGATGATCAGGAGGCCTTTGAAGAACAGCGGCGGCTCCAGCAGGAAAAACAGGAGCGGGCCATGCGGCTAAACAAGGGCGGGGAAGAAGAACGGCCGGCCCAGGCAGAAAGTGAAAAGATCGGCAGAAATGCGTCCTGCCCCTGCGGCTCCGGCAAGAAATATAAAAAATGCTGCGGCAGGATTGTCTAAAAAGCATGGCATCCTCGCCCAAAATTCAGAGCGGTTATGTGAAAGATATTATCGCCTTGGCTCTGTCCCGTCTGCGGGAATCGGCTAGGGATCTGCTGCCCATTGTGCTGGTTATCGCCTTTTTTCAGTTGGCAGTTATCCGCCAGCCCCTGCCCAGTCTGGCCGAGGTGATTTTGGGTACGGTACTGGTTGCAGCCGGTCTGGGTCTTTTTATCCAGGGGCTGGAGATGGCTCTTTTTCCCATCGGGGAGACGCTGGCCGAAGCCCTTGCCATGAAGGGCAGTGTTTTCTGGCTGTTATTGTTTTCCTTTGCCCTTGGTTTTTCCACCACCATTGCCGAACCGGCTCTGATTGCCATTGCCAAGGAGGCCGCCGAAATTGCCAGCAGCGGCGGTTTTATCGAGCCGACCGAAAAGGCGGTAGCCTCTTATGCCGGCGGTCTGCGGCTGTCGGTTGCCTTGGCGGTTGGCTTTGCCATTTTAATCGGCGTGCTTCGTATATTAAAAGGCTGGCCTATTCATTATTTGATTATCGGCGGCTATGCCCTGATTATGTTGATGACCTTTTTTGCCCCGGCCGAAATAGTCGGCATTGCCTATGATGCCGGCGGAGTTACCACTTCCACCGTAACCGTGCCGCTGGTAACCGCACTTGGGGTGGGACTAGCCAGGATTATCCGCGGGCGTAATCCGCTGCTTGACGGGTTCGGCCTGATTGCCTTTGCCTCCTTGCTTCCCATGATTTTCGTTATGGGCTACGGCATGATAATCTATAACTGAACAACAATGATATTTTGGGTAGTGTTTCATATTTGTTGATGAGCAGGCTTCTTTGCCGTAATAATTTAATATTATTAAATATATTTTCACGGCAAACATTGTTTCAACATTTTTGAAACACTACCAACCAGTTTCTACCCACCTGGCTTTCAAAAGAACCTGGTAAAATCTAAGTTCCCGGCTCCCCTGTTCTGACCGGACATTGTTCAAGTCTTGAACTGGGAAACCACCTTATCAAGTTCGGTCGACATATTGTTGAGGTCATTTACAAAATTTCCCAGATATTCAGAAGCCTTGAAACCTTCGCTTGCTGCAAGATTAAGCCCTTGTATATTCTCGGATATTTCACTCAACCCCTTGACAGACTCTGTAATATTGTCAGATACACTGACAGAACTGGTATTTAATTCGGAAGAATTTTCAGCTAGTTCATGAATGGTGGCATTCTGCTCTTCTGCGGAAGATGCAACAATCTGGGATATGCTGTTTATTTCTTCCACGACCTCTACTACCTTCAGCATGGAACCACCCGCATTTTCAGAGCGCTCCTGAATGTCTCTTACCTGCTGCTGAATGCTGTTGGTTGCTTCCGTTGTCTGATTAGCAAGAGTCTTGATTTCCGAGGCAACAACAGCAAACCCTTTTCCCGCCTCCCCTGCCCTGGCTGCTTCTATGGTTGCATTAAGTGCCAAGAGATTGGTTTGGTCAGAAATTTCCCGAATAACTTCAAGTATTTTTCCTATTTCAGAAGCAGATTTACCGAGTTTTAACATCGTTTGGTTGGTGTTTCTTACCTCCTCTGCCGCATCACCGGCCATACGGGATTCTTTCTGAATATTATTCGATTCCTCGTTTAACGCCACGCTCATCTCTTTAATTGCAGACACATTGGACTGGATGGCTCCAGACATCACGGATACAGCCTCAGAAATACTGCTCAAGGTTGCTGTGGCCTCTTCCGTTCCTGCGGCTATGGTACTCGACATTTCAGAGGTGTTTTCCGAACGCTCCCGTAAATCCTCAGAAAGTTTCGTCAGAGCGGAAGCAGAATCTTTCAGGGATGATACGTTACCCTTTACCTTGGCCATTATAGTGTGAATTTTATCTACAAAAATGTTTACTCCCGTGCCTATCTGGGCTATTTCATCGTTGCCTTCTACTTCGAGACGTTTTGTCAGATCTCCCTCACCCTTGGCAAGGTCATCGACCATCAATCCCAGACGGTTGAGGGGTTTGAAAAGATAGACAAGAAGAAAAATAACCGCCAATATGGTTATCAGCGTATAAACAGAGCCGATGATGATTGATGAGACAAGTTGTGATCTGACGCTTGCATAGGCAACATCTTTCTTTATGGCTGCGGCTATCTTCCAGTTTACCCCGGGAACAGTATCATAAACCACCATTTTTTCTTCACCGGCGAGCGTATAGACCGCAATACCGCTTTCACCCTTTTCCATAGTCTCTATGGTTGCCTTTAACCCGGGATAGACTTCCACAATTTTTTTGCCGATCTTGCTGGTATCTGGATAACCTATAATCAACCCCTGATTGTCCAGAATGAAAAGCAGGCCGCCCTTTATTCTTGCTCTTTGTGATAACTCCTGAAAGACACTTAACGGCATCCCGGTTGCCAAAACACCTACAAATGCACCACTGTTGTAAACAGGCACAGTTATAGGTACTATAAGTTTTTTTGCCCCGATATCTTCGTAAACATTCAAGAAACCAGGCTCATTTTTCTGTCGTGTCTGGATATACCAGGGCCTTTTTCTTGCGTCATACTCAGCAGGAGGCTCCCAGCCCCTTCCGCTGACAAAGGCACCGTTCTCATAGGCAATATATACATCCTTTGTACCCATGATCGTAATTGCGTTTTGCAGGTTATGCAAAAGTAAGGGGTCATCACTGGAGAGCGTGCGGATACTGTCTGCCACAGCATTCATTATGTGAATTTTTTCATCCAGATAGGAGGCAACAAAATTCGTATTATAATCTGCAATTAATTCCAGGTTATCATGAATATCCCTGGTCATACTCTTTTTACTCTTATTGTACGTAATAGCAGTAAAGGAAGAATATCCAACTACCAGCAACACCACCAGAACCAGATATATTTTAGCCTTGAATCCCACGAAGCCACCTCTTTGTTATGAAATCTGTTGTGTGCTACAGCGTATCAGCTATCGGTAAGCAATAAAAGCCGTTTTGTCAATATAAAACTAGATGTCATTCGCCGGTGAACTCTGCGTTAGGCATTACAGAATATGAAAGAATACAAAGAGATCGAACCCAAGCCGCTTCCGAGATGGATAACCATACCACTTGGGATGGTACTTGTTCCATTTACCCTTCTATGTGTTATTGGTTCTGCAATACTTTTGGCTGCACCCAACGTGCCGCCTACATTACTGACTGTATCGCTGGGAGGTGTATTCTTGGCTGGCAGCCTCTGGGTATTTTATCTATCATTACGCTTATTGCTTGTAAGTCCAAAAAGTAGAGCCAAGTTTATTTCGCCGACAGGCTTAAGAGTTATCGCATTGATCTTTGCAGCTATTCCTATAATTTCAATTATTGTAGGCACGTTCTGGGAAAAGCCGGTGAGCCACAGTATAATGACCGTTTTATATCTTGGCATAGTCCTTCGTTTTTGGCATATTGCAGGTTGTCGGGAGCAGCATGCCTAACCAGTTGAACAAATTCATTTCGGCTGCTAAAATTGTTCCCGCACCAGGCAGCCTACACTGCGTTTCGATTGCCGTTTAATAAGTCTTATGACGATTGAACTTATTACAAAAAACATACAGCCTTATAAACAACTAAATTAAAAACCAGGACTATAAATAAAATGTTTCTCTGTAATATTCAATTTGGTAAAAAATTGAATAAAAGTAAAGATTTTTATGAAGACCTGCTAACTGATTATATCAGTTCATTGTTCCATAACGGTCAGTTATGTGGTGAATATTTTTTTACCTGGACTGATAAAATCTTGAACGCTCATGCTACTCTTTCACATCCAGCAGCATTTGCAGAAAAATATCACTCTGAATGGAGCATAAAAAAATTAAATGAGATTATTAAATATTTTGGCAAGAGACCCAAATGGATACTGCTTGATGATGACATCCCTAAAAAGCCAGCTCATTATAAAGGCAGCCCTTTCCTTTATCTTTTTACTACTGCCTTCAGATGGGAATCTTCAATTCGGCGTGGAGATAACGGCAAGGCCGTTTCTTCGATAATTTTTCCAATAACACCAAAAATCAGGGAAAGTATTTATCGCTGGGAAAGGACATATAGGCAATATGATAATATCTGGCTGGGATGCGGAGAACTGGAAATTCCAGTATACAAACAACTCGCAGCTCCTGAAAGCGAACTTTCAATTCAGGGGCGGGAAATATGTTCTAATATTGAAAAAGCCAGCGGCATACCAACATACTATTTTTTAATGAGATATTGGGGCAGAAAAAAAAGAGAATCGGCTCGTAAATGTCCTTCCTGTGGAAAGAAATGGAATAAAAAGACGAATAACAGTAAATTTTGGCATTTCCCGTTTCAGTGCCGCAAATGCAGGCTGGTTTCGCACGAGGCTGACAGCTATGATGATGAAAGACACGCAAGAATTGGAGAATACAAAAAATAACTAAATAGTCAACCCTGAAAAACTCTATTTTTGAGTTTTCAGAGCTAATTTCTGCAAAGCCAACATGTACATTGTGCCAATAAAAAATAGGCGTAAAAA
>PDWI01008375.1_pt1 | contig 12205 bp, 8 predicted proteins | sample 1430891 | NCBI WGS metagenome assembly PDWI01 (sample SAMN01162508, study PRJNA174530) | Oral metagenome, whole genome shotgun sequencing project. | biome: Marine environment; feature: Marine mammal; material: Swab sample of the gingival sulcus; isolation source: swab sample of gingival sulcus...
CTACGGCGAAAAAAAGTTGACTATCAACGAAGAAAAAGAACTGATGATCGAAGGTGGCGATTCGCTACTTAGTTCATTAATCGAAAATGAAATCTTTATACCATCAGCTTGTGGTGGTAAGGGTAGCTGTGGTTACTGTAAAGTAAAGGTCACTGAGGGCGGCGGCGAATTTTTGGCAACCGAAGCTGGTTTTGTCAGCGAAAAAGAGCGCGCCGAAGGCATTCGCCTAAGCTGTCAGTGTAAAGTGAAAGATGACATTAAAATTGAAATACCAGAACATCTCTTTAATGTTAAGCAGTACGAGTGTACCGTTAGGTCAAACAAACTGTTGACACCGACGATTATGCACTTAATACTTGACCTACCTGAGGGTGAAACAATTGACTTTAAGCCCGGTCAATACATTCAGATTTTAGTACCTGAATACGAAAACAGCGACGAAGATATTTACCGTGCTTATTCGATGTCGGGTTCACCGAGCAACAATACGCAGATTGAGCTCTATGTTGGCTTAGTTACTAATGGTGTTGCCTCGACCTATGTGCACCACCATCTTAAAGTCGGTGACAAGTTTACCATTATTGGCCCATTTGGCGACTTCTATTACCTTGATAATGACCGCGAAATGATCATGGTTGCTACTGGTACAGGTATGGCACCAATTATGTCAATCTTGCTTTACATGCAAGAAAACAATATCGACCGCAAGTGTACTTTCTACTTTAGTTCACGCACTGGCGAAGACCTCTTTATGATGGACAGGCTTGCCGAAATGGAAAAAACCATGCCAAACTTTAAGCTAATCTGTTCGCTAACACAACCTGAAAAACAGGATAATTGGACAGGTGAAACGCTGCGCATTGATAAGTTGATTGCCAAGCACTTAGAAAACGGAGACAATAAAGAAGCCTATATGTGTGGTAGCCCGCGTATGATTGGTGGCACATCTGAAGTGTTAATTGATCTTGGCATTGGTGAAGACTTAATTTACTACGATAAGTTTGAATAGAAAATCACATATCAAAAGCGCTGGCATATGTCGGCGCTTTTGCTTTCTGACAATCGCCAATATACTTAATTAAATAAAACGCTCTTGCTGTTGCAGTACAATTACCTGCTGTGCTGTCATCACTAAACCACCGCTAAAGTCAATCATCTCTTCTGATGAATTAAGCCTTAAGATTACATTGTCATTTATTGTAAAACTTAATTGTTGTTCGGTTAAACTACCATTGATGAGTAACAGCGTGTAAAGTGATTCAGCTTGCTTGATTTGCATAATGACAACGGCGTGGTGTTCAATAAAACGAACATTTTGTCTAATATCGTCAGCGCAATAATTGCTATAACAGCCCAAACTCTTTCTAAAATCGAGTAGTCTCTTAAGCCAATTGTAAAGTACGGCGTGGCGGTGTTTTTCGTGCCATGAAATGGCATTGATATCATCGCCGCTCTTATAAGAATTGTGATCCATTTTTTTGGAGTGCATCAGCTCGGTACCAGCCTGTATAAAGGGCACGCCAAAAGCCAGTGTAATCATTGCAAATGCCAATTTACTGGCACGCAGTATCGCTTCGTCTTGCCAGTTGGTTGATTTTTTAAGCTTATCATAGAGTATTAAATTGTCGTGTGATGTAATATAGTTAATGCTCTCGTGTGGTTCTGCTGTAAAACCTTTATGTATGTCAGAATAATCGATTGCCCCTGCCATATGGGTGAGAATATGCTGAATTTGTGACGTGTCACCTTGTATAAAACCAATACTGGCATCGTCGCTTTCACCCTTTAACAGCTTTCTAAAGTCGTCATTAAATACAGCAATTGAAGTGCCTTGCTGTCTTCCTTTGATAAAATGCAAACTAGGGTCTAACGTTGTGCCTTGTGCCATCCATGGTTCGCCATAAAGTATCACTTTTGGATTGGTCTGACTTAAAGTTTTGGCAACGCTTTGCATTGTATTAGTGTCAATTAACGCCATCAGGTCAAACCGAAAGCCGTCGAAGCCGTAAAAGTTTTGCCAATGCTTAAGACTTTCAATAATCAAGTGACGCACGGCGGGGTGTTCGCTATTGAGTTCGTTGCCGCAACCCGACCCATTTGAAAAATCACCACTGGGTGTTTTGCGGTAATAAATATTAGGCGCCAGTATTTCGAGTGGATGCCAAGTTGACTCGTAAGTGTGATTATAGACGACATCGAGCACGACCCCTAAGCCCAACTGGTGTAAATGATCGACCATTTGGCACATTTCAGCAACGCGTTTATAAGGGTCATTATAATCAGTCGAATAAAGCCCCTCTGGTATAAAGTAATGGTGTGGGTCATAGCCCCAATTGTAGCCTTCTGTCGCCTCGTCGACGCTGGCAAAATCTTGTAAGGGCAAAAAATGAATATGACTAATACCAATATTCTTTAGATAATTTAAGCGATTGTCATCGGCATTGCCTTCGATAACGCCTAAATACTTGCCCTTGTTTTTTACCGAATCACCTGTTTTTACAGTGAAATCACGAATGTGTGTTTCGTATAAAATGGCATTATCAATGCTACAAAGCGGGTGCATATTTGTTTTAGCTTCACGCTTAAACTTGGCAATGTCAACCACGCAACTGCGCTTGCCATTTGCCGAACAAGAAAAAGCAAACGGGTCGCTTGCCTTTAATTGCCATTTGCCCCGTTTGATTATATAGTCATAATAAATTGTGTCTAAATCGCCATCTATTTTAACTGACCAAATATTTTCAGCTACCTCTACCATTTGATGTGCCTTATATTGAAAACTATTGGCATCTTTGTAAATGGCAACACAAACCTGTGCCGCATTTGTGGCAAATACTGTAAAAGTGGTCGCCAGCTTCGTGTAGACATAACCAAATCGAAAATCACTAAAGTTATATTTCATTTGCTACAATTTCCATATTTGTTGGGCATATTGTTTAATGGTATAATCGCTTGAAAAAATACCCGACTTGGCAATGTTTGTCAGTGCCATTTTGTTCCACTTGTCTTCATTGATAAAGTCTTGGCTTAAACGATACTGCGTCTTGACGTATTCGTCAAAATCTTTTAAGACAAAGAATTCATCATTACGCTTTAAAAGCGAATCGACCAGTGGGCGGTATTCTTCACGCGGCACATCGTCAAAGAAACCATTGGTCAATTGATCGATAATGCGGTGTAGTTCTTGATGATAGTCGTAGATTGACTGCGCGCTGTAATTGTGCTCAGCATACATTTTATAAACCTCGTCAGCTGTCATGCCAAAGATATAAATATTATCATCGCCAACCGCCTCTTTAATTTCAACATTTGCGCCATCAAGCGTACCAATGGTAATGGCACCGTTCATCATAAATTTCATGTTGCCTGTACCCGATGCCTCTTTTGAAGCAGTCGAAATTTGTTCGCTGACATCGGCAGCAGGTATCATTTTTTCTGCTAATGAAACCCCGTAGTTTTCAATAAAGATAGTTTGTATTTTGTCGCGCACGCGCGGCGTTTTTTCTATTTTGTAAGTAAGTGAGTGAATCAATCGTATAACGATTTTGGCAATATGATAGCCCGGTGCCGCTTTAGCACCAAAGATAAAAGTGCGCGGCGTAATGTCAATGCCAGGATTATCAATGATTTGATTATACAAATACATAATATGAAAGGCGTTCATCAACTGACGCTTGTATTCGTGTAAGCGCTTTGACTGAATATCGAAAATCGAATGCGGATTGACAGTGATGCCGTTTACACGTTTAATATATTTAGCTAGTTTAGTTTTATTCTGCAGTTTAATATTGCGAACGCTGTCTAAATAGGACGTATCATCTTTGAACTGCATTAAGCGTTCCATTAAAACCGGTTCATAATGCCAGCGCGTACCTATTGCCTCGTCAATTTTTTCGGTTAAGGCCTCGTTGCAGTGCATTAACCAGCGCCGATGGGTAATGCCATTGGTCTTGTTGTTAAATTTATAAGGATAGATCTTATAAAAGTGGTTTAACTCTTTGTGTTTTAAAATTTCAGTGTGCAGTTTTGCCACGCCGTTAACACTGTTGCTGGCAACAATACACAAATTAGCCATGTAAACTGTGTCATTGTGTATAATGCGCAACTTATCAAGTTTATCACCCGATAAATGGTGAACATGATGTAGTTCGTCAACAAAACGACGGTTGATTTCTTCAATAATCATGCCAATTCTTGGCAACAGCTCAAATATCATACGCAGCGGCCAAGATTCAAGCGCTTCTGACAATATCGTGTGGTTAGTATAAGACACGGTTTTGCAGGTGATGTCCCAAGCATCGTCCCAACTTAAGCCATTGATATCCATTAATAGGCGCATGAGTTCAGGTACAATTAATGAAGGGTGTGTGTCGTTGATATGTATTGCCACGTGGTTATGTAAGTCGTTAATATCGCGCCCCGTATGTAAATAAGTGCGCAATAACGACTGAATACCCGCCGACACCAAAAAATATTCTTGCTTAAGCCTTAATACTTTGCCCTCATGATAGTTGTCATTTGGATAGAGCACTTGCGAAATGGCCTCTGCTGTGTGCTTTTGTTCAAACGCTTGGTTATAATCGCCTAAACTAAATTTACTGTAGTCAAAATCGCTCATTAGGGCTTCAGCCGAAAACAGTCTTAGCGTATTAATTTTGTCATTGTGATAACCCAATACTGGCGTATCATAGGGCACGGCTAATACTTTTTCAGTATTTCTAAGCGAAAAGACGATACGATCTTCTAACTGTTCAGCGTGCACTTGTCCGCCAAATTCGACAACTACGCTGCGTGCTGGTTTTTTAATTTCCCAGACATTTCGGTTTTCAAGCCATCTATCGGGATATTCAACTTGATAGCCATTAATAATCTTTTGTTCAAACAGGCCGTAATTATAACGAATACCACAGCCATGCCCTGTGTACCCCGTACACGCCAATGAATCTAAAAAACAAGCCGCGAGTCGACCCAGTCCACCATTACCAAGTCCGGGATCTTTTTCAATTTCAAATACTGCCGCAAAGTCGTAATCGAGCTCTTCAAAAGCTTCTTTAATCACCTCGCACAAATTTAAATATATTAAGTTCTTTTCAAGAAATCTGCCTGTTAAAAATTCCATCGAAAAGTAGTAAACTTGTTTCTCACCCGTTTTTTGTAAAATTTTATTTTGTTTTATCCAATCATCGGTGATATATTCTCTTATCATTACACCTAAAGTGTAATAGCGTTCCCAAACGGTTGATTCTGCGGGGTCTTTACCTGTCATCGCCTTTAAGCGTGCCAAGTACTGTTTTTTAAATACGTCTGCTGTTAGCTTCATACACTCCTCATTTCACAATTTCTTCATACATCGTCTTGTATGCAGTCGCTGATTTTTGCCAACTGACATCTAATGACATGGCGCGCTTAATTAAACCTTGCCAAACTGCTTTGTCTTGATAATATGTCAATGCTTCTTTTAGAGTAAATAGCATTTCATGGGCATTGGCATTTAAGAAACCAAAACCAGTGCCGCTGTTTTCAAATTTATTATAGGGCTCAACAGTGTCCATTAAGCCACCAGTTTGTCGAACAACCGGAATACTACCATAACGCATGGCGATCAGTTGACCGATACCACAGGGTTCAATTAATGACGGCATTAAGAAAATATCACTGCTAGCATAGATGCGCGCTGCCATTGTAGAGTCAAAATAGATATTGGCAGACATCATTTCGGGGTGATAGCTGTCAATACTCTTAAGTGCTTCTTCATACTGGCGATCGCCTGTACCCAAAATAACTAGCTGAACGCCTAAACTTATTAGTTCTTCGGCTATGTGAACAACTAAGGCGATGCCTTTGTGCTCAACCAGACGCGTCACCATTGCAACCATCGGTATGTCAATGCCTTGTTTCAGCCTGAGTAGTCGCTGTAACATCAGCTTGTTTTCGGCTTTTTTCAAGTGAGCATCTGCCATAGAATAGTTTTCAAAAATTGCTTCGTCTTTTTCCGGATTGTATAAGTCGTAATCAAGCCCGTTGACAATGCCATGTACCTGACGTAGTACAACAACATTTTCAAGATCTTCGCCAAAATAGGGATACTTTATTTCTTCGGCATACGTCTTACTGACAGTCGTTACGACATCTGCCAATGTAATGCCAATTTTCATAAAGTTAAGATTGTCATCAAATTCGGCGCTGCGCATTAAATGCGCATCATCAAGCCCGTAAAAATCTGCCAACATATCTTTCGGGAAAATACCCTGATATTTTAAATTGTGTATGGTAAATACGGTCTTTACATTCTGTAATATGCCCTGATTGTACATATCACTACTTAACAACATGGCAATCGGTGCCGTGTGCCAATCGTTTAAATGGATTACATCTGGTACAAATTCATCTTGACAAATAACATCGAGCACTGCTTTACTAAAAAAGCTAAAGCGTTCACCATCATCAAAATAGCCATAATAGTAGTCTCGGTAGAAATGCGATTCATTGTCGATAAAATAATACTTAACCGATTTGTATTCGGATTTAAATAGCCCTGCGTATTGTCTGCGCCAGTTCATTTCAACATCAATGGCTTTAACAAATGACATGCTCTGCTTGAGCGCTTCGTTAATTTGGCGATACTTTGGCATGACAACACGCACATCACAACCCATGCTAGCCAACGCCTTAGGCAGTGCAAAGGCAACATCGGCAAGACCGCCTGTTTTTGCAAAAGGTACTGCTTCTGATGCAACAAATAAAATTTTCACAATAATCCCCTCACTTTATTTTAACGCCTTTTTTAATGACAAAGGGTACGCCACCGTCTCCCATTAAAACTTTCTTTTCGGCAATGCTAACCATTTTATCAGTAATGACATAATTTAAATGCGCAGTTTCGCCGATGTCAGTTGTTTGCATAATAATTGAATTTCTGACAATTGCGCCTTTTTTTACATGAACACCTCTAAACAGTATTGAGTTTTCAACTGTGCCTTCAACAATACAACCATTGGCAATAATAGAATTGGTCACGCAACTGGTAGAGCCGTACATCGTTGAAGGTTCATCTTTTATTTTGGTGTAAATGCGCTTTTGTTCATCAAAAAGCGCATTGAACGAATTGCGGTTTAATAGATCCATATTGGCTTTATAATAATTTGAAATTGTATTAATAAAATAAGCAGGCTTGTCATAAGTGTATGCATTTACTTTTAGGTCTGCCATATAATCGAAAACAGCTTGTTTAAGAAAGCTCTGTTGACCTTTAGCATATGCTTCTGTAATAATATCAACTAATAGTTCTCGCTTCATAATGTACATTTCTAAAGACAGCGTAAAACTATTATTAGAACCAAAATTTAAGCCAACACCTGTAACATTATTATCTTGGTCGAGTTCAAGCTGATCAAGCCCAATATACTGGCTCGCCACCTGCCCATTTTTAATTGGTTTACCAATGATAGTGATATCGGCGCCCGATTTTTTATGAAATTTAAAGGCGCGCTTTATGTTAATATTGTTGATGACATAACTGCGTGTAATCAGTACATATTTTTGAGGTGACAATTGCAAAAAGTCAAGATTATCTTTAAATGTCTGTAAATCGCCATAGCGTCTGACCGTGTTGCTATAGTCAATCATGGGGTGAACCATAAAAAGACCATCGCGCTTTCTATCTAAGTTCCAATACTTACCTGGCCCCAAGTGGTCTTGAAGTGATCGAAACTTATTTTTGGTAAAGATTGCAACCCGCCGAATACCGCTGTTGACCATATTGGAAATACTAAAGTCAATCACGCGGTAGCGCCCTGCAAATGGTAGTGCCGCAATTGGACGATGCATGGTCAAGTCTTGTAGTTTTTCTTCGTTTTCAGTAAGGTTAATAATACCCATCAAATTGTTAGCCATAACGCCTCCTTTACTTTTCAAACAGTAGTAAGTCTTCAGGGTTACCGACTAATAAGATTTCACCTGCGGCGTCATCGATGATAGTGCCGGGCTTAATATTAAAATCACCCATTACAATGGCGCGGTTTATTATGGCGCCCTCGCCAATCGTCACATTGGGGAAAATAACCGAATCTTTTACTTCAGCATTTTCAGCCACTTTTACTTCAGTAAATAAAATAGAATGTTCAACTTTGCCCATTACTTCGCATCCCTCATTGACCAACGAATTAGTGACGTCGGCTTTCGGTCCAATGTAATGCGCCGGCAAGTCTTCATTTTTAGTATAAATGCGCCAACTCTCATCATATAAATCTAAAGTATCATTGTCGAGTAAATCCATATTGCCATGCCAAAAACTATCAATTGTGCCGACGTCTTTCCAGTAGCCATCGTAAATATAGCCAAACAGTTTGTGCCCATCTGCCAGCATACTGGGAATAATGTTTTTGCCAAAGTCATGCTCAGACACATCGTTTAAATTGTCTTTTTCAAGCTGCTTTTTTAAGGCTTGCCAACTGAAGATGTAAATGCCCATTGACGCCAAATTGTTCTTTGGTCGTTCTGGTTTTTCTTCAAATTCATAAATCGACATATCATCATTCGTATTGAGTATGCCAAAGCGTGACGCCTCTGTAAGCGGCACTTCAATGACGCTAATTGTCACATCAGCTTGCTTTTTCTTATGATAGTCAAGCATTTTAGCATAATTCATCTTGTAGATGTGGTCACCCGATAATATCAAGACATAGTCTGGGTTATACATTTCAATAAAGTTTATATTTTCAAAAATAGCATTTGCTGTTCCCGAATACCATCTACCACCCTGTTCTGACATATAAGGTGGCAATATTTTAACGCCACCGTGATGACGGTCTAAGTCCCACGGTATACCAATGCCAATATGACTGTTCAGTATCAATGGCTGATACTGAGTGAGTATGCCGACTGTGTCAATACCACTGTTCGCACAATTAGATAGTGCAAAATCGATAATGCGAAATTTTCCGCCATAAGGCACGGCTGGCTTGGCGATAATTTTAGTTAACGACTTTAACCTTGAGCCCTGTCCGCCCGCCAGCACCATAGCAATCAGTTCTTTTTTTATCATACGCGGCTCCTTTCTATTGATTATCAATCTGTCTCGGGTTACTTGTTGGTTTAAGTAACAGCGCGCCTAATGGCGGCAATGTTATATTTATATAAAAATATTCATCTTGTTTAACTGTTTGAATTAGATTGTCGTTAACAACGCCTGAACCACCTAAATTGCTACAATCACTGTTAAATATTTCGTGATAATTGGTCATCTCAGGCACCTTTATTGAATAATTGTAGCGTACAACTGGCGTAAAATTAAAAACTGCGATTAAATAATTGCCTTGTTTGTCAATGCGCCGGAAGGCAATGATGCTCTCTTTGGCATTGTCAAATTCGAGCCATTCGAAACCAGTGTGATGATGTTCAACCTGATAGAGCTCACGATGATTACAATATAATTGGTTAAGCGCCCTAAAGCACTGGTTAAATGTGCGGTGCATATCGTAATCATATAGGTGCCAGTCGAGTTGTGTGTGCTCGTTCCACTCGATAAACTGAGCAAATTCGTTACCCATAAAGTTAAGTTTTTTACCGGGATGAAAAAACTGATACGCCATCAAGAGCCTTAGATTGGCAAACTGTTGCCAATAATCACCCGGCATTTTTTCAATTAGCGAATGCTTACCGTGCACGACTTCATCATGCGACAACGGCAAGACAAAGTTCTCGTTAAAGGCATAATAAATCGAAAATGTCAGCTTATCTTGATGATATTGGCGATGAATGGGGTTTTCAGCCAAGTAGTTAAGTGTATCGTGCATCCAGCCCATGTTCCACTTGTAATTAAAGCCAAGACCGCCATCGTGAATTGGCGCTGTTACCAGCGGATACGCCGACGAATCTTCTGCCATCATCAATACATTGTGATGCAAAGCAAAAATTGTTTGATTAAGTTGTTTTATAAAATCAATTGCTGGTTGATTAATATCTTGTTCGGTAAATAGATCGTATCGTCCTGTCGCCATATGCTTGTATAACATATAAGACACCGCGTCAAGCCTTAACCCGTCAACGTGAAATTCAGTAAGCCAGTAGTTGGCATTGCCGATTAAAAACGAGCGCACTTCGGGGCGGGCATAGTCAAAGTTCATTGTGCCCCATTCGTTATTTTCGCTTAACACTGCATCAGCTGGTTCATATAGTGGTTCGCCATCGTAATAGGCCAAACCGTGTGCATCTTTACAAAAATGACCTGGTACCCAGTCAAGTATCACACCAATACCACGCTGGTGACAGCTATCAATAAAGTATTTTAAATCATCTGGTGTGCCAAAGCGACTAGTAACGGCATAATAACCGGTGACTTGATAACCCCATGAACCATCAAACGGATGTTCCATTACGGGTAATAGTTCAATGTGACTAAAACCGTTTTCTAAAACATAAGGTAATAACTGATCGACCAGTTCACGATAAGTATACCATGTGTCGTCGTGCTTTTTCCAAGAGGCTAAGTGTACCTCGTATATTGAAATTGGCGCTTCTAAAATATCGCCCTTCTTACGCTGAGTAAGCCACTGTTGGTCATGCCAGTGGTAGTGTTTTTCAGGGTAGACAACAGATGCCGTTGCAGGCCGCAGCTCACTATATCTGGCGTAGGGGTCAGCTTTGACAAAACGACCAAATTTATTAGAAAATATTTCATACTTATAAAGCGTGTAAGGCGCTAAATCTGCGATAAAAAGTTCCCAAATGCCCTCAGGGCTAATTTTACGCATTTTATGTTTTGCGCCGTTCCAGCCATTAAATTCACCAATCAGCGAAACGCTATTGGCATGTGGCGCCCAAGTGACAAAGCAAACGCCGTTATCAACAATGTGTGCACCTAAAAAACAATAAGGCTTTGTGTGTGTGCCCTCGTGAAATAGATATCTATCTTGTTCTGAAATTGGCATGTGACGCTCCACTTCAACTTTTTGCTTTCCACTTTCCACTTTATATTATATTAATACCACGATAAGCAAAAAATACGCATTTTAGAGATAACTAATTATCAAGTTTTAAGCCCTTTAGCGCGGCAAAAGGACTGTTCTGTTCAGCCTTTTTCTTATCTTCTGCTGCCATTTTCTTTTGATAGGCAAGATAGTCGCGTTTGCCACCGCAATTTCTTTGGCAACCGATGGCTTTTCAGCGATAACGAGTGATTTACTCATAAAATATCCCTTATAATCTTATTATTTATTACTTATTATCATTATACCATAATCAGATTAGAAAGCCGAAAAACTATTCTTCTATGCGCATTGCTTTAAAGAAGTCATGCCCATTGCACCAGTAGCAATACGATTTAATAGCATTAGCAGGTAAGGTAAAAATAGCATTAACATGTCCATTGTATTATAAAAAATATAAACGCCTTTGGTAATGCCGTAAAGTTTTTCTGGCTTTATCTTAATCTTATATTGAAAGACGCCACCTAAAAGACGACCAATTGTTTCAGCACTCCTTAAAAAGCCTAACATCGCGGCGGTTAGCCCTGCTCCGCTTGATAAATTGTAGACCAGCCTTAAAATCGTTTAGATAGTCACGTAACGATGTGATTTTGTTAATTTTATTACTACTCTGGTCGCTAATGAATAATTCGAATATTGCAAGACTAATCAACATAAAAGCAACAGTCCAAAATAGAATATCAATTGTTATAAAATATAAAATCGCAAGTCTTGTGATATCAAAAAACAACACGAATATTGGCTATACCAGCGCGTTCTAACCGCTTTGCAAATTTTGCTAAATCTGCTTTACTTGGCTTATGTGGTTTTATAGCTACCTGCCTATTTGGCGGTAGACCTCTATCGTGTACAGCAATGAGCTTAAATAGCACATTGGGGTAAGGTCTTAAAATGCTGGCGATTTGTTCAATAAAAGCATTGTTGTTAAAATAGTCTTTTAAATAGACCAAGCGCACTTCTTCGACTTTATCAATCTTTAAAAGTGCAATTAAATTATTTAAGTTGACTTGCTGTGGTATTGGCTTGGCCAGTGAATTAGTAAAGCAAAGCTTGTTAAGACTTTGCTGATCGCCTTTTAGATCAAATAAAAAATTATCTGTTTGGTTTATTAACTCAGCAATTTTTTGATCGTCAAAAAAACCATGACTATCAATATAGGTCGTTAAGCCCAACTTTTTGACTTCAATAAAAAATTGCGTCAAAAAAGAGTGATAAAGCGT
>PDWI01008377.1_pt1 | contig 12204 bp, 8 predicted proteins | sample 1430891 | NCBI WGS metagenome assembly PDWI01 (sample SAMN01162508, study PRJNA174530) | Oral metagenome, whole genome shotgun sequencing project. | biome: Marine environment; feature: Marine mammal; material: Swab sample of the gingival sulcus; isolation source: swab sample of gingival sulcus...
AAAGACATACGTAATGTACGGAGCGTTAAAAAAAAGAGGCTCCTACAAGCCTCTTCATTATACCATATTTAACTTGGTAAATAAACCAAAACGCTACCAGTAATAACCTCTTCGCCTTTTTGGTTAGTACAAACCGTATCTAGAACTATGCGTTCTTTTTCTTCAATAATCTCTGTTACCTTTACAGTAGCAGTAATAGTATCATGAAAATAAACAGGTTTACGGAACTTAACCTCTTGGCTTAAATAGATTGAGCCAGGACCAGGTAAAAGTGTACCAATTACAGTAGAAATAAAGCTAACACTTAACACGCCGTGGGCAATTCTACCTTTAAACATAGTGTTTTTGGCATACTCTTCATTGATGTGCGCTGGGTTAAAGTCGCCTGAAACACCTGCAAAATTATAAACGTCCGCCTCTGTTACTGTTTTAGTAAACGAATCAGTATCGCCAACCTTAATATCTTTAATTGTTTTTTTCTTCATCTTGTTATCCTTTCAAATCCTACTTGGAATGCTCTTTAGCCCACTTACTGATAGTAGGAGCAACTTCTTTTTGGCTTCTGCCACTAACAAACATACCAATATGTCCTGTTGGGAAAGACTTTGTAGTAACGTCCTTACTTGAAACATACTTTTCAAGTGGCTTAGATGCATCATTTGGCACCTGATTATCCCTTTCGGCAAAAACATTCAAGATAGGTTGGTCAATTTTTTTCAAATCAACTAGGCTATCGCCAATCTGCATTTCACCTTTAATAAGCTTATTATCATGGTATAAGTCGTTGATAAACTGTCTGAAGGCTTCGCCAGCTTGCCCTGGGCTATTGAAAATCCATTTTTCCATAGTCATAAAGTGTGACATGCTGTGCGCGTCATCTAAGTCGTCAATCAAGTCCATGTACTTATTAACAAGTAGTGATAACGGTTTTAGGGTTAAGAATCCTGTATTCATAAATTCACCAGGGATTACACCATAAGCATCAACCATATTATCAGCATTGAGGTGTTTACCCCACTTGAACAGCAATCCACCATCTGATGAAAAGTCAACTGGTGTTACAACTGTAATTAAGTTTCTTACTTTTTCAGTATGCAGGGCAGTATACATTACAGATAAGGTACCACCTTGGCAAATTCCCAAAATATTTAATTTATCAGACTTAGTTGTTTTTAGGATGTGTTCTACGCAGTCATCAATGTAGCCATTAATATAATCATCTAGGGTTAGGAACTTATCATCAGGACTTGGGAACCCCCACTCTATCAAATACAAGTCCATACCATCTTCTAGTAGTTTTTTAATAAAGCTTTTTTCCTGATTAATGTCCATCATAGCAGGGGTGTTTACTAAAGCATAAACAATCAAAGTAGGCACTTTTGAAGTGCTTCTAGTCTGCTTTTTATAATGATAAAGTTTTAGTTTATCTTCTTCAAAAACTAATTCTCTAGGTGTTAAGTTTGATTCGTCGTCTCTTACTTCTATCATGGTTTGCACACTGTGGATTAGTTTTTCTTGAGATTGAACCATTTCTTCAAACGATTGCTTAAGGTTGAAAAACCCCGCAAAATTCTGATTAGGCATAATAAAAACCTCCTTTAAATTCCATCAATTATTTTTTACTTGTTTTTTTAGCAGGTTTTTTGTCTTCTTTTAGTTCTGCCAGTTCTTTTTTAAGCTTCTTAACTTCTTTTTTAAGTTCATATACGTTTTTATAGACGCTATCCATTTCAGACTTAGTAACTATTGGTGAACCTTCTAAAAACTTTTCAGTGGCTTTGTCTGATTCCATTTTGTACTTCATGCCAGCGTCTGCCATAAAAGCAATCATTTTAGCAAATTCATCTGTGAAGAAGTATTTGTCAATGGCTTTTTCTACACTCTTTGACCAGAATTTATAAAATTCATTAAAAGTTTTAGGATCGCCACCCTCTTGAATAAGCTCAAAGTATTCTTCAAAAGCTTTTTTACTTTCTTCACTAGCTACAGTGTTAACTTTACTTGAAAATTCAGTTGCTACAATTAGGAAGTTAATCAGAGCATCAATCATTTTATTGTTTTGCTCAATGGCTTCTCTTGAACTACCAACTACAGGTGATTTAATTAGAGCGCCAAAAGTTTCGTTGTAGCCTTTTTTCCATAATGCTAAGGCTTCTGATAATTTTGCAGGATCTTTTAAGATTGCTTCCATATATATAGCTGATATTTCGTTAGAAATTGATTTCCATGGTGAATAAAAATCTTTAAAGGAACTAGTTAAAGTTTTGATGTAGTGGTATGGGTTTGTAAATAAGCCTTGAAATTCTTTTGGAATCATTGGAATAAAGTTATCTACTAAAATTTTATCGTATTTTTCCATTGCTTTTTCTATTTCTTTTTCAAATTTTTCTGAATTAGGTTGTAACATTTCTTTATTTATATTCTGCCAAGCTTCATAAAGATTAATATAGAACGTATTTGAGTTCATCATTTTTTCGTAAACATCATTAGCAGTTTTTGACATCATCTGGCTATACTTAAGTGGGTCGTAACTAGCCATTACATCTTGCCATTCTTTAAACTGTGGTGCAAAGCCATCAAAATTAGGCATATTATCCTTAGAAAACTTTTGCCACATTTCCATCATTTTTTCTTGTTGTTTGAAAAAGTCAAACATCTCAAACATCTTAGCGTACTCGTCAAATTTCTTTGAATTATCAAACCAAGACGCCATCATTTCTTGATTTTTTTTGTACATATCTCCCCAATAACTAAAATCATTGAACATAATAATAACACCTCCTATTATGAATATCAATATTACATTTAAAAACATCTATAGTAATTGTTAACACTTAAATCTTAAGTGATAAATTAAGAATACCACATAAATTACAAAAATTCAACATATAAATGAAATTTTATAAACTTTAAATTACTACATAATTATAAGTTGATTATATTTTGCTAGCTTGGCTAATTTTGTGCAATTTATCTTTTAAATAAAGTGATTTTTGTTTACATTTTGACTGTAAAGATATATAATGTTATCTGTATAAGTGTTTGTATGTAGATACTTAAGTAATTGGGTTTACGGAGGAAAAATAATTTATGAGTCAAAAAAAGAGGCACGTCTTAAATGTTTATTCTCAAGAAATATCTTTGTTGAGTAGTGATAGCGAAGAATATATGAGTAATCTAGCAAATTTTGTTGACGAAAGAATGAGAAATTATGCTGAAGGTGTTTCCAGAATATCTTTTGGTGATTTATGCATCTTAACCTCGCTATCAATAGCTGATGAATTTTTTAAGAGCAAGGAAAGTGTTGTAAACTTAGAAGCTGACAAGGTAAAGTTAGAAAGCGACTTATCAGATGCATTGTCAACAATTATGTCGCTAGAAGCTAAAGCTAGAGAACGTGATGTTAAAATAGAAGAGCTGGAAGAGAAATTACAGAATATGGATTCATCACTTAGTACCAAAACTGAAGACAAAGAAGCTTTAGTAAAAAAACTTAATGTTTTGAGTTATGAATTACAAAAACCACTAGAAGCAAGAAACTATCAAGATGATTTAAAAGCAGTCTATAGTTTAGCTGGAATTAAAAAAGAAGATATTTAGAATTGGAAGATACTTGAAGATATTATGAATTTAAAAAGTTTAAATATTATAGAATATAACAAATTATTAGACTTGGCAGCGGCATTTGCTTCCTCACAGAAGGCAAAGCTTGATATCAAGAACTTATTGCCAATGCAACATATATACCAAATTGATAGGCAGATAAATTTAACAGACGAAGCTTATCAGGTTTTAATGACTTTTCCAAATCTGCATATTGGGCTTATTAAGGACGTTTCCGAGGCAATTGACTTAGCTAAGATAGGTTCGGTTTTAAGTCCTGAAGAACTATTAGATATAGCAGGTACTTTGCGAACGGCAAGGCTGTTAGCAAGGTCAATTAAGGATGTTCAATCTGATGAAATAAAAACACCTCTGCTAAATGAGATAAGTAGATACATTGGTAGTTTTAGGAACATTGAAGATAGAATCTTTGATTCAATTATCAGTGCTTCTGAAATCGCTGATAACGCATCAAAAACACTATACACAATACGAAGAAAAATTGAAAGTACAAAAACAAATATTAGAATAAGACTAGAAAAACTGACGGCATCACAAAGCATGCAAAAGTATTTACAAGACGCCATCGTTACTATTAGAGGTGGGCGTTTTGTTGTACCTGTCAAGTCGGAACATAAAGCCAAAGTGGAAGGCTTAGTTCATGATAAAAGCAAGGGTGGCTCAACTTTTTATATCGAGCCTTCTTTTGTGATTGAAATGAACAATGAATTAAAGTCTTTAATTATTGATGAAGAAACAGAAATTAGAAGAATTTTAGCTGAACTTAGTAAACTTGTTAAAGATAGAGCGCAAGATATAAAAATAACTTATGAAAGTGTCTGTGAACTAGATTTTATTTTTGCCAAGGCTAGATTTGCTCATAGTATAGGTGGGGTAAAGCCTATAATCAGTGAGCAAAAAATCATTGAGTTAAAGCAGGCAAGGCACCCTTTTATTGACAGGGAAAAATGCGTGCCAATTGATTTTAAAATAGGAAATTCCTATAGCGCACTTATTATCACTGGACCAAACACTGGTGGTAAAACAGTTGCCATTAAAACAGTTGCCTTACTTACCGCCATGGCTTTATCGGGCTTTTTTGTGCCGGCAAATGCAGGTGCAAAGTTTGGTATTTTTGATAAAATTTATGCTGACATTGGTGATGAACAAAGCATTGACCAAAGCTTGTCAACTTTCTCATCACACATGCAAAATATAGTTACCATGGTAAAAGATGCTGACCAAGGCTCGCTTTTACTATTTGATGAACTTGGTGCTGGTACCGACCCTACTGAAGGAGCTGCCCTTGCTATCTCAATTTTGAAAGAGGTAAAAGATAAGGGAGCAACCGTTATTGCTACAACTCACTATTCAGAGTTAAAGCAGTTTGCCTTGTTACAAGAAGGTTTTCAAAACGCTTCAGTAGAATTTGATGTTGAAAAACTAATGCCAACTTATAGGCTAATGATTGGCATACCAGGTAAGTCCAATGCTTTTGAAATTAGTAGAAGACTAGGCTTAAATGAAAAAATAATAGATGAAGCTAAAAAAATAATTAAACATGAAGATATTGCCTTTGAAGATATTTTAAGTGAGATTGAATTAAAGCTTTCTCAGGCTGAAAAGGATAGACAAGAAGCCAGTGAAGCTAAAACAAAGGCAGCAAGAAAACTTAAGGAACTAGAAGATAAAACAGAAAAACTAAGACAAAAGTCTGAAAAAGTAATTAATGATGCTAAAACTGAAGCTAGGCAAATTGTTGCTAATACCAAGGCTGAGATGGATTTGGCGTTAAAGGACTTAAAGGAAGTTGAGAAGTCAATAAATAGTAATTCAGATGTACTTAGTATTAAACAACGCATATCTAAGACTGATAAAAAGAATATGCAAAAAAGTAAAACTCAATATCAAGATAACGGCATAATTCCACAAAAATTAGAAATTGGTAAGGAATATTTTGTTGTTAGTTTGGCAATGAACGCTACCTTGCTGGAAATTAGTAAAAAAACCGATGACTTAAAAGTTATGGCAGGAGCAATTAGTTTATTTGTCAAAAAAGATGACCTAAGAGAGGCTTCTAAGCGTAAAGCAAAGAAGAAAATAGGGATTTATGACCCTAAAAACACCCTGTCTTATGGCACAAGTATCAATGCTGTATCAAGTTCAAAAACAGAAATTGACCTCCATGGTAAAAATGTTTTGGAAGCAATTCACGAACTTGATAAATTTTTGGACGAAGCCATGGTATCAGGCTTAAAAGAAGTTTTTGTAATTCATGGTTTGGGTTCAGGCAAATTAAAACGTGAAATAATATCATATTTAAAAAAGCAAAACTACGTTAAACGCTTACGTTCTGGAGTACAGGGCGAAGGTGGTGCTGGTGTAACAGTAGTAAGGCTTAAATAGGGAGAAAAACAATAATGAAAAAAGATTTCTTGACACTTTTTACGGAAAGTCCGAGTTCGCTTGGCATAGATGAATTTAAAATGAAATTTTCAGGTAGTGAAACTGAGGAAGAGTATCTTAAAGAAACCACGCCCCACTTTCTATCACATAGAAGAGTTAGCATTATAATTGGTGTTATTATATTTTTGATATTCGGAGCGGTTGACTACCTTTTATTCCCAAGACTAAAGGGTCTGATTTGGTTTATTAGATTTGCGGTGGTTATTCCAACCTTTTTAATTGTCTTTTCACTAAGTTATCTTGAAAAATTTAAACCGTATTTTAGAAAAGCTATTCCAATTTTGGTGATAATAATTTCCTTTGCCCATCTTTTTTCACTTAGGTATATCCCTTTTGAAGCCACTTCATCTTTTTATTCAGGTTATATTTTACTAATAATATATTCCTTTATTTTGATGCGTTCTGGTTTTATAAATGGCATTGTGGATATGTCTTTAATGGCTGTTTTTTACGGTTTGTTTGTAATATTTAATGATAATATTGAATCTTTAGATAAAATAATAGGGGTTATTTTAGTGCTGTGTACCTGTTTTATCGGTGCTTTGTACATTTATATAGCAGAATATGCTGATAGAAAACACTTTATCATTAAAAAAAGACATAAGTTTACAGAAAATAGTTTTAATATAGCAGACTTTCCTTTTGAAGAGGCGATTATTTTTGTCAATAAAGACGGCATTTGTAAGTATATTTCTAAGCAGATGGAAAATTTGATAGCTCATAATAAAGAAACTATCATTAATAATCCAATGGCTAAGATTTTTTCTAAAAAAGATAAAAAAAGGTTTGAAGAAAGCGTTAGATTAGGGCATAGTGACCAGCTCCTACTGGAAGACAATTTTCACGTTTTAAACAAAAGTGGCGTTGCCATTCCTTTAAAGTTAACTGCTAGTGAACATGAAGATGCTAGTTTTGGTAAGGGTTACATTATAATTTTGTCTAATCCTGAATTAGAATATTCTTCGGCAAGACTACTTAGTAATACCCAGCAACTTTTAAAGCAAAAAACTGAGGCAGAAGAAAAGACCTTAAAACAGCTAGAAGAAAATAAAAAGACCATCCAAAAACAAACAGAAAGTTTAATTCAAAAGGCAGAACTTAATGCTGAGGCTAAGCCTAGTAATAAGCCAGCTGATAACGGTCAAATAGCTGAGGCACCTGTTAGTATTTTGCGTGATACTAGTCAGGCTACTAAAAGTCTACCTAGAAAAGAAGACTTGAAGCGGATTGAAGAATTAGAAAAAAGACTCAAAGAATATAGTGTCAAAAACGATGCTTTGTATAAAGATGCCGAGGTACTCCGTAAAGAAAACACCTTATTAAAAGAAGCTAGAAGTAAAGCAATTACTGAACACAGTAAGGATAGTATTAAGCTAATGGGTAGAATAGCCTCTTTTGTATCATCTAATTTAGGCAAGAACTTTGGCGAAAACATTAATTATTTAAAAGAAAATGATTACATCTTCAAAGATACCGCTTCTAAAAACTATATTAAGATAGTTAAAAATAGAGTATATGAAGGTTTGTATTTATCAGCTTCTGTAGCTATGCGTTTTGACCTTTTTAGACAGTATTTAAAGGAAGATAAAGAAAAACCAAAGGGTATAGAGGTTGCTAGAAACTTAAGTAGCTCGATTTCACAGATGGCTAGATACTTTGAAAATACACATCATTTGGTTGAAATTGCTTGTAAAGACAACATAATGATAAGAATGAACGAAGATAGTTTTAAACATATCTTTCAAAACCTAGTTATCAATGGTTTAATTGCTGCTAGTGAACTGGGCATAGATGCCTTAATTGAAATAACAGTGAAAGAAGAAAAATCAAAGGTGATTATCGAATACAAAGATAATGGTAAACCTTATCCATCATATTATAGGGAAATATCACAATTAAAAGAAATAGATTCCAATGTTTTAAGTGTTAATGGCGTAGAGTTCTTCTTTGCTAAAGAACTAATTAAAAGAGAAAGTGCTGGCGAAGTTAGTTTAACAGTAGATGAAAACGGCAACAGTTTTAAGATGACATTCATAAAATAATAGTTACAGTTTGTCATCTCGAGCGTGTATATTTTGTCATCTCGAGCGTGTATATTTTGTCATCTCGAGCTAAGTCGAGAGATCTCAATCAAGTAAGGGGTTAATATGTGGGTAGAAGCAATCTTAATAGGAATTCTGATAGGAATACTAAGGGGTGGCAGGGTAGGCTACTTAGCTAAATTACATTTGAGGTATTTAAATATCTTTGTCTTGGCTGTAATTATCCAACTAGTGCCCTTCTTTTTGGGTAGGGTAGCTATTATTGCTCAACATGCCTGCTTAATATACTTTATAGGTTATCTGATACTTTTTGTCTTTATATTATTTAATATACAGAAAAAAGGCTTCAAACTATTAATGTTGGGTTCTGCTATGAATATTTTTGTGTTGGCACTTAACAATTTTAAAATGCCACTTTATGTAAATAGTATTACAGCTAAAATGGCTAAGATGAAATTAGCAATTAAAACTGGTGATTTAGTAAATTATGTCCAGCTGGAAAGTTTAGATAAATATACTGATTATCTGGGTAAAATAATACATATGCCAGATTTTTATCCGGGCGTGGCAGCTATATCAATTGCTGATATAATCATTGCCTTGGGAATAATAATTTTAATACAAGATGTGATGGCTTCTAAAAGAGGATTTTTTGTGTAATGTCATCTCGAGTGTGTATTTTTGTCATCTCGAGCGGAGCCGAAGGCGAAGTCGAGAGATCTCAATAAGTAATAAGGAGAAAGTAGATGGGTTTAAAAGATTGGGTACAAGACCGTTTTGCCACTAAGGCAATTAAAAAACTTGAAAAAGATGTAAATTTAATAGAAGAACTAGAGCCTAAATTTCAGGCAATGAGTGATGAAGAGCTGATTGAATTTTCTGATTCTTTAAGGCAAAGAGCCAAAGATGGCGAAGAACTTGATGATTTGCTACATGAAGCTTTTGCTCTAATTAGAGAAACCTCTGTTAGGGTACTTGGTAAAAGACACTACCGAGTTCAGCTGATGGGTGGAATAGTTTTACACCAAGGTAACATTGCGGAAATGAAAACAGGTGAAGGTAAAACTTTAGTGGCAACTTTGCCAGCTTACTTAAACGCTTTAAGTGGCAAGGGTGTCCACGTTGTTACAGTTAACGACTACCTGGCAAGACGTGACAGAGATTGGATGGGTAAGGTCTTTGAATTTTTAGGTATGACAGTTGGCTGTATTACCAATGATGTTAAGGGGGCAGAACGTAGCCAGCAGTATGCTATGGATATCACTTATGGTACCAATAATGAATTTGGTTTCGACTACTTAAGAGATAATATGAGCGTTAGTCCTGATAACTTAGTGCAAAAAGAGCTAAATTATGCCATTATTGACGAGGTCGACTCTATCCTAGTGGACGAAGCCAGAACACCACTTATTATATCTGGTATGGGTAATAAACCAACTGATATGTACCACAGAGCCAATAGTTTTGCTCTAAGTTTAAATAAGGCAGAAGACTTAGTTATCGAAGAAAAAGAAAAACGAGTTACTTTAAATGAAGAAAGTGGTGACAAAAAGGCTGAGGCATATTTTGGTATTGAAAATCTGGCTGACCCAGATAACATGGAAGTTAACCACCACATCAAGCAAGCCCTTTACGCTACCTATATGATGAAAAATGGGGTGGATTATATAGTTAAAGAGGGGCAAGTCTTTATTGTTGACGAATTTACTGGGCGTATTATGCACGGTAGACGTTATTCTAATGGTTTGCACCAAGCAATTGAAGCTAAAGAGGGTTTAGAGGTTAGAAAAGAATCGCAGACTCTAGCAACTATCACCCTGCAAAACTACTTTAGACAGTATAATAAACTATCTGGGATGACAGGTACCGCTAAAACTGAAGAAGATGAATTTATCCAAATTTATAATATGCCTGTTACAGTTATCCCAACTAATAAACCAATTGCCAGAGATGACAAGGAAGATGTTATTGTGGGTAGCTTAAAGGCAAAATATGAAAGAATAGTTGATGAAGCTGAAGAAAGACACAAAACAGGGCAGCCTATTTTGATTGGTACCATTACTATTGAAGTTTCTGAACTACTAAGTGCTATGCTAAAACGCAGAGGCATTAAGCATGAAGTGTTAAACGCCAAACACCATGATAGAGAGGCAGAAATCGTTGCGCAGGCAGGACGTTTTGGAGCTGTTACAATTGCTACCAATATGGCTGGTAGGGGTACTGACATTGTTCTTGGTGGTAACCCAGAATTTATGGCACTTAAAGAAATGAAAAAACGTGGTGCTGATGAAAAAACGCTGACCATGGTAACATCACCATTTATTGTGGAAGAAATCAAAGAAGAACAAGAGGAATATAAAAGATTATTTAATGAATTTAAAGTGGAAACAGATGCTGAGGCAGAAAAAGTTAAGGCAGCTGGTGGACTTTGCATTATGGGTACCGAACGTCATGAATCAAGACGGATTGATAACCAGTTAAGAGGTCGTGCTGGTCGACAAGGTGACCCAGGTTCTACCCAATTTTTCTTATCTATGGAAGATGACTTGATGAGATTATTTATGTCTGAAAGAGTCATCAATATGATTAAAAAGATGGGCTTAAAAGATGATATGGAAATTGAAGTGGGTATGGTTTCTAAGTCTTTACAAAACGCTCAGAAAAAGGTTGAGGGTAGAAACTTTGATATCAGAAAAAACGTTTTGCAGTATGATGACGTAATGAACAGACAACGTACTATTATTTATGATGAAAGACGTAGGGTGCTACACGGTGATAACGTTAAAGAACATATCCTTACTATGCTGGATAGCTATGTGGAAGGAGCTGTTTCAAGATTTACCGCTAATACTGACATCAGTGATGATTGGGATATCAAGGGCTTAGAGCATGAATTGCATGATATTATCTTTAAAAATAAAATCGATTTAGCAATGGCAGAAATGGATAGCGTTGACGAGCTAAAAGAAAAGGTGCTGGAGCAGGCTAAAACTTATTATGAAGAAATTGAACAAGCTGTTGGTAGTGAAAAAATGCGTGATGTTGAGCGTTTTGCTTTGCTTAAGACAGTTGATGATAAGTGGATGGATCACATAGATGCCATGGATCAATTAAAGCAAGGTATTGGCTTAAGAGCAATTGGTAATGTGAATCCTATAATTGCTTACCAAACTGAAGGTTTTGATATGTTTGATGAGATGATTGAATCTATCAAACAAGATACTTTAGAACTTGTCTTCCACGCTGAAGCTGAGATGAATACAGAAGTTAAGCAGTCAGTTGTAATAACATCTGAAACGCATGGTACATCTAAGCCAAAACCTGTAAAACGCAGAGAGGCTAAGATTGGCAGAAATAGTCCTTGTCCTTGTGGTAGTGGCAAAAAATACAAAAACTGCTGCATCAACAAAACCGTTGAAGCCCCTAGTGAAGAAGCATAAGCCGCTCCTTATATTCCGTATGTCTTTCTTCACTCAAAGCAGGCTCATCGTGACACCGCAGAGCCGAAACACCAATACTGTCATCTCGAGCGGAGTCGAGAGATCTCACAAAGTATTAAACGGAGAATAAAATGATAGAATTTGAAAACGCCAAAAAGGACTTAGACAACCTAACACAGGTATTAGAAGAAATAGCCCAGTATCTTTGACATTGCTAGCTTAAAAAAAGAACTGGCAGATATAGAAACAAAGCTTATGGACTCAGCTGTCTGGCAAGACTCTGATAAGTCAGTGGCACTTAGCAAAAAACAAAAACAAATAACTTCAACTATAGCCGACTATGATGACTTAGTGAGCAGAAAAGAGGACTTAGAACTGATTTGTGAGATAGCCTTGAGTGAAGAAGACCTTAGCATGCGCTATGACTTACGCAATGGCTTAAAAGAACTAAAAGAACTAGTAGAAAAAACCAAACTAAAAACCCTCTTAGATGGTGAACATGATGCGGCTAGTGCCATTATTTCTGTTCACGCTGGCAGTGGCGGTAGGGATGCCCAAGACTGGAATGAAATGCTTTATAGAATGTATCTCAGATGGGCGGAAAGAATGAACTACAAGGTAGAAATTCTTGATGAACAGTATGATACAGCAGC
>PDWI01008379.1_pt1 | contig 12201 bp, 12 predicted proteins | sample 1430891 | NCBI WGS metagenome assembly PDWI01 (sample SAMN01162508, study PRJNA174530) | Oral metagenome, whole genome shotgun sequencing project. | biome: Marine environment; feature: Marine mammal; material: Swab sample of the gingival sulcus; isolation source: swab sample of gingival sulcus...
TTATCTACTATCTGTCAATTATTCAGGGGTACAATCTTACCCCGTATCTCTGGACCTGGCTGGCAAAGTTCAAGGTCGTGGTTGCCGATATCCTTCCCGGACGCGGTATGCTCGAGGATCCGCTTCTCACCTCTCTTGGGCTGTGGATGGTCGATTCCGCCAATGCACTTCTGATTTATATCCCTATTTTTACAATTCTTTTCGCACTTATTGCCATCCTGGAGGACTCCGGTTATATGGCACGAATCGCCTTTATGCTCGATCGTATTCTCAACAATTTCGGGCTGCACGGCCAATCGACTCTGCCCTTTATCCTTGGCGGAGTTTTTGCCAGCGGCTGTGCTGTTCCGGGGGTTATGGCAACCAAGGGGATTCCTGATGAGCGTTCCCGGCTGGCAACCATTCTGACAGTGCCCTATATGAACTGTATGGCGAAGATTCCCCTGTATACCCTGCTGGTCACCATCTATTTCAAGGAGAATACAAGCCTCGCGATGTTTTTTATCGGCACGGTAACAATCATTATGGCGATGATTATTGCCAAGTTTCTCACCACCACCATCCTGCGCAACAAAGAGATCTCTCCGTTTATTATGGAGATGCCGAACTACCATCTGCCGACCCTGTTCGGAGTTGCCCAGCGGACAATAGAGCGCCTGTGGGAGTATATTAAAAAGGTCGGGTCGATCGTTCTGGCGGTCTCTGTCTGTGTCTTCTCTTTATTACAGTTTCCGGGGATCAGTGATGACAAACTGGTTGAATATCAGGCCGAGATGGACAAGGCTCTTGCAAGCTTTCAGAAGAAAATTGCAAAAAGCTCATATGCGGCCGAATTTAAGAACAATGAATCCGTTCTGCAACTTCTCAACTTCTATGAGAATTATAAGTCTGAGCGGATGAACAATTCCGGCGCTGACGGCGCCGCAAGAATTGATGAAAAATATAAGAAGAAAAATCCTGACCATTTTGTTTTATTAAAACCTGGCAAAAACAAGGATGCCAAAACTGTTAACCGTGCGGCACGAAAACTTTCCGGCAAAAGAAAGGTTCTGCGCAGCAGGATCAGAAAGGAGCGGATCCAGTCCTCCTTTTTTGGCATGATCGGTCGGGCTCTTGAGCCAATAACCCAGTTTGCCGGATTCGACTGGAAGACCAATATAGCGTTGATAAGCTCTTTTGCAGCTCGTGAGTCTTCCGTTGCCACCATGGGAGTACTCTACCAGGAGGGTGCCGATGAAAATCTGAAACTCGAAGAACGAATGAGCAAAGAGACGCTGGAGAGCGGTGAAGGCAAAGAGCATCAGCATGGTCTTCGGGCTCTTCATGCCCTTGCCCTTATCATCTTTTTTGCCCTCTATCCGCCCTGTCTTGCAACAACGATCATGGTCAAGGTGCAGACCGGTTCGTATAAATGGATGCTCTTTTCGATCTTCTTCCCTTCTGCTCTCGGACTGTGCGTTGCTTCAGCCGTCTTTACCATCGGGACAGCTTTTTCCCTGAACGGAGTCACTATGATGGTAAGCTTTTATCTGTTTGTGTTAGCTGTGGTGATACTTATCGCTATTATCCATAAATTGAGGGCCGACCAGGTGTCGGTACAACAACCGTTAACTCTATAAGGAGAAATACCATGAAAAAACTGGAAACAGCTCTCTTGACCGCAGCCTTTATTGTCTCATCCTCTTCTGTTGCTCTGGCGCATACTGCCCTTTGCTCGTGCTTTGATAATGGGGACGGCACGGTAACCTGCGAAGGAGGTTTTTCTGATGGATCGAGCGCTTCGGGCGTTGCCATGGTTGTTAAAGATGCCAGCGGTGCAGTTGTTCTGAAGGGTGAGATGGGCGAAGAGAGCACCTATGATTTCAAAAAACCGGAGGGCAAATACACGGTGATGTTTGATGCCGGAGAGGGACATCAGGTCGTTATTGACAGTGCCGATATCGTCGAGTAATGCAGTCATCTCAGATGATCCGCATGGGGCGGAAATCTGAATTTTATACAATCGTTTATAAAGGAGATATCTCGTCATGAAGATTAAAAGTGCAGTAATTGGAACAGTCCTTTCTGCAGCAGTAGCTGTTCCCGCCTATGCCCATTTCCAGATGGTGTACACTCCGGAAATTGCCGTTGAAAAAGGGGCCGACTCGATGTTTAAGCTGGTATTTACCCACCCCTTCGGCGCCGGACATACGATGAACATGGGAACCCCGAATGAGTTTTATGTTGTTCATCAGATGGGCGACAAAAAGGCGAAAAAAACTGATCTGAAGAGTATGCTGAAAAAGATCACCTGGACCAGCATGACAAATTCCGGTGATGCCTATGAAGCTATGATTCCGAAAAAAATTCTTCGCTCAATGGGGGACTATCAGTTTGTGCTCGTCCCCGAGCCGTACCTTGAAAAAGAAGAAGGGATCTATATTCAACAGATCACCAAAACCTATATGAACGTCGGTGGTGTTCCCGGAAACTGGAATGCGCCTCTGGGCCTGAAAACTGAGTGGGTTCCTCTGAACAAGCCCTATGCGGTATGGACTGGTTCCACCTTTAAGGCTCAACTGCTGAAAGAAGGAAAGCCCTGCCCCAACCATGAGGTCGAGGTGGAGTATGTAAATCATGATCCGGACATGAAAGGGAACTCTTTTTCGAAAAAAGCAAATGCTGAGGCTCCGCAGAGTTCTTTTGAGACCATGGGAGTACAGACTGACGATCGCGGTTATGTAACCTTTGCCATCCCGAAAGCCGGCTGGTGGGGATTCTGCGGTCTCGGTTCCGGTCCTGACACCGAGTATAAGGGGAAAGAGCTGTCTCAGGATGCAGTTATCTGGGTTAAGGCAGTTGATATGAAGTAATCCCATCCTTACGTCCTGGCAGACATTGCTGCCAGGACGTTCTGGCAGGAGAAGGCGATGGCAACCCAAACTGTTTCTCCGGCAGGAAAAGGTTCTGAGAGTCTCTATCTTCTTCTGATTACGGTAGTGATCGTTGCAACCTGTGCCGTATTGATTTCGGTCACCTCAGGAAAAGAGCAGCAACGCGTTCTGCAGGGATATCAAATCGATGCCTTCGCCGATCTTAACGCCAAAGAGCTGGCGGTGTTCAATAACTTGCGCACCTCCGCAGTCGAGATAGACGACATCCACCGGGAGGATGTCAACTACGCCGCCTGGCCTGCCGTAGAGCAGTTGCAGCAGGATGGTCTGCCGCCGTTTGTCCAGGACGTCTCGTGGAAAAAGAGCGGACAGTACCTGTGGAAGAAGGTTGCCCGGCCAGAGGGGAACATTGATCTCGCTGTTTTTGTCGGCTACCCGCAAGATGCGGAGTGTGGAACGATGCTGCTGCTTTTTACTCATGAGCATGGGAAAAAGCAGGGAAATGCCCACGGCGAATCTCAACACGCCCCCTATGAGATATGGTATCACTCCTCTTCCAGAGAGCCGTTACCGGAGGTTTTTACCGATCAGGTTTTTATTGCAGCCGGCTGGAAAGAGATCCGGGCACTTTCCGGCGCCGATGAAGTAAAAAGAGTGAAAGGGGTGGAGAATTAGCTCACTCAACGCACATCTTTTTTCTGTGCCTTTTGTTTTGTTGTTCTTTCCCCGGTTGCATAGAAAAAGAGCCATATTTACTTTCCCCTGACTCTTTCAGGCGACAGGACCTCTGCGAAACTTCGTCATATCTCTTTTATCCGTAAATCAAGCAGAGCAGAGGCGTACATATCCCGTCAGTGCTGATTTTCATCGGTCGTTGCGGCGCACAGACGATTCGCCCGGCCATGCCGGGTTATTTCACGAATTACGGAATCAGACATGAAAAGAACAGCATCATTTCTCACGTTTTCTCTGCTGGCATTTCTCCTCCTTTTCTCCAGCACCGGTTTCGCCGGAGACAAACTGGTCGTCGGAGTAACCTTGAACCCATACTACAGCTTTGTCCGCAACATCGTCGGAGACAGGGCAACGGTTGCGCCCCTTATCGGCGAAGGGTTTAATCCCCATAACTACCGCCCGCAACCGGAAGATATAAAACGGGTGATGGATTTTGATGTGCTGGTCGTCAACGGTATCGGCCATGATGAATTTGCCCTCGAAATTCTTGATGCCGCCAAAATGAAAGGGAAAATTCCGGTTATCTACGCCAACAGCGATGTCTCGTTGATACCTGTTGCCGGGAATATGGAGGGCTTAAAGGTCGTCAATCCGCACACCTTTATCTCGATTACCACTGCCGTACAGCAGGTCTATACCATCGCTCGTGAACTGGGTAAAATTGATTCCGAAAACAGTAAATACTACATGAAAAATGCCCGCGGTTATGCGAGAAAACTGCGGAAACTCAAGGCAAAATATATGAAACGGCTGGCCGATCTTCCGGAGGTGGATTTCCGCTGCGCAACCATCCATGGCGGCTATGACTACCTGCTCCAGGATTTTGGCCTTCAGGTTACCGCAGTTATTGAACCGAATCATGGCTTAAAGCCAACCGCCAACCAGCTTGCAAAGACCATTGACAAAATCAAAGAGCTGCAGGTGGATGTTATTTTCACCGAGATGAATTTTCCTGATAAGTATGTGGACACCATCCATAAGGAGACCGGCATCCGGGTACGCACCCTCTCCCATCTTACCGGGGGGAAATATGCCGATGATGACTTTGAAAAGGGGATGGAGGAGAATATGAAAGCGCTTACCGACGCCCTTGTTGAAGCGTATGGCGACAAGGGCAAGGATCTGCAACAACTGGAGAAGAAACCGTAATGGGGCCCGCCATAGAGTTTGAAAAGACGGGACTGACTCTCGGCAATACTGAGATATTGCGGGATATCAGCTTTCAGATAAAAGCGGGAGAGCTGCACTATATCATCGGTCCAAACGGTGGCGGCAAGACCTCGCTTCTCCGTTCTCTGCTCGGGCAGATGCCTCACAGCGGCACAATCCGTATCCACTGGCAGGAGAATCAGACTCTGGGGTATGTACCGCAATCGCTCCATTTTGATCCGACACTGCCGATTACCGTCGAAGATTTTCTGGTAATGAATATTGCCCGCCGCCCCGCCTTCTTTCGCCCGGGGAGCAGGGTGAAGAGAAGTATTGCCGGCCTGCTTGAGCAAACAGGTATGGGCGCGAAGGCCCGGCGCCCTTTTGGTCAGCTCTCCGGCGGCGAGCGGCAGCGGGTGCTGCTGGCCCAGGCCCTCTATCCGGAGCCGTCACTGCTGATCCTCGATGAACCGGCAACAGGGCTGGACAGGAAAGGGGCGGAGATCATGCGCGCGATCCTTGAACAGTTAAAAGCGAAAGGGGTGACCATTGTTGTTATTCATCACGATCTTGCAGAGGTCCGGGAGCGAGGTGATACGGTGAGCTGTATAAACCGTGAGCTGCTTTTTTGTGGCAAACCGGAGGTGGAACTGAGCCCTGAACGGATTTTCAATGTTTTTCAGTCCAGACAGGAGAGCCGGTAATGGAGACAATATACGATACTGTTCGCACACCGCTGCTCGAGATGGCAAAGGAGGGGCTTTTACCTGAGTTCTTTCAATATGCCTTTGTCGTCAACGCCCTGTTCTGTTCCTTTCTGATCGGCCCCGTTCTTGGCGGGGTGGGAACAATGGTGGTGATGAAACGTCTGGCATTCTTCTCCCAGTCTGTCGGTCAGGCCGCCCTGACCGGCGTCGCGCTGGGGATTCTGCTTGGCGAACCGTATACCGCGCCCTATATCTCTCTTTTTGGTTTCTGCATCCTGTTCGGACTGCTGATGAACTATACCCGCAATCAGACCAGGGTTTCGCCTGATACCATAATTGGTGTTTTTCTCTCGATCTCGCTGGCGGTGGGTGCCTGTGTGCTGCTCTATGTGACCAGCAAGGTGAATGTCCATATCCTTGACAATATCCTCTTCGGCTCGATTTTAACGGTCAATGATACCGATATCAATGTGCTGATAATTATCAGCTTTATCTGCGTTTCTCTTTCACTGCTGTTCTTTAATAAATTTCTGCTTGCCAGCTTTAACCCCAGCCTGGCGCAGGCCCGGAACATTCCGGTAAAGCTGCTGGACTATCTCTTTATCCTGATGATTACCCTGATAACTGTCGCATCACTGAAGATTGTCGGAGCGGTGATGGTGGAAGCGCTGCTGGTTATTCCCGCAGCAGCCGCACGAAATATCAGCCGCTCGATGCGTGGTTTCTTCTGCTGGAGTATACTCTTTGCGACAATGAGCTGTCTGCTCGGGATTATTATCCCGATGCAGTATGAGATCCCGGTACCGTCAGGCGGGGCAATTATTATTGTCGCTGCAATATTTTTTGGGGTCACGATGATTTTACGAACAGTGCACCCCTCTTTTCGGGAGGCCGTACATTAACCATGAAGAGATATCTTTTTTTCCTTGTTGCTGCTGTCGTTTTCACCGGTGTCGCAAGCATCCATGCTGCAGAAGAGAGAAAACCGCTTGTCATAACCTCTCTGCCGGTAACAGCCCTGCTTACCAGCCATCTTGTTGAGGGGACGGAAATAGAGAGCGCCCTCGTTGTTCCCTCTTCATACTCAATGGGAGCACAGAAAAACTATTTTAAGAAGAGCAGGGAGTTTGCAAAACAGGCAGAAAGAGCCTCCGCCTGTGTCACCATCGCTTCCGCATGGAAAGAGGACACTCTCTACCCCTTTGCCAGACGCCATAATATCCGTATTGTTGAGATTGACGCTGCCGCGCCAAAAGACAGACGCCAGACAGGAGTCGTGCTGCTGACCAGGCAGAGAGACAACCACATTTCACCGTATCTCTGGCGCAGCCCGGCCAACCTTGCCCGGATGGCTGAGTTTATCTGCAGGGATCTGCAACAGCTCTTTCCTCAATATACACAAGCTTTGAAGAAAAACCTGCTCACTCTGCAGCGCCAGATTTTTCAACTGCGAACCCGGTTTGAAATCGCTTTCAGTGAGAAGGAGGGGGAGGCAGTCGCAGCACTCACAGATGCCTTTGACTATCTGACCAGTGAATTCGGCGTTGAAGTTGACCGCTACTTCCTGAAGGAGGAGATCGACTGGACAGAGCAGGATTGCAGCACGTTTGCCAGCTACCTCAAAGAGAACGGGATCAGGGTTGTTTTATGTCACAGACAGCCGCGGGAAAATATTGCCAAAGCTCTTGCCGACGCCGGCGCAACTCCGGTCATACTGAAGGATCTCACCACTCAACAAAAAGAAGAGACAGCCTCTTTGGAGACATTTGTCAATTTGTATTCTGATAACCTCACCGCAATTGTTGATGCGATGAGAAACAGGTAAAGAACTTTATACAGGCTGACAACACACCAGGTTTCTAAAACGCAGAGAGGACCCTGATTGTACCGGCTCCTCACCCTATTCTCAAAGCCTGTTCAGAAAAATATGGGAGATGAATATGAAGATGGATACAATCGTTCTTCTCGGTATTACACTTTTTGCAGGATTCTTTCTATGGAAGCGATTCTTCTCCGGCAAGGGCGGGTGCAACTGCGGCTCAGACTGCTCCAGCTGCGGAGACGATAAAAACGCCAGAGTCTATGGTCTCAAGAAAAAAAAGAGTTCTTCTGCAGTTGACCCCGAATAGAAGGGGCCTCAAATATCCTTGTCTTTTTGCCCATCTTCTGTAACGCAGAAGATGGGATGAGAACCCCGCAGAACTCAAAGAGAGAACTGATGAAAAAGCCGATAAAGACTCTTCCCCGTACCTTCTGGCAGCGTCTGTGTGGCAGCTGCGCCACCCCGGCTGCCGACAGCAGCGCGTGGAGGTATGAGCACAGTACTCTCACCGTCAACCTTGAACTGTTACCGGAGTTGACATCTCCCGGCAACGCCCTCCGTTTCGAAGGCAACAACCTGCCACAGAGGGTGCTTGTCATCTGTGGCGATGATCGCAGCTGTCACGCGGTTCACAACCGTTGTACCCATATGGGACGCCGCCTTGATTTTGTTCCCGGTACCAAAACCGTCCAGTGTTGCAGTATCAGCAAATCGACCTGGGAGTTCAACGGGACCCCCCTCCATGGCCAGGGAAGACGCAAACTGACAACTTTTCCTGTCGAACAGGACGGAAATGTGCTGCGTGTTCTCCTCTCTTCCTGAAAAACTTGCTCACCCGGGTTTTTCCTTTTTCCATGGTTTGAAAACCAGCGAGCGCGGCATGAAAGATCTCTCATGCCGCGCTCGCTGGTACTGCGCAGTCGACGAGTTGCCGCAGAACCGCAGAGACAAAGAACTCATCAGAAATTTGGGCTAAATTGCCTTCAAAAACTCAATCATCGCCAGCCGATCTTCCTTCTTCAGATTACGGAACGCCTCCCGGGCCTCCTCCCCTTCACCAAAGTGCCAGAGAATCGCCTCTTCAAAGTTCCGTGCCCGCAGATCGTGCATCATATCGGTATGATCGACTGCTGTCGCCATCAGCCCGCGTCCCCAGAGCGGCGGAGTGCGGAAAAACGGGACAAAACCGTGGTTAATCTCACCCATGTCATGCATCAACAGATCAGTGTACGGCCAGATCTTCTGATTGGCATAGCCGGGAATATACTTATACTCTCCGGTGACCCAGCTCGGCTTGTGGCAGGAGGCACAACCGCTGGCCAGAAAGACCTCCTTGCCACGCTTGACTGTCGGATCGTCAAGATTCCGTGCCGCGGGCACCGCAAGTCCTCTGAACCAGATCATCAGACCCGCCAGCTGCTCATCAGTCAGTTCCACCGGCTGGTGTGCAACCAGCGGTTCAATATCGAGTCCCATCTCCTTCTGCTTCTCGATCCAGGCCGGATGGGCAAAGAGTTCCGGTTTATCAGTCCGGGTGATGTTATAGACCGACCATGAACCGTTATACCCCGGCCCGTTCTCAAGAGAGGTCCGGGTGTTATGCCAGGTGAAACGGCCCAGATGTTTCTTGCCGTCGTACTTCTCCATCTTCCATTTGCCGTGACGCCCCTTAATCGGCCCCGGCATCTTCTGCTGCCGTTCATACTCGGCCATTATCGCCTCTTCAGGGACGGCGTCAAGCAGACCGGTTCCATAGAGACCGATGGTCGCCTCAATATCAACTCTGTAGTCCTCGGGCATCTTATCGTAGAGGGGTTTTACCAGTTTTGCCGTCGGGTAACTCAACGATCCTTCGTTCTCCCCGCCCTCGTTGTAGGGGGTTCCATCAGGATACTTATTGTCGTATTTATCGACATACTCATTCCAGGTAATCTCGAGTCCCTCTGCAGGTGGTTTATAGGGGGCAACCGCCTTCGTCTGCAGCATGAACCTGAAGCCATCGACAATCTTATGGTCCGGCGTACTCACCAGCGCCAGATACCCGTTACCGAACTCCATGTTAAAACTGGAAAAACGCCGTGCACGCCCATAGTTGGGGTGACAGTTTTCACAGGAGTTGTTGTTGAATACCGGTCCCAGCCCACCGTTGGGTGCATTGGGGTCAACCACAAAATCGGCCTCAAAGATCCCCTCCCCCTCATCAAAAAGGGCGGCCAGTTTCGGATCCATCGCAACAGCCGGTGCCGCCATCTCAAGAGCCCGTGAGGTGTGATTAAAGGAGGTGCCCATCTTTCCTCCGGTATAGTATTCCTCTGGAAGATTCGCAGGCTGCATCGCAACCGTCGCCGTCCCCAGAGCCTCGACGGCAAGCCCTGCACTCATGCAGGCGGCCGCCGCGAAGGTGAGCCAATGTATCGAAATTCTTTTTTTCATGCGCTTCCTCATATTGTCTGTGCTGCACCTCTTTTTACAGCATCTTCAAGACGTCGTGAACAACCCTGCCCTCTTTCAAGGTTGAAAAAAGAGCAAACCGATCGTTCGAGATTTTCACTCTCTTCCCCATGGTGCAAAGGGTTTTGCCGCCGGATCCATGCACACCAGAGGCATCGCAATACCAAGATTTGACCCGAGCTTTGCACACGCCTGGTCCGCCCTGCGCACCCGCAACATCCGCTCTTCAGGGGTCAACCCGTCAAGATTCTGGAGATCACGCAGACGATGCGCCGTATGCGCAAGACTGATCTTGATCCGCCGGTCAAGTACCGGATTTTTCTCGGCAACAAGATCAGACACCGACGCACCACGAGCCCCCGGAAGTCCACCGAGATAGGCGTTTGCAACCCCATCTATCTGGCTGGCAAAATTCTCCGCCCCGTACCCTGCGTGCCAGCTCATGCTGTTACGCAGATCAGCGGTTTCAAAAGAGGGGATAATCTCCGGCTGGATATCTTCGACCACCTGGAGGTACTCCTGGAAAATCTCCTGCAGGCAGACCGAAGGCGAGGCATAACGGTTTCCCTTTGTTCCGGGACTGCTGAATTCGGCACCGAAAGAGCGCCGTTTTTTCTTGCCACCCTTTTCCAGCAGGGCAATCTCCTCGGCAGACATCTCCGTTGTTCCCCGCCATGCGGCCTCCCAGTCGAGTGCAGAGGCGACCAGAGACTCAGCCGTTGCCTGCAGCCAGAGCATCTGCTCCGGGGTGATGTCCGCCGCCGGACGCGTTTTCCCGTCACGGAAGAGAATCCATTCGGCGGCCGGCAGCCCCTGCACTGTCTGCAGATAATGCCCGCGCAGATAACGGCCGTTCACCTCCTCAGATGCGACCACGCCGTCACGGATCTCTTTCAACCCCTGCTCAAGCATAATCTCATCCATCGGAAAGATACTGATCTGGCGATCAAAGGCGTAATGGATACCCGGTCCGAACAGAAAGGCGACCAGCCTGTTATAGCTCGCACTCGACTTCTTCCAGGCCGCGGCAGCCTTGTCAACATTGGCATCGGTCGGACTTTTCGCAAGAGCCTTCACCGCCTGCTGAAACTCCTCCATCGCGGTCACATTGGCCCGCAGGGAGGGAATCGTCGCCTTGTAGGTGTAATCTTTCAGAACCCGCTCATACTTCTGCGGATCCTCTTTTTTCTCAGCACTCTTCTGGATCGCGCTGTTGTAGAGCCAGACGCCGCCATACCCCACCGCAGTTGTGATCGCAGAGATAACTATCAGTCGAATAATTGAAGTTTTCATACTCCTCCTCACTCTTCTCCCACTTCACCCGGCATCAAGATATCGAGCTCCAGTTGCAGAGAAGCTTCGATAATTGTCTGTTGCAGAGTATGAATACTGTCGTAAAGCGGCTTCAGCAGCTTCGGCTTTTTGGTCACGGCTGAGTGCAGATCAAAGTTGGCACCGCCGATATCATCAATTTCCGCCTCTACGGTATCAAGGTTTTTGACCAGGGTCTTCGCCAGTTCAGGGTTGCGCTTATTGAGCAGCCCGTCTTTACTTGCGATAAGCCCGGTCACCCCTTTTTCTCCGACCAGGGACAGCCGCAGTCCGGTGAGCGCCGCCTTGAGTGCGGCAAGTGAGTTTTTACTGTGCCACGCTTCGAGGATATCGGGTTTGGCGACACTGTTAAAATAGCCCGAAGGCAGCCCGACACTGTCGCGCAGCATCTGGTCAGTCACATTGATCGCCTGCCCCATCGTCACCTCAAGCGCATCTGACGGCAGCAGGAAAGGTTTACCGTCTCCGGCGGCAACCATCTTCTCGGCGATGTGATTGCTGCGGTACTCGTCAACAACCCGGCCAAGCAGATCGGCAACCTCGTCGCTGTTTCTCTTCAACATGATACAGCGCAGATCAGTTGCCGCCGAAGCACCATCTTTGGGCGAAAAGAGCTGATACTCAAGAGCCGCAAAACCGTGCACATCGACATTGCCACGAAGCTCTTTGTACTTTTCGTCGCTGACCACGGCTTCAAGCACCTTGTCGTTGAGCATCCACCAGCGGCCAATGTTGTACATCGGGCGAATCTTCCGTGCCGGCCCGACCAGAAACGGTGCCGCCTTCCGCCACGAGAGATAACTCTCGACCCATGCCTTGCGGGCCTTGGCAAGAGAGGCATCATCTTTCTGCTCACACAACGTCGTCACCGCAATTTTCAGCCCGTCCGCCTTCTCCCCCATTTCAACAAGTGCCGGGGTCATACTCCCGTTGACAAGCTCTCCGAGCACCTCACTCTCCGTCACCGCAAAGGCCGGTGAGACTCCAGTGAAAGACAGTGCAAGACAGAGGGCCGCCAACTGCCCGGCACGAATGCAGCCGGTTCCGCAGCCCATCTTTTTCCATCGCATCTCAGACTCCTGCAATAAAGGTTTATTCAAGGAAAAAGGAGGGGTTTCTCCTCTTCCCGCTT
>PDWI01008380.1_pt1 | contig 12200 bp, 6 predicted proteins | sample 1430891 | NCBI WGS metagenome assembly PDWI01 (sample SAMN01162508, study PRJNA174530) | Oral metagenome, whole genome shotgun sequencing project. | biome: Marine environment; feature: Marine mammal; material: Swab sample of the gingival sulcus; isolation source: swab sample of gingival sulcus...
CTTTGGCGATTATTTTACAACAATTCCGATGAGTTAGTTGTTAATGACGGTACTCCAAACGATAAGGAGCAGAAAACAATACACAAAACAATTAAAAAGATAACTGAAGATATTGAGAATTTCTCATTTAACACATCGGTTAGTGCGTTTATGATTTGTGTAAACGAACTTGCTGATTTAAAATGTAATAACCGTGAAGTGTTATCTAATTTACTGATAATATTATCGCCATTTGCTCCGCATATCTGTGAGGAATTATGGAACGCAATGGGTAACGAAAACAGTATTTTAGATGCTAAGTTTCCAAAATTTGAGGAAAAATATTTGGTAGAATCAACAAAAACGTATCCAATATCGTTTAACGGAAAAGTGCGTTTTACCTTAGATTTACCTATTGATGCAGATAAACAGCAAATTGAAGAGGCTGTGTTTGCAAATGAAAAAACACAAAAATGGACAGAGGGCAACACTCCTAAAAAAGTGATTGTAGTACCAAATAAAATTGTAAATATTGTAATGTAAGATGCAAGTTTCAAGATGCAAGACGCAAGATTTACAGGTCTTTAAACTTTAATCTTTTAACTTTTAACTGAAACAAAGATGGATAAACAACAGAAAATAAAAGCAGAGATAAAATCGTACTTGATAATACTAGTCGGTTTATTTATACATACTTTTGGTTGGACAGCGTTTTTAATTCCTGCCAAGGTAACTGGTGGTGGCGTAAGTGGTGCAGCAACCCTGATTTTTTACGCAACAGGTATTCCTGTTGGTGTTTCTTATTTAGTAATGAATGCTGTGTTAATTATTGTTGCACTTAAAGTGTTGGGTAAGAGTTTTGGTATTAAAACCATTGTGGCAGTGCCTATTGCAGCCTTCTTTTTATGGGCAGGGCAAGAGCTGATAACCAAGCCTTTACTTACTGATGATCTGTTTTTATCAGTTGTGTTGGGCGGTGCGTTTGCTGGTTCTGGTATGGGTATAATTTTTAGTCGTGGTGGTAGTACTGGTGGAACGGATATTATTGCTATGATATTTAATAAATATCGTAATGTTACGCCGGGTAAGGTTATTCTGTATTTTGATATTTTGATAATTGGCAGTTCGTATTTTATCTTTAAAAATATTGAGCCTGTTGTGTACAGTATGGTTTGTATAGGAGTTATATCGTACAGTATTGACTTGGTACTAACTGGTGTAAAGCAATCGGTACAGATTTTTATATTCTCGAAAGAGTATGATAAAATTGCAGACAAAATTATTTCCGATATAGGCAGAGGTGTTACTATGTTAGATTCAGAAGGTAAATATACTGGCGAATCAAGCAAAATAGTAATGACCGTAGTTCGTAAAAACGAAGCTCCTAAATTAAATAAAATTGTTAAAGATATTGACCCATCAGCATTTATATCACAAGCTCAAGTAATGGGTGCATATGGTAAAGGTTTTGATAAGTTAAGAGGATAATTATTATAATATATCCATATTTAAGAATAATCGTAAAGGTTTTATATGTTATATCTTTGCGATTATTTTTTTGTATAGAAGATGTAGATGGGTGTAAACTTGTAAAAGTTCTTTATTTATATTAACTTTGTAATTCGTTTTACGATAAAAACACGATTTTTAGTAACTAAAATAAGCTGTAATAGTGGCAAAATATCAATTTAATCCTAACGATTTAAAGTTTGATAGGGTAATTTTAACCCCCAAACAGAAGCTGGTAAAAGCTTTAAAACAAGCTATGTTTATTTTTACCGTTGCAGCTTTACTTGTTTTAGTTTTTTCATTATTTATTGATACTCCCGGAGAACGTAAGCAAAAGCGTGAGAATAAGCAATTAATAACTCAGTATGAGATGCTTAACAAAAAGCTGGAGGCTATGAATAAGACAATGAAAGAAATAGAGGAACGTGATGACAATATCTATAGAGTAATTTTTAATGCTGACCCAATATCGAAAGGTAAACGCGAAGGGGGCGAGGGTGGAGTAAATAAATATAAAGAGCTTGAGGAGTTAAGTAATGCAGAGTTAGTTATCGAAACTGCAAAAAAGATAGATAAATTATCACATAAATTAGCTATTCAGTGGTTGTCGTACGAGGAGGTAGTATCTTTAGCTAAAAATAAAGAGTTGTTATTGTCATCTATACCAGCAATATCGCCGATAGCAGATAAGGATTTAACACGTTTTGCATCAGGTTACGGATACCGAATACATCCAATATACCGAACACGAAAGATGCATACAGGTATTGATTTAACAGCTCCTACAGGAACAATTATTCATGCAACTGGCGACGGTAAGGTTGTTCAGGCAAATTATTCGCTTGGTGGTTATGGTAAGCGTATTATAATTGACCATGGTTTTGGTTTTAAAACCCTTTATGCTCACTTAAACGAGATTGATGTTAGAGTAGGGCAAAAGGTGAAAAGAGGTCAGCAAATTGGTAAAGTGGGTAGTACAGGGCGTTCAACTGCACCGCATCTACATTACGAAGTGCGAAAAAATAATAAAACCGAAAACCCTGTAAATTATTACTATAACGACCTAACTCCAAAACAATACGAAGAGGTTATAAGGGTTTCCTCGCGTATGAATATGAGTTTTGATTAATGTAATTTTGTAAATTTTTTTTTCATGTATAAAGTAAAAAAAATGCCCGTAGAGGGCGTTTTTTTTTGTTTGCTAATTAATCTTATATTCTAATATCTTATATGAATTTAAGAAGTTTAAGACGTCATTGTTTAGGTCTATTTTATAATCTCTTGAGAACATGCTAAGATTAAGATTTTTTGACCTGTCGGTAATCATAAAATTTAATTCTGTTGAGCCTTCATTATTTGTAATAATCTCTTTTATTTTATTGATTACGTCATTATCTAAATCCTCAATATCTAATTTTATCGTTATTTTTTTTACCATTTTTTCTTTTATAGATGCTAATAAATCTATATTTGATACATTAAATATTAAAGGTAGTGGTTCGTCAGTACCTTTTTTGCCCCATTTGCGTTCAGTAACTTTGCCTTTTATGTATAATGGTACTCCTTCTTGAAAAAATCCTTGGAAATTAGTAAATTGATAACCGAAGAACATAAATTCGTGTTGTCCCATATAATCCTCAAGAACAAAACCACCAAATGGTTTGCCATTTTTTGTTACGCCCTGTCTGGTTGATATAATAAGACCCGCTACTGTTAGTTCTTTGTCTTTATTTTCTTCTAACTTTTTTAATGCGGATAAATTGGCGTTGCAAAAATTGTTAATCTCAAATTTATATTGGTCTAACGGATGTGCCGATAAATATATGCCAACTAATTCTTTTTCTTTATTTAATTTTTCTAGCATCGACCATTCATCTTTTTTGGGGATACTTGGTTTAGCTATTAAGGTATCGTAACTACCCATATCAAATAAAGTGTTTTGGCTACTGTATTTACTATCTTTGTATTTGCTGGAGTAACGCAGAAGTGTCTCGATAAAAGTTTCGTTTGTTTGCTCGTCTTTCTCAAAATATTGGCTACGGCACTCCACCTCTTTAAAGGAATCTAACGCTCCCGATTCAGCCAATGCCTCAAGCGTTTTCTTATTTACCGAACGAGTATCAACTCTTTCAATAAAATCAAAGATGTCTTTGTATTCGCCATTTTTTTCGCGTTCAGCTATAATATTTTCAACAGCACCCTTACCAACATTTTTTATAGCTGCCATTCCAAAACGTATATCATTATTTTTATCCACCGTAAATTTTGTGTAACTAAGATTTACATCGGGGCCAAAAACACGTTGTTTCATTTGTCGACATTCCTCCATTAGTTTACCTACTTCGGTAATGTTCGATAGGTTTCGGCTAAGGTTAGCGGCCATAAATTCGGCAGGGAAGTGCGTTTTTAAGTATGCTGTTTTGTAGGCAAGGTTAGCATAGCAAACAGCATGCGACTTGTTAAAAGCATACGATGCAAAAGCCTCCCAGTCCGACCATATTTTGTCGATTAGGCTGTCAATATCCATGTTCGATTCCTTTGCTCCTTCAACAAATTTAGGGTTATCTTTACAGCCTTCGATAAACTTAGCTTTTAGGCGTTCCATTTCCTTTATCTTCTTTTTACCCATTGCCTTACGTAACGAGTCAGACATACCTTTTGTGAAATTTGCTAAGTGTCGCGATAAAAGCATGACCTGCTCCTGATATACAGCAATACCAAAGGTTGTTTCTAGATATTTTGCCATCATTGGGTGGTCGTACTTAACCTCTTCTTTACCGTGTTTTCTTCGGATAAACGACGGAATATACTCCATTGGCCCAGGACGATAAAGGGCATTCATGGCAACTAAATCTTCAAAACGGTTCGGCTTTAACGATTGTAAGTGTTTTTTCATACCAAGTGATTCAAACTGAAATATTGCTGTTGTATCTCCATTAGCAAAGGTTTGGTATGTTTTTTTGTCGTCAAGCGGAATGTCGTCTAAAACAATAACTTGTCCTTTCGATAGTTTTATGTTTTCGATACAATCCTTTATAATTGATAATGTACGCAAACCTAAAAAGTCCATTTTTAACAGACCGATAGATTCAACAAAGTGTCCGTCGTATTGAGTGGATAATAATTCCTCTCCTTTAGTTGGCATTACGGGTATGTGTTCGGCTAATTCATCAGGGCAAATAAGCATTCCGCAAGCATGTACGCCTGTTTGTCGTACTGAGCCCTCAAGTGTACACGAATATTCTAATGTTTTTAGTGCTAGTTGGTCATTTGCCTTTCGTGCTGTTTCTATTTCTTTTACAAAAAATAAATCTACGTCGCATTGTAGTTCGTCTTTCTTTTTGTCGGCTTTTTTTGCTTCTAATTTTGCTTTATGCAGATGATCAACCACCTTAGCCATATCTCCTAAATCTTTTTCTAACTTTATTACTCGTTGAAAGGATTTTTTTAGTTTTCCGTTTTCAGGAAACTCCTTAGTCATTCGGTTAGCGGTGTCGAGTGGTAAGCCTAATACACGAGCTACGTCTTTTATAGCTACTTTGGCGGCCATAGTTCCAAACGTACATATGTGAGCTACTTTGTCTTGTCCGTATTTGTTAATAACAAAGTCCAATACCAGCTTTCGTCCGTCATCATCAAAGTCAATATCAATATCGGGCATTGATACACGCTCAGGGTTTAGGAAACGCTCAAATAGTAAGTCGTACTTTATTGGGTCAATATTGGTTATGCCAATGCAATACGCTACTGCTGACCCTGCTGCCGACCCCCTACCGGGACCTACGTAAACGCCCATGTCTTTACCTGCATTTATAAAGTCCTGCGTAATTAGAAAATACCCAGGGAATCCCATCGTTTTTATGGTGTTTATCTCAAACTCTAAACGCTCTGTAACCTCTGGGGATAGTGGCTGGGGGTATCGTGTTTTTGCTCCGTCAAAAGCTAACTTTCGTAGATAACCACTTTCTAATTTAATGCTTAACACTTTATCGTAACCACCCAAACGCTTAAAGGCTTTTTCGCCAAACTCTTCAATTAAGTCAGCCTCACTATTTTCCGATTTTAAATGTTCAATGGTGTCAAACGATTCAGGAATCTCAAACGGAGGCATTATCGCATTTTTGTCTAAGGTGTATTCTTCAACTTTGTTTGCTATTTCTATGGTATTAAGCAATGCACCTGGTACATCTTTAAATAGCTCGTGCATTTCGGCGGTAGTTTTAAACCACTCCTGTTTGGTGTATTGTTCGCGAGTGTTGTCGTTGTAATCACGACTTGTCCGTAAGCATACTAATAAGTCATGTGCCTCGCCGTCTTCTTCTTCAGCAAAATGCACGTCGTTTGATGCTATAACTTTTACATCGTTATCTCTGGCTAATTTCATTATTACCTTATTCATTACTTGTTGCTTTTCCCAAACATCTTGCGATTGCAACGATTTGCCTTTGTGTCGCATTATTTCTAAATAATAGTCGTCGGCAAAAATATTTTTGTACCATAATAAGGTTTCTTCAGCTTTGTCGAAATTACCATTTAATATGTGTTGAGCTATCTCGCCATCTAATCCTCCAGATGTAACAATTAGTCCGTCTTTATATTTTTCTAATAATTCTTTGTCAATTCGCGGAACGTAGTAAAAACCGTCGGTATTAGCTATTGATGTTAAGTGTAGTAGGTTATGATAGCCAATTGAGTTTTTTGCTAATAAGGTTATTTTGTATCCTGTTCCGTCTTGTTTTTCTTCCTTAACTAAGTATCCTCGTCTGGCATCTAATAACGATGCTCCAAGTATGGGTTTTATTCCTGCGGAAGTACAGGCTACGTGAAATTCTTTTATTCCGAACATGTTGTTGGTGTCGGTAAGGGCAATGGCTGGCATTCCGTCGTTTTTGGCTAATTCGGCTAATTGCGATGTGGTTATTGTGCCATCTAATATTGAGTATTGCGAGTGTACGCTTGTATGAATAAACGACCCTTTTTCTCCAGCTTCTAAGTCAATGTTGGTTAAAGGTAGTATGTCTTCTAACTTTATAGCACCTAAATTGATAGTCTTTTTAAACGATTCGTATTCTATGCCTTGTAGTTCAAATGGCTTGGTGTTGAGTTCTAAGAAGTTTTGTAAATCGCTTTCTGTAATTTTTAATACAGTGGCAGATAGTGCTTTAACTCTTATTAACTCTAAAAAACAGCGTGTGGTAGCTTCAACGTCAGCGGCAGCGTTATGAGCTTCCTTAAAAGCTACTCCAAATAGTTTTGTGTGTAATTCGGTTAGGGTTGGGCGTTTAGGTTTGCCGTTTCGCAGTATGGCACAATACAGAGTGCTTTCTTTCATGGTACATAGTTGTGGTGCTGAGGTCATAATTTCAGGCATGCCACAACGGATAAGCTCAGCTCCAACAATGCTAATGTCAAAAGATATATTGTGTCCTACTATACAGGTTGATTTTTGTACATCTTCAACAAAATCAAGTAAGGCTTCTTTTAAGTCAATTCCTTTTTCGTTAGCTATCTCGTTGCTAATTCCGTGAACTTCAGTTACATGTTCGGGTATGGTAAATCCATCGGGTTTTATTACGTGGTTTTTTGCAAACAGAAATTTACCATCTATACTATGACATTGCCAAGCTAATTGAATCATGCGAGGCCAATTGTCCGAATCGGTTAAGGGGGCTTTGTAATCCTTCGGGAGCCCTGTAGTTTCCGTGTCAAATATTAAAAACATAATTAAAAGAGTTTGGTATAATATGCAAAACAATTTTTCTCATAAAAAGAGGGTGCTTTTTATTGAAAATATGAAATGAACATTATGGGGTTTGTAACTAGAGATTTTATTTGAAATCCGATAAAAATAAAGGCTACGTTGGTAAAATATTTTTATGGAAAACAATGATGTAAATATATGCAAATTTTTCTGTAAAATAAGTCTGTTTTTTTACTTATTTTTTAAAATATTTTTATCTGTTTGACTTATAGATATTTGCTTGTATATTACTTATTATTAGTTAGTTGTGGGGTTGGTTATTTTGTAAAATAATGATAATCAAGTGATAGTGTTTTTTTAATGGTTAATGTTTAATGAATTGATTAAAATCTGTATCAATTTAATTGACTGAGTTGTGATATCTGTTATTATTAAACAAATAAATAGCTTACTTTTAGGAGTTCAATAACGTGTGAGTAAAATATCTTAATAAATAGGGTCGTTAATAATTGAACATTGACAATAAATATATATATTCGCCCTAAATTTTAATAAACGAAAAATGATAAATTTTATAGCACAATTCTCAACAACAGAATTAGTTTACTTCTCGGTTTTAGCAGTTGCTTTGTTAGTGCAAATGTTTTATTATCTATTTATTTATGGTAAGGTTGGTTTTGGTAAGGTTAGGTCTTCTAAAACAAATAATTCAATGCCCTTATCTGTAATTGTTTGTGCAAAAAATGAAGAGGATAATTTGCAAAGATATCTGCCTAAAATATTAACTCAAAAGTATCCTGATTTTGAAGTGGTGGTTGTAAATGATTGCTCTGCCGATAATACTGAAATGGTATTAGCCCAGATGGAGCAAACCTATAAAAATTTACGTCATACTAATATTGATGATAACCCTAAATTTAGCCATGGTAAAAAGTTAGCTATATCAATAGGTATAAAATCGGCAAAACATGAGCATTTAGTTTTTATTGATGCCGATTGCTTTCCTGAATCGGAATTGTGGTTGCAGAATGTAGCTAATGCCTATGTCGAGCAAACGCAAATTGTATTGGGCTATGGTAAATATAAAACTACAAAAGGGTTTTTGAATAAATTAATTCGCTTTGATACTTTAATGATAGCCTTGCAATATATTGGTATGGCTAAGCGTAAAAAGGCTTACATGGGGGTTGGAAGAAATTTATCGTACAAAAAAAGTTTATTTACTAAGGGTAAAGGTTTTTCATCGCATTACCACATATTGTCAGGCGACGACGACCTATTTGTAAACCAAAATGCAAACAAAACCAATACTAATATTGTTGTAACAAAAGATAGTTTTACTTGCTCAGTGCCGTCAGCAACCTTTAAAGAGTGGCGTATGCAGAAAAAACGTCATTTATCGGTAGGGCATTTATACAAAAAAGCTGATAAAATACGTTTGATATTAGAGCCAGTAAGTAAAATGTTATTTTATTTGGCTTTTATAGCCTTGCTTTTTACCCCTTACTATTGGGTGGCTCTAAGCGTTTACGGATTCCGTTTATTAATGCAATTAATAATTATAAAGTTAGGAATGAATAAGTTAAACGAGAAAGGTATATTATTATATATTCCTATTTTTGATTTACTTTTACCGTTATTCAATTTATTTTTAATAAGAGCCAGTAAAAAAAGTTTAAAAAATAAACAATGGAGATAAACTCACATCTTTCAGATAAAGCACAACACGACGCTAATTTGGTGTTAAAAGCCCAACTTGGCGACCAAAGTGCTTTTGCTGCACTGATGGCTAAGTATTGGAATCCTATTTATTTTATGATAGTAAAGATGATACCTGACAAGCAAGATGTTGAGGATTTAACAATTGATACTTTTGGACGAGCTTTTAAAAATATCGGTCAATACGTGCCTACTTACGCCTTTAGCACTTGGATATCGCGTATAGCCTCAAATAATTGTATCGACTTCTTGCGAAAAAAATCAAAACAGGGTATTATTGTTAATATCAACGACCATTTAGATTATGATAAGCAAAATAATTATAATTTGTTAGATAATACCTCAAAAATAAAATCGGACAGCCTTACGCCTGAGGAGTTGATGATTAATAAACAAAAGAAAATAAAGATACGTAGGTTGGTACAAAAATTAACTCCGCAATATCGCAAAATTATTGAATTAAGATATTTTAAGGAATTAAGCTATGAGGAAATATCTAAGGAATTAAACATTAAAATTGATTTGGTTAAGGTGCAGATTTTTAGGTCGAAAAGTTTATTGACTAAAATATTAAAAGAATCAATGTCTGACGAGCAATAGGGGACTATAATATTTATTAGTTATTGCTCATAAGGATACTTAGCTTATTTCTATCAGACGTGGTCTGTTTTAATTAGCATTACTAATAATAAAATTGTAATTTTACGGTGTGAATACAGTATTAGATGCAGATATAACATTCCTAAAAGGAGTAGGTACAAAACGAGCTGATTTATTAATTAGTGAGTTAGGTATAAAAACATACAAAGACCTACTCTATTACTTTCCATATAAATATCTCGACCGCTCCAAAATATATAAAATAAATGAAGTAAAACCCGATATGGGTTATATCCAGATAAAAGTAAAAGTAGTAAAAGTAGAAACTTTAGGAGCTCCACGTAAACAACGTTTAGTTGTAACCGTATCGGACGGAACAGGTTACACTCAACTACTTTGGTTTAAGGGTATAAAATGGATAGCTGAACGTATAAAACCTAATGTGGAATATATTGTTTTTGGTAAACCTTCCGAATTTAATGGGCGTATAAATTTTACGCATCCTGAGTTGGAAGATGCTGCTAAAAAGAACGACAAACCATCATTCGGATTGCAGGGTATGTACAATACTACCGAAAAGATGAAAACCAACTTCCTTAATTCAAAAGCTATACATAATATTGTCGTAAACTTAATGTCAAAGGTTCATAGCCAAATAACAGAAACCTTACCTGCACATCTGATAGAGGAGCATAAATTAATGTATTTAAAAGATGCTTTGTATAACATTCATTTGCCTAAAAATCACGAGTTTCTGCAAAAGGCAATTTTTAGATTAAAATTTGAAGAATTATTCTACATACAACTAAAAATATTAAAACATAAGTATAATCACGATAATTATATTGAGGGGTATCACTTCCGTAATGTAGGGCAGTGTTTTAATGATTTTTACAAGAAGTGCTTGCCGTTTGAGCTTACTAATGCTCAGAAACGTGTATTGCGTGAAATCCGTAAAGATACCAATATAGGAAAGCAGATGAATCGTTTGTTGCAGGGCGATGTTGGTAGCGGAAAAACCTTAGTAGCTTTAATGTCAATGTTATTGGCTATTGATAATGGTTTTCAGGCATGTATGATGGTGCCTACCGAGATTTTGGCAAATCAGCATTTTGAAACCATAACCGAAATGTTAAAACCCTTAGATGTGCAAGTGGCATTGCTTACAGGTAGTACAAAACAAAGTCAGCGCCGACAAATACACGAGCAACTAATAAATAATGAAATAAAAATACTTATTGGTACCCATGCGTTAATAGAGGATAGTGTGCAGTTCAGTAGTTTGGGGTTTGTGGTTATCGACGAACAGCATAGGTTTGGAGTGGCACAGCGTGCAAAATTAAGGTTAAAAAATCGACAAGTAGAACCACACGTACTGATAATGACAGCTACGCCAATCCCTCGTACCTTAGCTATGACGCTGTATGGCGATTTAGACGTGTCGGTAATTGATGAATTGCCACCGGGAAGAAAACCAATACGAACCTACCATTATAATGATTCAAAACGTTTGCGTTTGTTCGGTTTTATGAAAGAGCAAATTGCTCAGGGCAGACAGATTTATGTGGTTTATCCGTTAATAAAGGAGTCGGAAGCATTAGATTATAAAAATTTAGAAGAGGGATTAGAGGCTGTTTCACGAGCTTTTCCACCACCGCAATATTCTATTAGCGTTGTACACGGAAAAATGCCACCTGCCAATAAAGACATCTCAATGGATTTATTTGTGCGAAAACAAGCTCAAATAATGGTAGCCACAACCGTAATAGAGGTTGGTGTAAATGTTCCAAATGCTACTGTTATGGTTATTGAAAGTGCCGAGCGTTTTGGTCTGTCGCAATTGCATCAGTTACGAGGTAGAGTGGGGCGTGGTGCCGACCAATCGTTCTGTATATTAATGACAGGCAATAAACTAACTACCGAAGCACGTACGCGAATGGAAACTATGGTAAATACAAACGATGGTTTTAAAATTGCTGAAGTAGATATGAAACTGCGAGGTCCAGGTGATATAGACGGAACGCAACAAAGCGGTATTCCGTTAGATTTAAAAATAGCCAACCTAAGTAAAGACAATCAAATAATAGAATATACAAGACGTATAGCATCTGAGATAATTAACGCCGACCCTAATCTAGACCTTCCGCAAAATGCCATACTACAATCGGAAATGCAACGCCGATGGCGATATGAATTTGATTGGAGTAAAATTAGCTGATAGAATTTTACCATTGAAATAAGTGTTAAATAAATGTTAAAATACAGTTAAAATATGTTAATTTTTATGCAGAATAAAAATCCTTTACGATATTTGCATTAGAAAACTAAATTAAAAAATAGAAAGAAGTTTGAAACCAGAACAGTTTTTACGTTTGCGTTCGTATTTTCAACTTCGGACTTCGGTCTTCCGACTAAAAAAATAAAATTAAAAAAATAATAAGATGAGTGAAGTAATAGACATTAAACAACTTAACGAAAAGATACAACAAGAAAGTTCTTTTGTCGATGTTATCAATATGGAGATGAATAAGGTAATCATCGGGCAAAAGCAGTTGGTTGAGAGTTTGTTAATCGGCTTACTATCTGACGGACATATTTTGTTAGAGGGTCTTCCCGGATTAGCAAAAACATTGGCAATAAACACATTGGCACAAACCATAAACGCAGGCTTTAGTCGTATTCAGTTTACCCC
>PDWI01008381.1_pt1 | contig 12200 bp, 9 predicted proteins | sample 1430891 | NCBI WGS metagenome assembly PDWI01 (sample SAMN01162508, study PRJNA174530) | Oral metagenome, whole genome shotgun sequencing project. | biome: Marine environment; feature: Marine mammal; material: Swab sample of the gingival sulcus; isolation source: swab sample of gingival sulcus...
GCATAGTTATGACGATGTTCACGACTATGAGGAGCATTCTTATTCAAATGATAACAGCTACGAAGCCTATTATCAACAAGAAATGAAAAGAGCAAAAGAACATAAACGCCAAATGAGCACAAAGGATAAAAATGGGCCTTTCTGGATAGATGACTAAAGAAAATTTATAATGTCAAGAGCAAATTTGATATGTAACACTTTTGTTATAAAACAAAAATGCTGTTTTATTATTTAGCCTTTGTGGTATAATAGTAAAGCAGTTAAATTTATAAATATTATTAAGGAGTAAGAAATGAAGAAAATTTTTAGTTTAATGCTAGTGTTAGTTTTGGCACTATCAGCGGTTGCATGTTCAGCACCACAAGAAAGCGCGTCAACTGGTGGCGAGAAAGAAAACGCTTCCCAAAGTGAAAGTAAAGGCGATTTACCTTTTGTCGGCGGAACAATTTACAGATATGATGACAACTTTATGTCATTCGTTAGACGTTCACTTGAAAAAGAAGCAGAAGGCAAAGTTAAATTAGAACTTGTTGACTCACAAAACGATCAGGGTAAACAAAATGAGCAAGTTGACAACTTTATTTCTAAAGAGCCAAAAGCTTTAGTTATCAACTTAGTTTCACCACAGGCTGCTGCAACTGTAATCGAAAAAGCAAAAGGCGACAATATTCCAGTTGTATTCTTTAACAAAGAGCCTAGCGTTGAAGATTTAGATTCTTATGAAAATGCTTATTACGTTGGTACTGCTTCAGCAGAATCTGGCGTTATGCAAGGCGAAATTATCGTCGAGTCTTGGAAAGCTCATCCTGAGTGGGACAAAAACGGCGACGGAAAAATGCAATATGTATTGTTAAAAGGCGAACCAGGACACCCTGATGCAGAAGCAAGAACAACATTTGCAGTTTCTACTGTTAACGATAATGGTATTGAAACAGAAGAACTTGCTATGGATACTGCAATGTGGGATACTACGCAAGCAAAAGAAAAAATGGATGCTTGGTTTAGTAAGCATGGCGATGCAATCGAATATGTAATTTGTAATAATGACGGTATGGCATTAGGTGCTATTACTTCATTAGAAGCAAATGGTTACTTCGGTGATGATAAAAAAGTTATGCCTGTTGTAGGCGTTGACGCTATTCCAGATGCTTTAACAAAAATTGAAGAAGGCAAACTTGTTGGTTCAGTCTTAAATGATGCTGCTAACCAAGGTAAAGCAACTATGGACTTAGCAATTAATTTAGCAAATGGTAAAGACCCACTTGAAGGAACTGAGTGGAAGTTAGACGGCAAAGCTGTTCGTGTACCATATAAAAAGATTACTACAGAGAATTTAGAAGAAGCTAAAAAATCTTACGAATAAGCTAAGTTATTAAGTGCATAGATACTATCTATGCACTTTTTTAAGTTTAGGTAGTAATTGTTATTCAACGCTGTCATTATGAGGAGCCGTTTACGGTAACGTGATAATCTTAGCGTTGTTTTTGATAATTTGATTTAGACATTATCAATGACAGTATTACCGTATATGGAGGTATAGATGGGACAAAATGAATATTTACTAGAGATGAACGAAATTGTTAAAGAGTTCCCAGGTGTCAAGGCTTTAGATAAAGTTACTCTAAAGGTTAGACCACATAGCGTCCATGCTTTAATGGGGGAAAATGGCGCTGGCAAGAGCACTCTGATGAAGTGCCTTTTTGGTATTTATAAGAAAGATGCCGGTGAAATAAAATTTCAGGGAGAAGTGATTAACTTTAAATCGTCAAAAGAAGCCTTAGAAAATGGCGTCTCTATGGTTCACCAAGAGTTAAACCAAGTATCGACGACGAGAGTTGTTGACAATATTTGGCTTGGTCGCTTCCCTAAAAATGGGTTATTCATCGATGAGAAAAAAATGTATGAAGATACGCTTAAAATTTTTGAAGATTTGGGTATTAAGTTAGACCCTAGAGCGAAGATTAGTGACTTGACGGTTTCGCAAGCACAAATGGTTGAAATTGCTAAAGCGGTTTCTTACGGTTCTAAAATATTGATTATGGATGAACCGACAAGTTCGCTTAGTAATAAAGAAGTAGGGCATCTTTTTGATATTATAAACAAGTTGAGAGATAATGGCGTCGGCATAATTTACATTTCGCATAAAATGGATGAAATCAAGAAAATTTCTGATGAAATCACTATCATGCGAGATGGCAAATTTATTGAAAATAGAAATACTGCAGATATTACCATTGATGAAGTCATTAATTTAATGGTAGGTCGTGAGCTGAAAGATAGATTTCCACCTAAACACAATAAACCAGCAGAAGTCTTGCTAGAAGCAAAGAATTTAACAGCTGTTGATACTAAAAGTATTAAAGATGTTAGTTTCAATCTTAGAAAAGGCGAAATACTCGGCGTTGCTGGTTTGGTAGGTTCAAAACGTACGGACTTATTAGAAGCTATTTTTGGCGACAGGCGTTTAGCTTCTGGCGAACTGATTTTGAATGGCAAAAAAATTGATAATAGTACACCGAAGAAGGCAATTAGTAACGGGTTTGCTATGGTTACAGAGGAAAGAAGGGCGACGGGAATTTTTGCCGACCTCGATATTACATTTAATTCCTTGATTGCTAATATAGACGATTATATTGACCACATGTTTTTAAATAAGAATAAGCTTGGTAAAGATGTGAATTGGGTAGTTGAGTCTATGAGCGTCAAAACTCCGACGACAAAGACGAAGATAAAATCACTTTCTGGTGGTAATCAGCAAAAGGTTATTATTGGTCGTTGGCTTCTTACTAAGCCTGAAATTTTCCTTATGGATGAACCGACTAGGGGTATTGACGTCGGTGCAAAATATGAAATTTATAAGCTAATGGAAGATTTAGCCAGTGAAGGTAAAGCTGTTATTATGGTTAGTTCAGAAATGGCAGAGTTAATTGGTGTAGCGGATAGAATACTCGTTATGAGCGCTGGACGTATGGCGGGTATAGTTGACAGAGAGAATTTCTCGCAAGAGGAAATTATGCGTTTATCTGCGTTGCATTTATAGGAGGAATGATGGAAAATAAATATTCAAAAGAAAAAATAAAAGACCTACTACTAAATAATGCAATCTATATTGTTTTGCTATTTTTATTTTTAGGTATTGTAGCGGTAGAACCGAAATTTTTATCGGCAAGAACGTTTTTTAATATTTTAGACCAATCGTCAACGAGGGTAATTATGGCGCTTGGTGTTGGTAGTATTATCATTGCTAAGGGTACAGACCTTTCACTTGGTCGTCAGGTAGGACTAGCTGCCGTTGTGTCGGCATCGATGTTGCAAGCACCAGACTATGCCTACAGAATGTATCCTGATTTACCGCAGTTGAGCATATTTGTACCACTTTTAATAGTTATAGCTATTACCATGCTTTTCAGTATTATCAATGGTGTCGTTGTATCAAAATTCCACGTTGACCCTTTTGTAGCAACGCTAGGTATGATGATTATCGTCTTTGGAATTAACTCAACTTATTTTGACAGACCGCCTTATGGTGCACAACCTATCGGTGGACTAGATAAGCGTTATTTGGCACTTGGACAAGGTAAATTGTTTGAAACGCCAATTTCTTGGCTGGTGTTAATTGCTGTAATTGTAGTAGCCTTGATGTGGATAATTTGGAATAAAACCAAATTTGGTAAAAATATATTCGCTATCGGTGGTAATATTGAAGCGGCTAAGGTCAGTGGTGTCAATGTTGTTTTCTATACGATAGCTGTATTTGCTTTGGCTGGTATTTTGTATGGATTAGGCGGCTTCCTTGAAGCTGCTCGTATTGGTACAGCCACTAATAACACTGGTAATATGTATGAACTCGATGCCATTGCCGCCTGTATAGTCGGTGGACTGTCTTTTGACGGTGGTATAGGTTCCATTTCAGGTATTGTTATCGGTGTATTGATTTTCCAAGTTATTGCTTATGGTCTTACTTATATTGGCGTTAACCCATATTTACAGCTTATTATCAAAGGTTTAATTATTATTACGGCTGTTGCCATTGACTCGAGAAAGAATGCGGTTAAAAAATAAAATGAATTTAGATAATGCGATTAAAAAATTTGATGAATTTTATGGCGCGGGCGAGAAAAGGCTGTTTTTCTCGCCTGGGCGCATCAACTTAATTGGTGAGCACTTAGATTATAATGGTGGTCATGTTTTACCTGCCGCTATTGACAAGGGCATTTATTTTATTGTGCGTAAAAGAAATGACAGCAAGCTTAATCTCTGCTCGCTTAATATGAATGATAGTGCGCCTCATAGTTTTGCTGACTATAAAAGTATAGATAATAAAAATGCCCAGTGGTTAGTTTATCCTAGGGCTGTAATGAACTTTCTTAGCGATAAGAACATTACATTAGATAGTGGCTTTGATTTATTACTTTGGGCGGATTTGCCAAATGCTGCTGGCGTGTCGTCTAGTGCGGCGCTTCTTGTTGGATTTCTTTATATGGTGGATAGATTATATAAATTGAATTTTGAAAAGCTAGATTATGCCGTCTATGCGCGTGCGGTTGAAAATGATTATATAGGTTTACACTGCGGGATAATGGATCAATTTGCCGTCGCTTTTGGCAAGAAAAATCATGCGATTTTCTTAGATACGAAAAGTTTAGACTATCAATATATTCCAGCTGATTTAAAAGACTATAAAATTGTCGTTATCGATTCTAACAAAAAAAGAGAATTGATAAAGTCTGAATATAATAATAGAAAGGCTGAATGCGAGCAAGCGCTAAAAGACGTGCAGAAAAAGTACAAGGTTGATGCCTTAGCAGAATTTAATCTCGCAAGACTTGGTAATGTTACATTTACTTCTGATATTATTAGTAAGCGTGCACATTACGTAATTGCAGAAGAAGAAAGAGTGCTAAAATCTTGTGATTTTTTAACTAGAGGCGAGCTCGGTTCTTTTGCTGATGAAATGAATGAGTCGCATATAGGTTTGCGTGATTTATACGAAGTTACAGGCGATGAACTCGATTGTCTCTTTAATTTGGCTTTGAAACACGGCGCTAGTGGTGCACGTATGACGGGCGCTGGCTTTGGCGGATGTACGATTAATTTAGTTAAAGCGGATATTGTCGATGACTTCATTGACAAAGTTGTAATTGAGTATAAGCAAATTATCGGCTATGATGCTAGAGCATTTGTTACCACGCTTGGCGACGGCACAAAAGAATTATAAGTCGAGTATGAAAATCGGCTTATTTGGTTTGTGTGTATGAGCAGCAAGGCTTGTCATTAAAGGTTGCATGTACGAGCAGCAAGGCTTGTCATCCTGAGCACGAAGTGCGTGAGGATCTTAAGCCTTGCGACCAGTACAAGAGCGCGAAGCGCGTGAGAATCTTAAGCCTTGCGACCAGTTAATATAAATAATAATGGAGTTTTGAATGGCAAGTATTTATAGTGCAATTGATGCTTTAATACAATATGCAATAGAGAATAAATTAATTGTTTCACGCGATAGCGTTTATTGTCGCAATAGATTGCTAGAATTATTGGATATTCCAGACTATCAAGAGTTTAATAGCGCCGAGCTTAGTTATAAAGAAATTAAGCAAGCGCTACTTACTTATGCTTATGATAATAAGTTGATTGTTGGAAGAGGGACATCTTTTGAAGATGATTTTACAGCGCGTGTAATGAATATTTTCCTTAGCAAGCCGTCAGAAATAGAAAGTGAATTTTATCGTAATTATAAAATTTCTCCTAAAAAGGCAACAGATGAATTTTATGCCTTATCTAAGGCGACGGATTATATTAAAACAGAGCGTGTTAGTAAAAATATTGTTTGGGAATATCAATCTCAGTTTGGCAGCATTGATATGACGATTAATTTATCAAAGCCTGAAAAGACGCCTGAAGAAATTGCTTTAGCAGCAAAAACGACAGCAACTAGTTATCCGAAGTGCGTGCTTTGCAAGGAAACAGAGGGGCTTGCTGGTATTACGCGTGCGCCGAGACAAAATCATAGAATTATAAGTTTAGAGCTTGACAATAGGAAGCATTTTTTACAGTATTCGCCTTATGCATATTTTAATGAACATTTGATTGTGTTGGCTGCAAAGCATAGCCCTATGCATTTGACAATTCATTCTTTTAAGGCAATGCTTGATTTTGTTTGCCAATTTGAGCATTATTTTTTGGCGACGAATACCGATTTACCGCTCGTTGGCGGCTCTATTTTATCACATGAACATTATCAAGGGGGCGACTTTGTTTTCCCACTTGATAAGGCTGAAGTAACTGAAACGCTTTTCTTTAATAATATAAAAGTTGAGTTGCTAAATTGGGCAATGTCGGCTATACGCGTGAAAGCTACTGATAAGGATGAATTAGTTGCTTATATCGATATATTGCTGAACGCTTGGCGCGAATATGAGAATGAAGCGCTTGATATTTTACCGTATACTGATGAAATTTGTCATAATACACTTAATTTTGTCATCAGAAAAAATGGTAATGAATATAGTGCTATTGTTGTCTTTCGTAATAATCGCTGTAATGATGAATTCCCTAAGGGGATATTTACGGCGCGAGATGAATATCGCTCTATTAAAAATGAAAATATCGGTATTATTGAAGTTATGGGCTTAGCAATTTTGCCTGCTCGTTTAAAAATGGAATTAACGGACATGAAAATTTATTTAGAGGATGGCGAGCTAGCTGAGCGCTCAGTTAAACATAAGCAGTTTTTAGAGATTATTAAAGGTAGTTATAATGGCGAAAATATTGATACATATCTTAATGACAAGATTGGCGAGGTTTTCGTTAATATTTTAATGAATTGTGCTGTATTTAAAAGCGATGAAAAGGGCAGAAATGCTTTGAGGAATTTTATCAATCAAATTGGGGAAGGCTATGAAACAATACATTCTTAAGAATAGAGATATTGAGCTAAACGTTTTAACAACGGGGGCTAGCCTTTATGATTTTAAATATAAAGGACAAAGTCTTGTTGTGAAAAATAAAAAGCCAGAAGATTATAAAGTCAATCCTGATTATCTTGGCACTACAGTTGCGCCTTTAGCAGGGCGCTATTTAATTGATGGCGAAATTATTCTTCACAGCGGGGAGAAGGGCTTAGCGCGCAAGGAATTCACTTTAATTCACGCTGATGAAAAGCAAATTGTCTTAGAGTGCGATTTTTTAAAGGTAAAATACAATTTGCTAGCTAAGGGCTTCAAGATAGAATTTATCGCTGAAAATGCAGAAAAAATGCTGCTTAATATTACCAATCACAGTTATTTTTGTTTGGATAAAGGCGGCAGCGTTAATACGCATAAAGCGTTGATAAATTCCAAATATATAACTTTAAAGAATGAAGAGAATTTGGCTATAGGAGTTGAACGGAATAGCATTAAAGAATTAGATTTTAGTCAAACAAAACCTGATGATTATTATTATTTTCAAGATGAAAAAGAATTGCTCTTACAGTCTCAACTTGTGGATTTTAAGCTAAAACTCAGCACAAGTTATGACGGTGTTGTTCTCTATACTTATAATAATCCTAGCAATGCAGAAAATAGGCACAGTGCAGTGGCAATAGAGCCGCAGTACGCGCCTAATAGTTTTAATTTGTTTGACAGTTATTATCATTACATAAAATATGAAGTGGAAGAGTAATTGTAACTATTCGGTTGTCTTGCCTGCGTTGTCATTGAAGGAAGTTCGCATTTACGAGCAGCAAGCCCTGTCATACTGAGGAGGAGCGCAGCGACAACGTGAGTATCTTAGGGCTTGCGACCTTAAATAACACGACTTTTATTATTTAACTAAATAGTTGCATAATTTATTTACGAGAGCAAAGGAATATATATATGAAAATATTAGTTACTGGTGGACTTGGTTTTATCGGCTCGCATACTGTTGTTGAATTGTTAGATAGTGGTTATGAAGTTATAATTGCTGATAATTTAGTGAATGCTAAAATTGAAGTGTTAGATAAGATAAAGCAAATCACGAATAAAGATGTGTTGTTTTATCAGTATGACGTCACTGATGAAAGCAAAATGGAAGAAATTTTTAAAGCGCATCAATTAGATGGCATTATTCATTTTGCAGGTTTAAAGGCAGTTGGCGAATCTGTAGAGAAGCCTTTAGAGTATTATAGAAATAATGTACTTAGTACCATTGTCTTGTGTAAACTTGCGATTGAGCATAAGGTTGAACGCTTAGTATTTAGTTCGTCGGCAACGGTTTATGGCGAACAGGAAATACCTTTCAAAGAAAGCTTTGAGCTTAAAAAGACGACCAATCCTTACGGCGAAACAAAAGCGATGAGTGAGCGTATTATTACTGATGCCGTTAGTGCTAATCAAGGCTTTAATGCGAGTTTGCTTCGCTATTTTAATCCTATTGGCGCACATAAGAGTGGTTTAATTGGCGAAGACCCTAATGGCATACCAAACAACTTAATGCCTTATGTTACTAAAGTAGCCAAAGGGCAGCTGGAGATACTTTCAGTTTACGGCGATGATTACGACACTGTCGATGGCACAGGTGTTAGAGATTATATTCACGTAGTTGACCTTGCAAAAGCCCATTTAGTCGCCTTAGTAAAAATGGATAAAGGATTAAGCGTTTATAATATTGGTACAGGCAAGGGCACATCGGTTCTAGAATTAGTTAATGCTTTTATTAAAGAAAATGGCGTCGATGTACCTTATAAAATCGTCGGTCGTAGGGCAGGGGATATCGCTGCATTTTACGCTGATGCGACAAAAGCAGAAAAAGAGCTTGGCTGGAAAGCAGAGTTAGATATTAATGATATGGTCAGAGATGCTTGGCACTTTGAAAAAAATAATTAAATCTTGAAATCAAAAAAAACCCGCGTTTAGCGGGATTTTAGTGTCTAAGTTATAGCTTAAAGAGTTCAACTTCTGCCTGTAATTTTGTTGCCATACTAGCAAGATCTTCACTAGCGCTAGAAATGTCTTTAATAGAAGTCGTTTGCGTTTCAATAGCAGCAGCAGCTTCTTGTGTTGTAGCAGCATTTTGCTCAGCTATTGCCGAAAGATTTTGAATGATACCAGTGATTTCGTTGTTTTTCATCTCTATAGCATGAGAATTATTATTGACTAATGCAACAATTTCTTTACTTCTATCTAATGCCGTTTCTATTTGGTTGAATTTTTCTTGTGTTAAGAGAGTTTGCTTATTTTGTTGTTCAGCGATTCCGCCTGCATTTTGCATTTTGTTAACGGCACTTTGCGTTTTATCTTTTAAGTTTGCAATGACGGTTTTAATTTCATCTGTGAATTTTGTTGAATCTTCAGCTAGCTTTCTGATTTCTTCAGCAACGACGGCAAAACCACGACCAGCTTCGCCAGCACGAGCGGCTTCTATCGCAGCATTTAGTGCTAAAAGATTTGTTTGGTCAGCGATGGATTGTATCATTTCACTAGCCTTGGAAATTGCTTCAGCACTTTCATTCGTTTCGACTATTGTTTGATTGACTTCAAGCGATTCCTTGCGATTTTCTTCTGTTAATGCTTTTAGTTGTAACATTGCTTCGCGCCCTTCATCTTTTTTGTTATCGATGTCTTGAACGGAAGCTAAGAGTTCGTCTAACGCAGAAATCATTTCGTGAAGGGATTCGGTATTGGCTTCAATTGTCTCGGCAGCTGTTTGTGTATCTTGCGCTTGACTTGTTGCTCCTTCCGCTATATTGCTTACGGCGTTTACAACATCTGTAGCCACACTATTGGTATTATGTGATGTGGACATTAGTTTTTCTGCGGTTTGTGTTGTACTATTTGCAAGTTCCGTAATATTTAAAATTAAGCTTTTTATATTTTCAGCCATTGTGTTTATATTTCTGCTTATTACACCAATTTCGTTTTTATTGTTAGAAAAATCGTCATTTGGAACATAATTGAGTTCGTAATTTGAAATAGCGTTAATGTATGATTGTATACTATCAAATTGTTTGTGAAGTGTTTTATAAATATATATTGAAATTATTATCACTAAGAGCAGAATTATTAAGGCAACAATAATAAATGATTGTTGTATTTTACTTGCGCCCACAAAAATGACATCATTAGGAACAGTTATAAACATATTCCAATTACTCGTTTCTATTAAAGCTGAATAATTTGTATAAGATGTTCCCAAAACATTTGAATGCACTGATTGGTTTCTTTTACTAATTAACTCATCGTAAATGCCTTTATATAAGTCAACTTCTTTGATTGATGTGTTTTCTTCTCCTTCAACATTACTACAGAGCATACTGCCATCAGCGGTCGATAAGTAAATTTTACCAGCACCATCATAAATCTTTTCTGCAGCAATTAAATTAAATAAATCGGTAATTTTGATGTCGGATGCAATGACACCTAAAAGTTTGCCAGTGTCTGTCTTTATGGGGCAGGCTACAGTGATTAAATAGTCGCCAGCTTCTTCGTAGACGCCAGTGTAATAAGCTCCGTCATTTGCTACAGCACCTATATAATATTCTCTCTGTCTATAATCAGTATCAGGTGCTCCCTCCCAGTCAATGTCGCATATCGTTTCGTTATTTTCGTCTATAGTGTAGCAATATAATAAGCAAGAATCTTCGCTAAATAGAGCTAAATCTTTATTATTTTTGCGTTCCTTGGTTTTTAAATCAGGATATTTTTTCAAAAAACTTTTAGCCGTTACATCTAAAATAGTCGCTTTTTCTTCTAACCAACTAGAGATAGTTTTATCTAGTATAACAGCTTGATTTTCTAAAATCATAGCCGAATTATTTTTTTCGGCTTTTCTCGCTACATTATAGCCGATGATAGAAAGTGAAGCAATAGCTAATGCAGTTATAATGACAAATATCAGCGAAATCTTTTGTGAAATTTTCATTCGGTTTTCTCCTTTTGATTCACGGTTTCTATAATAATATGTATAACCTAGCTGATTTATCGGCATTAACTGAATAATTTATTATATTAAAATCAAAATAAATCTATATATTTTTAATTAGAGCAAAAAATCTCGCAAATGCGAGACTTTAATTAAAATATATCATAGCTTTAAAAGCACCACCTATAATAATGCGTGCTAGTTCTAATTCGACTTTATGACCCCAAGAAGAAACGCTAATTACTGGCTCTTGCTTTTCATTTAGTTTTAATTCAGTAATAGTAAGCCAGTGTTTATCAAAATTAGCACAACAATGTCTATCGTCGTTTGTTGTATATTCAACAGATTTTAGTTTTGGGTTGTAAGTATTGAGTAAGATAACTGGTTTATTGCGAGTTAAGGCACTTTCTATATAATAATATGTATTGTCTAAAGTCCACGCTTGATTGAAAATATAATGATTGAGTTCTATTTGACGTTGGTTTGTGTAAGCGTAGACTTTCTTTCTAAAATTACTTAGTGTGGGTATGCCGATAGATAAATTCCCCAAATGAATTGGCATAATATAGTGATATATTTCTTGCATATAGTTTAAATAATCGCTTTTATTGATAGTATTATGTGTGAAAGGGGATAGTGCTTTATATTGTTCATTTGTTATCGATAAATAGCAAAAAGTATTAGCAGCAGCGATAGTGGCGCAGGCAGATTTCCGCGCCAGCTTTTGTGGAAACCAAAGCTGGCTTCCGCCATAATAACTATTATTATTGTCGATTATGTGAATAAAATCTTTGTGTTTTAAAGTGATTATATTATTTGGCATAAGAATCCTTTGTGACAATTTAGTTAAGTGAAATTTTGATATAATTGTACAACGATTGTCAGCGACGTCAGCGCGCGGTGTCGCTTTATTTTTCGCGTAGAGTGTTCTGCGCAGCAGGTTCTCTTAGCGAAAACATAAAGCAGAACGATTCAGCGCAAGGAGCGTTTCAATCGTTGGCTGAATAGTTATAATCCTTAAATTAGTATAGAAAAAAAGCAATTAAAAAGCAATCCTTAGATTGCTTTTTAATTGCTTTTGGAGCGGAAGACGGGATTTGAACCCGCGACCCTCGCCTTGGCAAGGCGATGCTCTACCACTGAGCCACTTCCGCAAGTGGTGGGAGTAACAGGGCTCGAACCTGTGACCCCCTGCTTGTAAGGCAGGTGCTCTCCCAGCTGAGCTATACTCCCACATGGAGCCGACAATGGGACTCGAACCCGCAACCTATTGATTACAAATCAATTGCTCTACCAATTGAGCTATGTCGGCACGTTGTTTA
>PDWI01008383.1_pt1 | contig 12198 bp, 12 predicted proteins | sample 1430891 | NCBI WGS metagenome assembly PDWI01 (sample SAMN01162508, study PRJNA174530) | Oral metagenome, whole genome shotgun sequencing project. | biome: Marine environment; feature: Marine mammal; material: Swab sample of the gingival sulcus; isolation source: swab sample of gingival sulcus...
TGGTAAATTGCAAGCCGAAATCAGTCAGCCAAGTTTCCAAAAAGCGAAAACTTATCTCGCCCAAGTTGAAGGCAGTATCGATAAAACCGCCCTGCAAGCCTTACAAAACGGTGTGCTGTTAAAAGACGGGATAACCGCGCCGGCAACGGCTATAAAAATCTCGCCGCCTAAATTATGGCGACGCCGGCCACCGGTGCGTTACCGCAAAAACGTGCCGGAGTCTTGGGTCAGATTAACCATTACCGAGGGACGTAACCGTCAAGTCAGACGTATGCTGGCCCGTGTCGGCTTTCCCTGCCTGCGATTAATACGTGTCTCAATCGGTGACTGGCAGTTGCAAGATTTACAGCCGGGGCAGTTTCAACGTTTAGCCGTCAGAGAGTAAAGACAATTGGAAACCAGGGCTGTTGGAAATCAAGGCTTTTGGAAACCAGGGCGGATGAAAATAAAGCCTCCGTGCCTGGCAATAAACATCAACAATACGGCAAACGAACAGTGAATAAAAGCATCTATAGCAAAAGCACTACGGTATATTTTGCCGCATGCCGGCACGTTGCATCTGCCAAAAAGCAAAGCCTAACAAAGAATGACACCGGTGCCTGAAGGGGCGCGTTGAACACCCTTGCCGGACAAAAAACCGGCATAGCAAAAGGAGATAAGACTAACGCTGGCGCTGCATAATCACCGTCATGATACTGGCCAGGGGGGTATCCTGATAGTTTTTATCGGGCGCAAAAAATTGCTGTAGCCGCTGAATAATTTCAGTTTTTAATTGTTTTGCATGTGTTTTTGCTTTTTCCAGACCCAATAAGCTAACATAAGTCGCTTTGGCGTTACTGACATCGGAGCCACTGGGTTTACCCAAAATTGCGCTGCTTTGTGTGACATCTAAAATATCGTCTTGGATTTGATAAAACAATCCCAGTGACAGAGCGGCATCGGACAGCATCTGATATTTTTTGACATTAACTGATTCGGCACAAAGGTAAACCCCAAGGAGACAGGCTTCGATTAATTTGGCTGTTTTTTGTTGGTGTAACCGGTTTAATACCGGCAAAGTGATTGTTTTAGGGGTGTTTTCACAGCTTAAATCCGTGTCCTGTCCACCGACCATCCCGTCAATACCGGCACAGTTTGCCAATAACTGGATTTGTTGTAATTGTTGTTCGGGCTTGATAGTGTTTTGTTCCCGGCTTAGGATAGCAAAGGCCAGTGTATTTAAAGCGTCGCCGGCCAGAATTGCCGTGGCTTCGTCAAATTTTTTATGACAAGCCGGTTGTCCGCGGCGTAAATCATCATCATCCATTGCCGGCAAATCATCGTGTATCAGGGAATAGGTATGAATGGCTTCAATTGCCAGTGCCAGATAATCGACTTGCGCCAGTGCGATGCCTAAACTGTCTGCCATGGCATATACCAGCGCGGGACGTAAACGTTTTCCCCCAACGGCAAAAAAACTGTAATGGACAGCCTCATAAAGCCGACCAATATGCTGCCGGTTATGGGGTAGCTGTTGCCTGGCAAACGCATTAAAGCGTTGCTGGTAATCGGGTAAGCAGGCTGTCATTGCATTGTTGTATGGCAAATTAATCAATGATGAGCTAAAGTATCATTTTTTAGCTTATGTTGCAATCGGCGCCGAAAAAAAGATGGTTAACAGACTTTTCCTAAAAGAATAAAAATAATCACTGCAAATAAAAGCACTTTTGGTTACAATACTTTCAATTTCTGTTACAAAAATCAAAAAAGTTGGATGATAGGATTACTCAGCGGTACCATCCGCTATAAAAAAGCGCCGTATTTGGTGATTGAATGCGGCGGCGTGGGTTATGAGGTTGAGGCCACCATGAATGCTTTTGCTCAATTACCGGAAATTGGCGGGCAAGCAGTTCTTTATACGCATTTATCTGTTCGTGAAGATGCCCATGTTTTGTTTGGTTTCAGTGATTGGCAAGAACGGGATTTATTTCGCGTTCTTATTAAAGTCAGCGGTATCGGGCCGAAAATGGGAATTGCCATTTTATCGGGGATGAGTGTACCGGAATTGGCCTCTGCCATTACCGCACAAGACAGTGTCAGCCTGACCAAATTACCCGGTATTGGTAAAAAAACCGCCGAGCGTATGGTGGTTGAGCTAAAAGATAAATTGACAGCGATGGCAACCTTACCCTCCGCTGATGGTGCTGCCCCGTCGGTATCACAGGTGGCAGAAGATGCCGTTGCCGGTCTGGTGGCATTAGGTATCAAGCCGCAAATGGCGGAAAAAATGATTGCGGCGGTTTACCAAGAAGGCAGCGACAGTGCCACCTTGATTCGTTATGCCTTACAACAAAATCAACACAAAAGGTAAGTAATGATTGAATCCGATAGACTGATATCTGCCAATAGTCAGCAAGACAGCCCGGTTGAAGTCGATAACGACCGCGCCATTCGCCCGAAAAAATTGGACGAATATATCGGTCAGGAACCGATTCGCGAGCAAATGAGCATTTTCATTCAAGCTGCCCGCAAGCGCCACGAACCCTTAGACCATACCCTGTTATTCGGCCCGCCGGGACTGGGAAAAACGACCTTGGCCAACATTATTGCAACGGAAATGGGGGTGAATCTGCGCACCACTTCGGGGCCCGTGTTGGATAAGGCGGGAGATTTGGCCGCCATTTTAACCAATCTGGAGCCTCATGATGTGTTGTTTATCGATGAAATACATCGCCTCAGCCCGGTGGTTGAGGAAATTTTATACCCGGCGATGGAAGATTACAAAATTGATATTGTTATCGGTGAAGGGCCTGCCGCCCGCTCTATTCAGCTTGATTTACCACCGTTTACCCTGGTCGGAGCAACAACGCGGGCAGGGCTGTTAACTTCACCGCTGCGCGACCGCTTTGGTATTGTCCAACGTCTGGAATTTTATAATGCCGATGAATTACGCCGTATCGTTATGCGCTCGGCACGTTTGATGGAAGTTATGTGTGATGAAGAAGCGGCTTTGGAAATCGGTCAACGTTCCCGGGGCACGCCGCGTATTGCCAACAGATTGTTACGCCGTATTCGTGACATTGCCGAAGTCACTGCCAACGGCCAGGTGAGTATGGCCATTGCTCAAAAGGCGCTGGAGATGCTCCACGTTGATAGTGCCGGGTTTGATCATTTGGACCGGCGCTTATTAGGTGATATTATCAGCAAATTTGCCGGCGGCCCGGTAGGGCTGGATACCATGGCGGCAGCGATTGGTGAGGAACGCGGTACCATCGAAGACGTACTGGAACCCTATCTTATTCAGCAAGGTTATTTAATGCGAACGCCGAAAGGGCGGGTGGCAACCGAGATGGCCTATCGCCACTTGGGCATTGAGCCATGAAAAGTCTGCAAAATCGCGCCCTGATTGTCTTGCTTTGGCGTGTGGCGGAATACCGTTTCTTCGATTATAATAAGCAACCGAAGGCGACTGAAGGAATTTACAAAAACAACATCGATTAAAATTATGTCACAATATAATGCTGCCGATTTAGATGTGCTGAAAGGTTTGGAGCCGGTGCAGGTTCGCCCGGGAATGTACACCGATACAACACGCCCTAACCACTTGGCACAGGAAGTCATTGACAACAGTATTGACGAGGCACAGGCGGGGCACGCCACCCGTGTGTGTGTGGTGTTACACAGTGACGGTTCGTTATCGGTAACTGACGACGGGCGGGGGATGCCGGTGGATATTCACCCCGAAGAAGGCATTAGCGGGGTCGAGTTGATTCTCAGTAAGCTGCACGCCGGGGGCAAGTTCTCCGATAAAAACTATCAATTCTCAGGCGGTTTGCACGGGGTGGGTATTTCCGTCGTTAATGCGTTGTCAGAATGGTTGACGGTCGAAGTCCGGCGTGGTGGTAAGGTCTATGAGATGGCGTTTGCCAACGGTGTGAAAACCCAGGAATTAACCGTTACCGGTAAAACCTTAAAACGTGACACCGGGACAACGGTACATTTTCTGCCGAATGCCAGGTATTTTGAAACGGCCAATTTTTCTCTGCCACGACTGATTACCAATTTACGCGCCAAGGCGGTGTTGTCGAAAAAGCTGCAGGTGATTTTATCCGACGAAAAAAATGAAAAAGACTACACCTGGCAGTTCGAGGACGGTTTAAGTACCTATATTCAGGATGCGGTAGGCGATATTCCCACCCTGCCGGCAACGCCGTTTAAGCTGGCTTATGATGATGAACACGGTGAAGTTGAAGGTGTTTTTTGTTGGTTTGCCGAGCCCAGCAGCACTTCTGTGTATGAAAGTTATGCTAACCTGATTCCTACCACCGGTGGCGGGACGCACGTTAACGGGCTGCGTTTGGGTATTGTTGAAGCACTGCGAGAGTTTTGTGATTTCAGAAACCTGATTCCGCGCGGGGTAAAAATCACCCCCGATGATGCTTTTGAAGGTTGTCAGTTTGTTTTATCCATCAAAATTCCCGACCCGCAATTTTCCAGTCAAACCAAAGAACGCTTAAGTTCCCGCAATGTCTCGTCCTGGATTGCCGGTATTGTTAAAGACCGTTTTAGCCTGTGGTTAAATGCCAATCCCGAAGAGTCGGAAAAAATTGCCGAACTGGTTATCCAGCAAGCGCAAAAACGTCTGAAAAAGGCCAAAAAAGTAGTGCGTAAAAAAATCAGTACCGGCCCTGCCTTACCGGGTAAACTGACTGATTGTGCCAACCAGGATTTAAGCGAGACCGAGATTTTCCTGGTCGAAGGGGACTCTGCCGGCGGGTCGGCAAAACAGGCCCGGTTAAAAGAATTTCAGGCGGTAATGCCGCTGCGCGGTAAGATTTTAAACACTTGGGAAGTGGATTCAGGACAAGTGCTATCCAGCCAAGAGGTACACGATATTGCCGTCGCCATCGGCGTTGACCCGGACAGTGATAATCTGGCGGGGCTGCGTTACGGTAAAATTTGTATACTGGCGGATGCCGATTCGGACGGCGCCCATATTGCTACCCTGATTTGTGCGCTGTTTATGAAACACTTTAAAAGACTGGTGGCCGAAGGACACGTTTTTGTTGCTATGCCACCGCTGTATCGCATCGACTGCGGTAAAACCATTGCTTATGCCTTGGATGATGCCGAACGTGATGAAATGATGCAAAAAATGGCCGGCGAAAAAGCCGCTAAGGGCAAGAAAATTACCGTGACCCGCTTTAAGGGACTGGGGGAAATGAATCCCTCGCAATTACGTGAAACCACCATGCATCCGGACACGCGGCGACTGGTACAGCTGCTGGTCGAAGACGAGGCAATGACCGAAGAAATGTTCGACAAGCTGCTGGCGAAAAAACGCAGCGGCGACCGCAAAGCCTGGCTAGAGGATAAGGGCAGCTTGGCAGTGGTTGACTAATAACCGCTTGATAGCAAAGATAACAATGGAAGATATTCAAATTATCAGTGCAACACGAACGCCCAATACGGCGTTACTACAGATGGCAGATTTAATGCAATACGGTGTTCTTTTGTTGTTGCTGTGTTTATTGGTTTATGTGGGATTAACCTCATCCTTTCTCAAACAACTGAAGGCGAGTGAGCCGGCGTTGTGGCAATCGCTGGGCAGTCCCACTCTGTTAAACAATAATCGTGCTTTATTTGCCTTATTGTTCGGTCAAGCAAACAGGGCATTACCCGAAACATTGGCTGATAAAGCGAAGATATTACGTTATCTGACCTACCTGATTATCCTGATGATTGTCGTGTTAACGGTTGTTTTATCGTTTATTATTTAGATTGATAACCCTAATGAGTTGAAGTATGGTATTTAAGAATATAGAAACACTGCCCATCCGGGATTTTGTCGAAAAATCTTATTTGGATTATTCAATGTATGTCATCTTAGACCGGGCTTTACCGCATATCGGTGACGGCTTAAAACCGGTACAACGGCGTATCATTTACGCGATGTCAGAGCTGGGACTGTCGGCAATGTCGAAGCATAAAAAGTCCGCCCGTACGGTAGGGGACGTATTGGGTAAGTATCATCCGCACGGTGACAGTGCCTGTTATGAAGCAATGGTACTGATGGCACAAAATTTTTCCTATCGTTACCCGTTAGTGGACGGACAGGGTAACTGGGGTTCGATTGATGACCCGAAATCATTTGCCGCCATGCGTTATACCGAATCCAAACTGACCAAATATGCCCAAGTGCTGCTGCGTGAACTTTCCCAGGGGACAGTGTCGTGGCAGCCCAACTTTGACGGCACAATGAAAGAGCCGGTGTTATTACCGGCTATGCTGCCTAATATTTTGTTAAACGGTGCCAGTGGTATTGCCGTTGGTATGAGTACCGATATACCGCCGCATAATATCGGTGATGTGGCGGCAGCCTGTTTGGCGCTGATTGACCAGCCTGATATTACCGTTGGCGAATTGGCTTCGATTATTCAAGGGCCGGATTATCCCACTTTTGGTGAATGTATTACAGCACAAAAAGATTTACAAACACTGTATGAGACCGGTACCGGTTCGGTTAAATTACGGGCAACCTATGTCATTGAAGATAAGCAAATTATCATTAACTCCTTACCGTACCAAACCTCCGGTGCTAAAATTATGGAGCAAATTGCCGCCCAGATGACGGCCAAGAAGCTGCCGATGATTGATGATATCCGTGATGACTCCGACCAGGATTGTCCGGTCAGATTAATATTAACACCGCGTTCCAACCGGGTAGATTTACAACAAGTGATTAGCCATTTATTTGCCACCACTGATTTGGAAAAAAACTACCGCGTTAATTTCAATATGATTGGTTTAGATCATAAACCGCAAGTCAAAAATATTGCCCAAATTATCGCTGAATGGCTGCAGTTTCGCCGTGACACCGTTACTCGGCGTTTGCAAACACGTTTGGATGCCGTCAATAAACGTTTGCATTTATTAGACGGTTTGTTGCTTGCCTTTTTAAACTTGGATGAAGTTATTCGCATTATCCGTGAAGAAGACGAACCCAAGGCTGAACTAATTAAAACGTTTGAGCTGACGGAGACTCAAGCGGAATATATTTTGGAAACCAAGCTGCGCCATCTGGCACGTCTGGAAGAAATGAAAATCAGGGAGGAGCAAACGGCGCTGCTGAAAGAACAAAAGCAGTTAAACGGTTTGTTGGGTAGTGGCAAAAAACTAACTAAACTGATTCGTGATGAAATTGTCAAAGTCGCCAAAGAATTCGCCAGTGAGCGTCGCACGCTGTTAATTGAACGGGATGCCGCCAAAGCTATCGATGAGTCGGCTTTAACACCATCTGAAACGGTGACGGTCATCTTATCGAAAATGGGTTGGGTGCGTTTGGCCAAAGGTGGGCAAATTGAAGCGCACGAATTACCTTATAAAGCCGGAGATAAGTATCAAGACCATGTGGTTGGCAAGTCCAATAATATGGTGGTGTTTTTAGCCGATGATGGCCGCTCGTTCAGCTTGCCGGCACATACGCTGCCTTCGGCCCGTGGCTTTGGTGAGCCGCTGACAGGCAAATTAACCATTGGCAATCGTCATTGTCAATATGCTTTGCTGGATAATGCCAAAGCCAATTATTTATTTACCTCCGATATCGGCTACGGCTTTATCAGTGCTTACGAAAATTTAATCAGTCGGGCCAAAGCCGGTAAATCTTTCTTGAGCTTGGGTGGCGCCAAAGCTCTGGCACCGGTGAAATTACTGGATAACGTGAATTATCTCCTGTTTATTAGCGATGACGCCCGTGTGTTGGTGCTTGAGCGTAGTGAAATCCCTGAACTAGGGCGTGGTAAAGGGAATAAGTTGATTCAAATTCCCCCCAAACTGATCAAAGCGGGAGTTCGCCTAAAAGAAATTATTCCGCTTGCGGGGGATGAAACCTTACGTTTTAAAGTCGGACGCAGTAAGGAAAACATCAGCCCGGAAATGTGGCTTAAATGGGTAAGCAGCCGTGCTAAACGCGGGGCGAGCCTGCCCAAAGGCATGGAAAATTACAAAATGATTGAAGTACAGAAACCGTAGTTGCCTTAAGCACTTTTGTGGTACAATCAGTCGCAACAAGCGAACCGGATAAAAACCAATGCAATTATCGCAACGCCCTAAACTGACACCACCGGACGGACACAATAAAGTCTTGCTACACTCTTGCTGTGCCCCGTGTTCGGGTGAAATAATGGAAGCAATGCTGGCCTCCGGCATTGATTATACGATTTTTTTCTATAACCCGAATATTCACCCGCGCAAAGAATATCGTATTCGTAAAGAAGAAAATATTGCTTTTGCGGAAAAATTCAACGTCCCCTTTATTGACTGTGATTACGATAGTGATGCCTGGTTTGCCCGTGCTAAGGGGATGGAGTTTGAACCTGAACGAGGTATCCGCTGCACGATGTGTTTTGATATGCGTTTTGAACGTACGGCCTTATACGCCCACGAACACGGTTTTCCGGTGATGACCAGTTCCCTGGGCATTAGCCGCTGGAAAAATATGCAACAAATCAACGATTGTGGTTTACGGGCGGCGGCTCCTTACCCCGATGTTCAATACTGGACATTTAACTGGCGTAAGGGTGGGGGCAGCCAGCGTATGATAGAAATCAGCAAACGCGAGAAATTTTATATGCAGGAATATTGCGGTTGTAGTTATTCGTTGCGCGATAGTAACGCCTGGCGGCTATCCAAAGGACGGGAGAAAATCAAAATTGGCGTCAAATATTACGGTATGGACGATGATAAAACTTAGAGAAGCCCTGGCGCCAACGCCTGCACACGGCCACTTCATCGTTGCGCGGTGCTCGAAATCCTCATTTACTGCGGATAAACCCAATCACTCACTCGCGAGTGGTCAGGTAAACGCCGCCGGTTTCTGCGCGCCGTGCGCCGCGAATTTTTCCCGTTCGGCTGTTTGTGCAAAAGTTTCTCTTGTTAAGGGCATGCTATTATCGGGCTATGTCAATATTTAACAGAGCCCCCGCTGTGTTGACACGTCATCGCATTGGTGAACAGGCGGAAAAATCAGCCTGTCGATATTTGCAGCAACAGGGACTTAAGTTGCTTAAAAAAAATTTTCATAGCCGTTTCGGGGAAATTGATTTGATTATGCAGGACGATGATACCGTGGTTTTCGTTGAAGTGCGCTGTCGGCAAGCCAATGCCCAAGTGAATTCTTTGGAGTCGGTCACTGCCAGCAAAATTGAAAAAATTCGTAAAACTGCGACGTATTATTTGTTACAATTTGAGCAGTTGCCTTGTTGCCGTTTTGATGTCATTGCCATGATACACAATGGTGACAATTCCGATTATAATATTGATTGGATAAAAAATGCGTTTTAGTACTTATAGTTATCTACTATTTTATTAACAGAGATTTTTATTAACAGGGGTTATTATGCAAAAACTACTGATGGTTTCATTGATGAGTGCCACCTTAATGTTGTCGGGTTGTGCCGGTTTGTTGGTGGGGGGTGCGGTGGTCGGTACGGCGGCGGCTGTTTCAACATTACACGATAGACGCACGCCCGGCACGGTGGTTGACGACCGTAATTTGGAGTTGGTGATCAGCAAAAAAATACTGGGAAACCAGTTTATTAATACACACAGCCACAGCAATCTGACCATTTATAACGGTGTGGTGCTGGTGACCGGTGAAGCGGCTAATGCCAAGGTCAAAAACGATATCATTAATTTAGTCCGTTCGACAGCAAATGTTAAAGCAGTCAGGGAAGATATCGCCATTATGCCTAACAGTTCATTGCTCAGTCGCAGCAATGACTCGGCCATTACGACAAAAGTTAAAACGGCACTATTATCGCTAGACTTACCGAATTTTGATCCGACTTTGCTTAATGTCAGCACCGAGCGCGGCAAAGTTTATTTAATGGGGCTGGTGACCCGCCTGGAAGCAGAAGCAATTATTGACAGAGTCCGACGTGTCAGAGGGGTTTTGTCAGTAACGGATGTCTTTGAGTATATTCAATAGCAAAGCGGCGGAATAATCCGTTTCTGCCAAACGGGCTTGCTGTGGCCGTCGTGTTGTCTGCGCTTGTTTGCCGTAGTGGTTTGTTTTGCAAAATTGGTATGGGAATCCTGTGGGATATAACTTTAACTTTTAATTGGAGAATATGATATGAAAGAAAAATTACAAAAAAAAATGGTTTTACCGGTTGCTCTGGCTTCGGCATTGGCACTGGCGGGTTGCTCGGCCAGTGAAATTAATTCGGGTATAGGCGTCGCCGGCAATCTCTTTAAGGGCTTTTCCATCACCAATGAGCAATTGGCGGCAGAAGCGCGTTTATCTGTTGAGGCTATGGATAAAAAGCAAAAGGTGGCTTCTGCCAAAAATCGTTATTCTCGTCGGTTAAGAAAATTAACCCGCAATTTGCAGCACTACGAAGGAATGAACTTGAATTATAAGGTCTATTTGTCTAAGACAGTCAATGCTTTTGCTACTCCGGACGGGTCGGTCAGGGTGTATTCCGGTTTGATGGATATGATGAGCGATGATGAGTTGCTTGCCGTGATTGGCCACGAAATCGGCCACGTAAAAAAACAACATTCACTCAACGAATACAAAAAAGCCTATATTGCCAAAGCCGTTAAAGAGGGCGTAACAGCCTATGGCAGTGGTACGGCATCTGCCTTAGCGGGTTCGTATGGCGATATTGGTTTACAATTTTTGGGGGCACAGTTTTCGCAAAGTGATGAGTTAGAAGCCGATAGCTACGGTGTCGGGGTGCTGAAATATCTAGGCAAAAATCCCTGTGCTGCGGTCAGTGCCCAGCGTAAATTGCAGCAATTGGGCAGCAGCGGCGGTTTGTTCTCTTCTCACCCCTCATCGGCAAAACGTATTGATAAGCTCGATAAAGTTACCGGCGGGGTGTGTGCGAAGTAGCTATTGCTAATATTGCTAAGCCCCCCGCCTTTGCCAAATGTAACACGGTACACTGCGGCGTGCGGCTTTGTGCGCTTTGTATCTTGATTTTAAATGATAGTAGTGCTTCCCCTCTCCCTTCGGGAGCGGGGAATTGATAGCTGTGCTCCGCTGGGGGGGCTTAAAACAGCAGCATGTTGCGGGATGTAGCCACGCCACCAATTTTTCTCGGTATAGTGCTTACCCGGCCGCTTGCGAGTGGTCACGCGTCACCTCGCCGTCGCTGTGGTACGCTGTAGTACTGGCGAGACGACGTGCCTCGTACCGGAAAATAATTGGCACGACTATTTAAACCTTATTGCAAGCGTTTGATTAGCGTTTGGTACTTTTTACTTTTCAGTGTCTTCTCGGTCTCGATAGCAAGTTGTTTACCTTTTAACGGACCAACTTGAATCAAATATTTGCGTTTTGTTTGGAGGATGCGAACGCTATAACCTAAACTTTCCAGTGTTTTTTTTTGCTTATTGGCATCGGCTTGTTTTGATAAAGCACCTACTTGTACAACGTAATAGTAATGATTATTTTGTTTTTTTGTCTCAACTGTTGAGAGGTTTCTTTGATTATCAAGTTCTACTTTTCGTTTTTTCAATTCGTCATAAAAACTGTATTTAGGCCTATTGTTATTTGATATTGGTTGCTGTTTTTTTACGCTAACGTTTTCCGGACGTGGATTGCCAATAAAGTCTAATTGTCCGAGTATGGCTAGCAAAACGCCCAAAGTTGTCATTACCAAAGCCGCAGAACCAATAAATTTCAAGCGCGTTTTATTCATATTAAAAAATTAAAAGCATATTAAAAAACCGAATGGGGCATTATACCGAAAAATAGGACGATACTGAACAAAGAATTTCGCAATTGCTTGTCTTATATCAAGGCAGAGGTTATCGTATTAGCTAACAGTTAACTTACCAGATTGATATAATTTATAAAAAAGAAAACAAACTACTTTTGCAGTGACTTAAAAACACTGTTGTCAGCAAACGACTGCACGACTGGTTTTTTTACCGCCTTGGCCATCTGTCTAGGTCGTGTAGTCACGAGATATTGTTTTTTGTCGGTGTGCAGCATGTTTTCCTATCAAGGCGCAAGGCACTACAAGTAATGTCGAGCATTTACAACGCAGAGGGGGAAACATTCTGCCCCGACCCGAAGGGCGAGGCCAGGCGGTCATCATACGGCGCTAAAGCGCTTGACAATATGAATAACTATTCTCTGCGCGCTTTGCCTTGTCTGATAACCGCCTACCTATCGCAAAAAATAACATCTCGTGACGACACTAC
>PDWI01008659.1_pt1 | contig 12198 bp, 8 predicted proteins | sample 1430891 | NCBI WGS metagenome assembly PDWI01 (sample SAMN01162508, study PRJNA174530) | Oral metagenome, whole genome shotgun sequencing project. | biome: Marine environment; feature: Marine mammal; material: Swab sample of the gingival sulcus; isolation source: swab sample of gingival sulcus...
AATAATGTACCCGATGTTACTCAGAATCCTCACATAATACCATATACTCTTTATAGCCTTTCTCTTCCATTTCTTCATAGGGAATAAATGTAAGCGATGCGCCATTAATGCAATATCGCAGCCCGCCTTTTTCTTTTAACCCATCGGTAAACACGTGCCCCAAATGGTTATCCCCACCTCTTGATCGCACTTCCACCCTATCCATTCCATGGGACTGATCTTTGACATAATGAATCTTATCAGTGAGTATGGGTTTAGAAAAACTGGGCCAGCCGCAGCCTGCGTCAAATGCAAACAAGGGTTCCCCTGTGATTTTATCCACGTAGATGCCTTTTCGATACTCGCTGTTTAATTCTGAACTTCCCGGACGTTCCGTGGCGTTTTCCCGTAATACGGAATAGCTCATCTTATCCAATGTCTCTTTTAGCCGGTCTTCCTCTGGATTTGCATAGGTCTTCTCAAATAAGGGGTCTTCGGCCCGGTGCAAGTTGATATGGCAGTATCCCCTTGGATTTTTTTGCAGATAATCCTGTTGATATTCTTCCGCTTTTATAAAATTTTCTAATTTCATCTGTTCAACGGCCAGATCTCCGTAAATGCCCTTTTCATGGGTAAAAATTTTTTCTATCACCGGCAGATCCTTATTGTCTGTATAGTATACTCCTGTCCTGTATTGGCGGCCTATGTCATTTCCCTGTTTATTCAATGATACAGGATCAATGATCCTGAAATAATGCAGCAATATTTCTTCCAATGAAATCAAAGAAATATCATAGTCTACCTTTACAGTTTCAGCATGACCTGTGTATGCTATTTTTTCATAACTTGTGCTTTCTGTGTTTCCATTGGCATATCCGGTATCTGTATCCACAACGCCGTTGATCCTCTGGAAATAGCCTTCCACTCCCCAGAAACAACCTCCGGCCAGATAAATGCTTCTGATATTTTGTATATTTTTGCGAAATGTCAAATTGATACCCTCCCTTTTTTCTGTTTCCTTATGATCGCAACCCATAAACGATATGATACCCAATAGCATAAGTACAATATATTTTTTCATGGTTCTGTTTCTCCTTTCGATTCACGGCATCCTGAAAAATGTATTCACCGTTTTGACCCCCATGGAATCTCACGACAGCCCTACCCTTATCCGCATTGATCCAAATTCACAGATGCCATGGGAGCCATGTCTGCTTTAAAGTTATGTTTGCCAGAATGTAATCCTCTCCCCGGCTTTTGCCTCGACAAGGGACCGTAGGACCTATTTAAGATGTTGCGAATATATAGCTTTGAAATATCTTAAAGTAAAGTTTCCATTGATATCCCTGATCCACCATCAAAATGCCACCTGCGGCGTTAGCTGCGGCAGCATCCCCCTGCGACGTATGCAAATACGACTCCGGGTGCTGCGGCCCCTATTTTTGAGATCGGTCTGCCTTGCATCTGGCATCCTGATGGCGAATCAGGGTTGTCAGGGTTGAAAAGAATCTGTTGCTTTGATATATTTTCCTAATATAAGAGGAAGTAGTTTTACATTCCTTTTATAGTTCCATCAAAATAACTTATGAAGGAGTATCACTATGGCACAAGACTGGAAAGAGCTGTATCAAAGCAAATTGACCACGGCAGAGGAAGCTGCAAAAATTGTAACATCAGGAAATTGGATTGAGTATGCCTTTGGGGTTTGCGCTTCCGATGCCTTTGACAAGGCATTGGCAAAACGTAAGGATGAGCTCACCGATGTAAATATCCGATGTGATATTGGGGCATATCCTCACTATACCCTTGAGGCTTCCAGCAAGAGCTTTACCTGGAACAGCTGGCATGTGGCCGGACATGACAGGGCCTGGATCAATAAGGGACTTTACTATATCCCCATGAAATTTCATGAACTGCCGCCAATGACGCACAATAATTGTGTGCCAAATGATATTTTCGTTTGCCAGGTAAGCCCCATGGACAAACATGGATACTTCAGCTGGGGAATCGGTGCTCCCAGTGCCATGGCAGCCTTTGAAGCTGCAAAAATTTCCATATTGGAAGTGAACCCCAAAATCCCAAGGGTATTGGGCGGAGGCCAGGAATCCATCCATATCACCCAGGTGGACCACATTATCGAAGTGGACAATGATCTTCCCACCATTCCAGACAATCCTCCCGGTGAAACCGATATCAAAATCGCAAAACAGATTATCCCCCTTTTACGAGATGGATGCTGCATTCAATTGGGAATCGGAGGGGTACCCAATGCAGTGGGGGGAATGATTGCTGCTTCTGACCTGAAAGATCTCGGTGTTCATACAGAAATGTACGTTGATGCCTATGTAAAGATGTCGGAGGCTGGAAAAATTACCGGTAAATACAAAAATATTGATAAGTACAAACAGGTTTTTTCCTTTGCCATGGGGACTGAAAAAGTCTATGAGTTTATTGATGATAACCCTGGATGTGTTGCATATAATGTTGACTATGTAAACCACCCTGGGGTAATTTCCCAACTGGACAATTTTGTTTCCATTAATGCCTGTGTGGAAATTGATCTGTTCGGACAGGTGTGTTCGGAAAGCATCGGCACCCGACATATCAGCGGCACCGGCGGCCAGCTGGATTTTGTGGAAGGCGCATACAAATCAAAAGGAGGGCAGAGCTTTATTTGCACTCCGTCAATGAAAGAGATCAAGGGCAAAAAAGTCTCCACCATTAATGCCACCCTTGCCACCGGTGCCATTGTTACCTCACCGAGAATGGCTACCCACATGCTCGTAACGGAAAACGGCATTGCCAACATGAAAGGCAAAAGTACCTGGGAACGTGCTGAAGCCCTGATTGCCATTGCCCATCCTGATTTTCAGGATCAACTGGTAAAAGATGCTGAAGCAATGAATATCTGGAGAAAATCCAACAAGTAAATACATTATGCAGTTTGGAGGGACGGGGAAGCCCCCTTCCCTCCCCAAAAAACATCATCTACACTTCGGGCATCCCACCATCTGTTTTACATTTTTCCCGTTTCTCGCATTCTTTTGTTTTGATCCGATCCACTACATCAAACAATTGTGTTCGCAGCAATTCCATATCCATGATCTGTTTCAGATCATTCTGGAAATTGCCTTGCCTCTGACCGGGGGGGCTGACAAAAAGATTTCACAACAAACACGTATAAAATAAAATTTATGCTGGACAAAAATTTTATTTTCCGCTTTAACTAATAATAGCAAATGAACATTTTTTAGCGGAGACAAAAGCAACACATGGCTGCACATGAAAAACCAGCGTCAATGGACGATATTTTAGAAATATATAAAAAATATATGGACAATCAGGGGTGTTTTTTCCAGAAAGGTTTTCCTACACCCAGTTTATTTAACGGCCTGCGCATGGAAATCAAAGAGCAGGCCGGCCATGGCTGGGCGGAAATTCTGGAGAACGATAATGGCATCTGCGTTTCCCTTTTTGACTATCATCTCACAAAAACTGTGGGCAGTGAATCTTCCACCTCCAAGGAGATTGCCCACTTCAGTATTATTTTATCAGGGGTCTTTGATGTATACTTGCATTCATTAAGACAAAAATATTGTATTATGCCAGGAGATATCTGGTTTTCCAAGGGAATTGACCATGCATATTGTTCCCAGCCACCAGGCCAGAAGCTCTGGGCTCTTACCTTGTTTCTGCCCCCCTCTTTGATGGAATCCTGGCTGGGCTCTTCTGGATTTGCCTGTGAGGCAAGCCAGGCCCTGGAAAATCTGATCCAGGATCACAGCCGTTCTCTGTTCCCCATTGCCAGAACCATGGGACAGACATCCCAGCTTTTTCGCACGGCAAAAGATCTGTTTTGTGTGGATCGATTAACTCTCTACGGGAAATTGCATTTTGAAGCCCTGACCCTGGAACTGCTGTCCCAGATCCTGGGTTTGACCGCCCATGGTTCCCGAACATACCATAAAAATGAAAAAAAATTGAGAACTGCTGTGGAGGGAGCCGTGGATATTCTTCGCCAGGAAAGTGCGTCTGCACCAACCATTTCCAGACTGGCCCATCGGGTGGGCGTGAATGAATGCTACCTGAAGTCTGGATTTCGCAAATACACAGGGCTTACCATCGGGGAGTTTATACGGAAGGAACGCATGGGCAAGGCCATGGAACTCATAGAATCCGGTTGTTCCATAATGGAAACATCCCTGACAGTGGGATATGCCAACCCAAGCCATTTCAGTTCCGTTTTCAAACAATTTTACGGAAATCTTCCTTCCCACTATACAGCCTGATGGAAATCGCAAATACGATTTCTGATATTTCTCCCGATTTCGTTATTGATTTTCCCGTTTCCGGTAGAAATTCCTCCTGATTTTATAGTATAGATGATCCCTGATATTTGTCATGCCAGTTCTGTTTCCTCCAGTTCCGGCTCTGCAATCAGAAACCCTTTAATAATAGACCAGGTATCGTAACTGGTTACATGATTTACAGGAAGGTATCATCATGCAAAAAAAGAAACCTTTTCTCCTGAAACGGTTTCTCCCTTACATGGGAGACAAAAAAGCCCTGCTTCCCCTGGCCCTTGTCTGCTCGGCAGTGGCAGCAATTCTCAACGTCATGCCTTTTGTGTTTATCTGGCTGATCATCCGAACCGTACTGATTTCCCCTGAGGACTTTTCCATGCACCAGATTGCCCCCTATGCCTGGACCGTGGGATTGACGGCAATATCAGGAATCGTCATCTATTTTCTGGCCCTTTCCTTTTCCCATCTGGCAGCGTTCCGGGTGGAAGTGGGTTTACAGAAAGTCGGCATGAAAAAGATTCTGGCCATGCCCCTGGGATTTTTTGATACCACGGAAAGCGGTAAAATCCGTAAGGTTATCAATGACAGTGCAGGCACAACCCACTCCTTTCTTGCCCATCAGCTTCCTGATCTTGCGGCATCCATTGCCACCCCCCTGACCCTGCTTGTGATGGTCTTGTCTGTCAACTGGCAGGTGGGACTCATCTCCCTCATTCCCGTTGTTCTCGGGGTATTGGTTTTCGCAACCATGATGACCAGACAGGGCAAAAAATTCATGGACCTGTATTTCACCTCCCTTGAAGAGATGAGCAACGAAGCTGTGGAATACGTTCGGGGTATTCCCGTGGTAAAAACCTTTGGCCAGACCGTATTTTCCTTTACCCGTTTTTACGACAGCATTGTCAGATACAAGGAATATGTTTCCCAGTACACCATGCTCTGGAAATACAAGATGAGTTTTTTCAATGTGGTGCTGCATACCACGGCATTTTTTCTGATCCCGGCAGCCCTTCTTCTCCTGGCCCAGGGAGAAAATCTGCCCCTGGTTCTGACGGATTTTATCTTTTACCTCATCATTGCCCCCAATTTCATGACCATCATTATGAAATCAGCCTATTTCCGACAAAATGCCTATATTGCAGAGCAGGCTCTGGATCGAATGGAAGGGCTTCTTGATTATGAGCCACTTATATGGAAGGACGCCCAAAGCAGCAGGATCTCCTCCCATGAACTGGAATTTACACAGGTATGTTTCCGGTATCCAGGAGCAGATACCAATGCCGTGGAGGGCATCAGTTTCAAAGTACATCCAGGGGAAACCGTGGCGCTTGTAGGGCCTTCGGGCAGCGGGAAAACCACCCTTGCACGGCTTGGAGCAAGATTCTGGGACGTACACCAGGGCAGCATACGCATTGGCGGTGTTGACGTAAAAAATATTTCCCAAAAAGAACTTATGGAAAACCTCTCCTTTGTTTTCCAGAACACCCGGCTTTTCAGCAAAAGTATCAGGGAAAATATTCTCATGGGTAATGAGAATGCCTCGGAAGAAGAATTGCAGCGGGCAGTGGAATTATCCCAGTCTTCTGAAATCATTAACCGGCTCCCCCAGGGTCTTGATACCGTGCTTGGCACGGAAGGCACCTATCTTTCCGGCGGTGAGCAGCAGCGGATTTCCCTGGCCAGGGCTCTTTTGAAAAACGCGCCCATTGTCCTTCTTGATGAAGCCACAGCCTTTGCAGACCCGGAAAATGAACAGCAGATCATGCAGGCTCTTGGGGAGCTGGGCAGGGGGAAAACCACTCTGATGATTGCCCACAGACTCACCAGCGTACAAAATGCCGACAGGATTCTGGTGATCTCCCAGGGAAAGATTGAAGAACAGGGCACCCACAATGAACTCATGGAAGCAAAGGGTATGTATGCCCGTATGTACACGGAATATCAGGAATCCATCGGCTGGGAACTTGGCCCAGGCCAAAGTCAGAGCAAAGATGAAAAAGAAGACAAAGGAGAAGGAGACGCCCAATGAAAACATATTTTCAAAAAACCTTTGCTTTAAGTGACCAGGGGGCAGATGATTTTATCAAAAGCATCTTCTGGTCGACCCTGCTGAACATTTCCTATATGTTCCCGGCTCTGCTGGCATTTTATTTTATCCGAGAGGCCGTGTTTTCCCTTGAGAAACACGGTACAGGCATGGATCACGGTATGATGTTCTATGGACTGATCTCGGTAATTTTGACCCTTGTCATGTACCTTGTGGCAACGAAACAATATCATTCCTGCTTTTCCAAAACCTATGAAGAAAGTGCAAGAATGCGGATTTCCCTGGCGGAAAAACTCAGAAAACTCCCCCTTTCCTTTTTCGGAAAACGGGACATCGCGGATTTAAGTTCCACCATCATGGAAGACGCCACCCAGATTGAGCAATTATTTTCCCACGCTGTTCCCCAGATGTACGCGTCCTTGATCAGCGTCGCCTTTTTTTCTGTGGGACTTAGTTTCTTTCACTGGCAGATGGCCCTGTCCATGCTCTGGGTGGTCCCGGTGTCAGCCTTTGTATTTTTGCTGTCCAAGAAATTCCAGGAACAGGCCCACACAGAAATCCATGCTGATAAACTGAAAATTTCTGATACCCTGCAAGAAGGCCTGGACTGCATGGGTGAAATTAAAGCCTATCATTATGAAAACACCTATTCAAACCGTCTGAATACCTTATTGGACGGGTATGAAGAAAAAATGATCAACTCCGAGCTGATTCTCGGTGCTTTGATCAACTCATCCTTTATTCCCCTGAGATTAGGGCTGGTCAGCGTTGTGGTTGCCGGAGCCTGGATGTTTTCCAATGGCAAGGTGGATCTGTTTACCTACATCGCATTCATGATTGTTTCGGCAAGTATCTACGGCCCGGTGATTGCCGTGTTTGAAAACATCGCCCTTCTTATGTTCCTGAAGGTCAGAATCAATCGAAAAAAAGAAATGGATGCCATGCCCATCCAGCAGGGAAAAACAGAATGCTCTCCGGTCAATTTTGATATAGAATTCAAGAATGTATTCTTTTCCTATGACGGCAGTACCCAGACCATCAACGGGATTTCCTTCACCGCAAAACAAGGTGAGGTCACGGCTTTGGTGGGGCCCTCTGGAGGCGGAAAAAGCACCACCACCAAACTTGCAGCCCGGTTCTGGGACATGGACAAAGGCAAAATCACCCTGGGCGGAGAGGATATTTCACAAATCGACCCTGAAACCCTTCTTCAATACTATGCCATTGTGTTCCAGGACGTAACCCTTTTTAATTTCAGTGTCATGGAAAATATCCGCATCGGCAAAAAAGACGCCACCGACGAACAGGTGCTCCAGGCGGCCCGCCTTGCCCAGTGCCAGGAGTTCGTAGAAAAACTGCCCCAGGGATATGATACCCTGATCGGCGAAAACGGGGAACGGCTGTCCGGCGGAGAACGTCAGCGGATTTCCATTGCCAGGGCCATATTAAAGGACGCTCCCATCATTCTTCTTGATGAGGCAACAGCTTCCCTTGATGCGGAAAACGAAACAAAAATTCAAAAAGCCCTTTCTGAACTCATAAAAAACAAGACGGTTCTCATCATTGCCCACCGAATGAGAACCGTACGAAATGTGGACAAAATTGTGGTGATGGAACAGGGAAAAATCGTGGAAAGCGGACGGCCTGATGAGTTACTCAAAGCCGGAGGACATTTCGCCGCAATGAATGGGAAGTAAGCCCCCCTGGTACATGGGCTGTAAAGACCGGATGACCCTGATTCACCATCAAAATGCCACCTGCGGCGTTAGCTGCGGTAGCATCCGACGTATGCCGAATACGACTCCGGGTGTTGCCTTGCTGCCTTGCATCTGGCATCGTCTGGTGATCAGGAAATAAACGTATGTTCTATAAAATATAAATGGTATAAAATTAGGCGGTGGATTTGGGATGAGAAAACCTTTTGCACAATCCTCTGAATTCTGATATAAACCATAAATTTTCCAGACAACTTGGACGTGCGCCCACGGTCAGTAATGATCAAAAATGCCTGTTTACGGCGTATACAGTGGGTGTGGTGGTATGGGGGAAACTGTCCCCTTACGGGATGCTTTTTTTATTCCGATCAAAGGGGACAAAAAAGGGAGATCAAAAAATTCCGGTATGCAGATTTTGCATCCATGAATCTGGCTTTGCCGTCATTGCACATCAAAGTCAGGGATCGGAATGTGATCACATCCTGGTTCCTGCACCCCCTATCTCCTGACATTCATCGGCAATGATTTGTCCATATGGAAATTTGCATAACCTATTAAATTAGTTTCATTATTATTTGATAGCTAAGTCTGGAGGATAGCATGCCCCGTCGGCCTACGCCCCGGGCATGGGAAAAGGCAATTATCATAGAAAATTCGGAGGGAATTCAAACGGCAATGGAAAGGAAGCAAACCTGCCGGATTGAACATCTTGTATTGTATGAAAACCAAACAACACTTTTCTGATCGCGTCTGGCAATTTTTCTGTTCTGTCAAATTAACCATATATACCCTGGTTCTGATTACGGTGGCGTCCATTGTGGGCACCCTGGTTCTCCAGGACGGCTCCCATGCCCAATATGTATCCCTGTATGGGGACGCCATGGCAAGAGTGATTCAAAGTACTGGGATTAACTCCATTTATCGTGTCTGGTGGTTTCTTGGACTTCTTGGGCTCCTCTGCATCAACATTATTGTCTGCTCTGTGGAACGCCTGTCAAAGACCTGGAAAATCATCTTTCCCGACAGGATTTCCATACACCGGGACCGTCTGTCATGGGTAAAAGACAAACGCCTTGTGGATTCAGAATCTACACCGGAATCCCTTGAAACCATCTGCCGCACTCTCTTGAAAAAAAGGGTGCGCAACATCATCAGAATTGAAGACAAAGACGGAATCATTCTGTATGGAGAAAAGGGCAGGTGGAGCAAGATGGGGGTATATGTGGTCCATGTCAGTGTGGTGATGCTCCTTTTGGGAGCCTTGATCGGTTCCGTGTTTGGATTCAAGGGAACCATGAAGCTGGAGGAAGGAAAAAAATCCCATATGGTGAGATCCATGGAATCAGGTTCCCCCATTCCCCTGAAATTTGATATTCAGTGCAACCGATTTTCTGTAAGTTTCTATGATACCGGCGCTCCCAAAGAATATGTATCCAGCCTGACCCTTCTCAAAGGAGACAATATCTTGGAGACCCGGGAAATCCGGGTCAATCATCCATTGCGGTTTCAGGGGATCAATATTTTTCAATCTTCCTATGGGGAGGCTCCTCCGTCCTGGGCAGTATTTCACATTGTGGATACAAAGACAGGCAAGACAACCACACAAAAAATTACCAGGGGCGAATCCATCCCCCTGCCCCAGGGTGCAGGACATTTTGTATTTCAAGGCGCCATCCCCAATTTTCGCTTCATGGGCCGCAATCTGGGACAGGCCCTTGTGGGAATCGTTCACAGGGAAGGGCAAAAATCGGTGCGCATAGGATTGCCAACGAAATTCCCAACCTTTGATAAGATGAGAAAAGGCAGGTTTGCATTCCATGTCAAGGAATTTGAACAGCGATATTACACAGGACTGCAAGTAACAAAAGATCCCGGGGTATGGTATGTGTACACAGGATTTATTCTCATGATCCTGGGCTGCTGGGTAACCTTTTTTATATCCTTTGACAGATATGTGATGGAAATCCGAAATGTTGGCCCACACCATTCCCAGGTATGCCTTGGAGGGAGAACCAATCGTAACCCCGGAAGTATGAAAATCAGACTTGAAAAACTCACCCGGCAGATACCAGGAACCCAGTCTGCGGCTCTGTCTGGAAACGCTAAAGAGGTACGTCCGTAATGACTTTCAACAGCTCATTTGTATTGGCCTGCACCACCTTTGCCTATGGATTGGGCATGGTGTTTTATATTGGATCTTTTTCATTGAAAAAATCAATTCTGGGAAAAGCCGGATTCTGGATTCTGGTCCTTGGATTTGTGGCGAACACCGTGGGAATTCTTCTTCGCTGGACCGAATCCTACCAGCTGGGATACGGCCATGCTCCCTTTTCCAATATGTACGAGTCACTGGTATTTTTTTCCTGGACAGCGGTTCTGTTGCATATCATTCTTGAATTCAGGCATAGGGGCAATGCCATAGGTCCCTTTGTTGCCCTGCTGGTTTTTCTGTCCATGGCCTATGCATCCTTTGATCCTGAAGTAAATAATCAGATCACCCCCCTGATTCCAGCCCTGAAAAGTAATTGGCTCATCGCCCATGTGATTACCTGTTTTCTGGGCTATGCGGGCTTTGCCGTTGCCTTTGGTTTCAGTATCATGTTCCTTATCAAACCCACAAACACTGAAGAAACATCCATCTTTGCAAAATTGCCGGATGCAGATGTCATAGATGAACTGACTTACCAGATGATCGTTTTTGGTTTCCTGTTCTTGACCATTGGCATTATCACCGGTTCTGTATGGGCCAATTCTGCCTGGGGACGCTATTGGTCCTGGGATCCCAAGGAAACATGGGCCCTTGTGACCTGGCTTGTGTATGCCATTTTCATGCATCTGCGCCTCACGCGCGGCTGGAACGGGAAACATCTCGCCTTTGTGTCCATAGTGGGATTTATGGCGGTATTGTTTACCTATTTTGGTGTCAATTATCTGTTGTCAGGGCTGCACTCCTACGCATGAGTACAGTATGTTGTCTGGAAAATTTCTTTGCCTGATGCATCGCCTGCTTTTACAAAATTCCTATTTTACGAGAGTTCTGTTTTTATAAAACGAGAGAACTGATTATCTGTTGCATCTATAACTCACTAAATTACTTTCATTTTTTGTTGTGGGCCAGTCTGGAGGATACCATACCCAGACGGCCCGTGAATGAAAAAGCCATACCCTATGATTTTATGGGAACAGGTTCCGGCTATGAGACCTTAAACGATTTTCACCGGAACATGGCCAAACATCTGCTTATGGACATGGAACCAAAGGTGCAGATGGACACCAATTCCCAGGCTCTGGCGGCGTCCTATGCCTTTGATCGTTTCAAGCTGGAATCCATTACCACCCATCGGGTGCGTAACCTTGATGGTGTCTATGATGGAGATGCTTCCGCAGGGGGGCTTGCCGATGGATTAATCCTGTTCGGAGATACCAGGCTGACATCCTGGACCGAGGAACTGCGGCTCAAAAGCATCAATACCGAAGGTTTACGCTGGATTGGCGGACTCTATCTGGACAAGGATGAAGAAGAGCAGGTGGAAGGAATGCAGATGCCAGGTGCTATGATGCAATCTCCGGTTAATATGGAAATGAAGTCGGTGGCAGATACCGATACCAGAACCAATGCCGTCTTTGGGCAGATTATGCTGCCTTTTGCCCAAAATTTTGAACTGACCCTTGGCGGACGTTACCAGCGGATTAACAAGAAAATGCATCAGAACATGTATATGTTTCCGGTTCAAGGACCTTGGCATGGAGATGTAACAGGCATGCCCCCCATGAACTCTCTTCATCTGGATAAAACCTGGAACACCTTTTTAGGCAAGGCTGCTCTTGCCTGGTTTATAAACGATAATTACACGGCCTATACCTCATTGTCTCAAGGATATATGCCAGGAGGATTCAACTTCTTTGCCATGAGCGAAAAAGAAGAGGAAAATACCTTTGAAGCTCAAAAATCAACCAATTACGAAATCGGTATCAAGGCCAACCATGATACATGGCGGCTCAATCTGGCTGCCTTTTATATGGATATTACAGATATTCACATTTACAAATCTGAGTATATGGACATTACAGATATTCACATTTACAAATCTGAGGGTACCGGCATCTACCTTACAGATAACGCAGACAAGGCCCATTCCCTTGGAGTGGAACT